>ERZ1031746.351-NODE-351-length-17369-cov-9.796465_pt1 | contig 17369 bp, 32 predicted proteins | sample MGYA00518171_ERZ1031746 | MGnify/ENA primary metagenome ERZ1031746 (study PRJEB33719, sample SAMN04261238) | wastewater metagenome | biome: rural village; feature: human; material: feces | host: Homo sapiens | place: El Salvador | collected 2013-01-07 ...
TGACCGTAAACGGAGACGTTGCCGCTCAGGTTTCATGCGGCGAAGCGTCTCACCGGCCGTACGGGGGGACCGCATGCAGGCCGGTCCCGTCCGCCAGCAGCATGCTCCGGTCGCCGATCGGCGTGCCGTCCGGCATGGTGCTGAACGTGTCGCACATCCACACGCCCTCCACGTTGCGGACCGACGGGATGGGCGTATGCCCGGACACCTGGGTCAGGCGGCCGTCGTAGTCCCCGTGGCCGGGACGCGCCCACAACGGTCCGTCGTCATCCATGTACAGGGCGGCCAGGCTTTCGGGACGGTTCGGCAGACGGTTCAGCCCGTCGGCGATCCGATCGGCGGTCATGCCCGTCCAGGCGTGTCCGAACCGGCGGATCCCCCACCGGCGGGTGAGTCCCGCATGCGTGGCGATGATCGTGCCGTCCGTCCATGCGATCCGTATCGGGATGTCCTTCATGAGCTCGTGGACGCGGCGCTGCGCGCCCGGTTTGAAGCCCGGCGCCTGGGCGCGTACGCGCGCGAACGAGGCGGATCCGCGTCGCATGGAATACGGGACGTCATGGTTGCCGAGCAGCGGGACGATCTCCCGTCGCCCGGATTCGGTCCGGTACCATGAGGCGAACCGTTCCATGAACCGTATCATGCCCGTGTTCGACACATGCCAGTCGTCGCATATGTCGCCGAGCAGCACGATCCGGTCGGCATGCTCCCGGTCTGCCATGTTCGAGATGAAAGGCAGCAGGTCGCCTTTCGCGTGCAGGTCGCCGGCGAACAGGGTGCGGTTCACGCCCCGCCCCCTTCCGGCAGGACCGCCGTGCTGTCCGACGTGGCGACGGATATGAGGCCGGGGCGGGTCAGGAGCACGCCGGTCCTGACCATGGCGTCCGCGTCCAGCCACCAGATCGCGTACCGGCGGCCCGCGTGCACGACCCGGACGGATGATTCCGGATCGTCGGGGTCGATGACGCGCAGGACGCGGACCGGCCGGGTCGCGTCCACGCCGCGCATCACGGTGTCCGCGGGCGTCCAGTCCCAGGTGGCGGCGCGCCAGCCGGCCAATGCGAGCAGGGCGAGCAGGAGGATGACGCCCAATGCGGTCTGGCCGGCCATGAACGAGACGACGGCGAGCAGGAGCACGCCCAGCAGTTGCAGGATCATGGGCGTCAGGGCGCGGCGCCATTCCGTGCGGGTCGGCCGGGGCAGGGGGCTCCACGGGTCGCGCGGCCGCGTCTTCGGTTTCGCCTGTCTGCGTCCGCCGGCGGGCCGGACCGAGGGCGGACGGTCCGGTTTCACCTCGTGGAATGTTTCGGTCCGCTCGTCGGGGCCGGCGTGCGGGCGGTCGGCGTCCAGGCGCCGTTCGAGCTCGTTGACCGCGCTCACCTGGCCTCCTTGCCGCGACGGCGGAGGATGACGCCCGGTTCGACGATGTGGTAGCCGCCGCATTCCGGGCATTTGCGGATCGTCTTGCCTTCCGGCAGGCGGCCGAGCGCGATCCGGGCGTCCACGGGGGTCGTGTAGCGGGTGCGACGGCATCTGCGGCTGAACATGGCGTCGGCCTTCAACGGGCGGGGCTGGGTTTTCTCAAGGTTCCTGCGTGACATGGGATGGTTTTCCTTTCGTTTGCCGGGTTATGGGTATGCGCCTGTTCAGACGGTGGCTTCGATGGCGAGGCGGGACAGTTCGTTCGCGTCGAACGCGTGGTCGGCGATCCCCTTTCCGAGGGTGACGGTCACGCCGCCGGAACGGCCCGGCTGGTATTTCACGCCGTCCGGTATCTCTCCCCCGTGTTCGCGGATGAGGCGTTCGAGGAAACGTTCGCCCATGGCGTTCGGTGTCGGGTAGTTGACGGTGATGACGGCCGGCTGGCCCTCGCAGTCCAGCCCGTAGTGGCTGAGGAAGTCCGCGTAGGCGAGCGGATCGTCCACCTTGTAGGAGCCCGTCCCGTCGGCCTTCACGAGCACGGTGGCCGCGTCGAGGCCGGCGAACACGGCGTTCTCCTTCGGACTGTCCGCGTCGTGCGTGCGAAGGTACTGGCGTTTCGCCCCGTCCAGCGCCTTCGCGATCTTCTTCTGGAGGATGGCCAGTCCGGCCATGTGGGCGAGTAGCATGTCGGGCGTCATCTCCGACCAGTCGTATGGTTCGATGCCTGTCATGGTTCTTCCTTTCCTCCCCCGTCCGGCACGGGGGTCTTGTCCGTATCCGCGTATGCGTCCCCCGCCGGTGACGCATACGCGCCCGTATGATGAACGACTATCGGCTGCGCTGGCTGGACGGGTTCCCCGAATACGAGTCCGGCGGGGGCGGGCCGGCGTACGCCACCGGCCGCACCGTATGGCCGCTCCTCCTGGAACGGCGCGCCTTGGACGGCGAATGGGAGTCGGTGGGGCGCAGGATCGTCGTCTCCGGCAATCTGAATGAGATCGTTTCCGCCGACTGGTGGCGTGGCATGGAATGTGGCCTGTGCGCCGAACACGGGGTCGACGCGGACCGTCTGCCGGTTCCCCGGCGTCCCTGACCGTGCCGGCGGGCATGGGTGTCAGCCCATCATCCTGCCTTCGACGCCGGTCATCCGCGCCTTTTTCCCGTTTTCCGCGTGTATCGGATGATGGGGGCGGGGGCGAGCAGGCCCGCCGTCAGGGCGATGAGCCCGATCCCGGCCCGCATGATGGCGGGCATGGGCGCGGACGCGAGGAACACGCCCCACATGATCCACCACATGGGCGTGATCGCGAGCATGAGGGTCCTGCATCGTCTCAGGACACGCATGTCCGGGTCGGCGCGCCGCATGCGCCGTCGTCGTCGCGTGCCGCCGCTCACGCGCACGGGCCGCATGGTTCTCGTCTCGTCGTCCATGCGCGCCGCCTATGCGCCCGTCATGGACGGGCTGGTGGAGAACAGGGGGATCGTCGCGTCGAGCCAGGGGCTGAGCCACGCCCATTCGGCGAACAGGATCATGGTCCAGAACAGGATGAAGAGGATGATCCGCAATGGGACGGGTCCGGTCTGGATGCGCCAGGCGAGGGTCAGCGGGTTCCATGTGGGTTCGCGCCGGGGCCTGCCCCCATGCCATATGAGCCATGCGAGGCCGGCGAGCAGGAGCCAGGCGCCGCCCGTGGCGGCGGCGAGGATGCGGCTGACGGGCATGGCGACGCTCATATGCCGTATGACGCGGCTGACGGTCGCGCGTGCCGTCGCGGCGGGTCGCGTGGCCTTGCCGGCGAGCTCGGCGGGGATCCCGTCCTTGACGTCCGACCAGGATTCGAACCGGCCGCGCACGATGAGGCGGGCGGACAGGCTGTCGGCCTCGTCGAGCGACCATTTGCAGGTGGTGAGCGTGATGGTGCGCGCGTCCCCGTCCGGTTCGAGCACGCCGATGTCGTCGGGCGTGGTCATCCATGAGGATTGCATCCGGTATACGTACCAGTGTCCGGCGGTCTGGATGACGATCGGGTCGCCGGGCTGCAGCGTGTCGGCGGGTCCCAGGTCGCCGGGCGTGCGGTGTCCCGCGTACGCGCTGTTGCCTTTCCCGCCGGGCATGGGCGTGTGCTCGTAGTGGCCTATCCCCTGGTTGGCGAGCACGTTCGTGTCGGTGCCTTCCTGGATGGCGCGTTTCCAGTCGTTGCCGAACCGGGGTATCCACATCCATCCGAGGACGGTTCCGTATGCGGGTTCGGTCTCCTTGGGCGGGTCGCCGTCCCTGGGTTTCGCGATCCGGGTCGTGTCGCCCGCGTCCACGTCCTTGACGCCGTGGCGGACGGCGAGGGTCTGCTGCGTGTGGATGCTGTCGAGCGAGTCGCCCCACCATATCCAGCCGACGTGGTACGCGCACAGGATGGCGAGCGTGAGGCTCAGCCCGGACACGAATTGGAGGATGCGGCGTCCCGTGCGGGGGCGTGGGCGCGTGTGCCGGCCGGTCAACGCTCTTCCCCGTCCCCATGGCGTCCGAGGGTCCGTGTGACCGCGTCGAGGATGACGAGGTCCGCGTATCCGGGCGTGTCGGGGAAGGGGAACATGGCCTTGTAGACGAGGTCGGGCCGGGCGACGAGGTTCTTGGCGGCGAGCCCGTCGAGGACGAGTCTGGCGATCTTGCGGAACGCGGACATCGTGTCCTTGGGGTCGAGGGGGATCATGATCCCGTTCGCCGCGTCGTATTCGCGTGCCAGCTGCTCGCGCAATCGTAGGATCTGCGGGTCGTGGCTGGCGTAGTCCCAGTTTATGGCGTGCGTGTATTTGTCCCTGATCGGATCGTCTGCGCCCATGCGCGTCTCCTCTCCCGTTTCTGCGGGTCGTGTTTCCGACGCGGATCCTATGCGCCGTCCGACGGGGGTATGCGTTCCGGTGCGTGGGGTTTGGCCGGGGGTGTTCTTCTCCGGTCGTCTACCGTCCGGCGCGGGGAGGCATGGGGGCGGGCGGGAGGCGCCGTGCCTCCCGCCCATGCCGTCCGAATGGCCTTGCGTGCGACATGGCGGCGTATGGCCGCGTATGCGGCTCCGGCGGCCGTCACGGTCATGCCCGCCGGGGTGATCCATGCCCCGTTCCCCAGGGATGCCATGCCCATGTCGGAGTCGGACAGGCCGAGCGGCAGGCTTTGATCCAGTTGGGCAAAAGGTTCGAGACCATCAGGAGGACCGTCAGGAGGGCGGCTCCGGATGTGATTGCGGCGTTTTACTGCTTGTGCGTCTTCCGGCACAGCTCGAGCATGGGGCGCAGGTCCGGGATGCCGCCCTCGCGTTCGATCCGCACCGTATGCGCGGCCAATGGCAGCAGCCGTTCCAGGTTCGCGTCCATGGTCTTGCGGTCCAAGGCACTGTCCCAGTTGATGGTGATACGGCGGAACGCATTATGGAATTGCTCCACCACGCTGAACCTGTCGACATCGGAACCATACGCGGTCTCCGGTGTTTCCGGCATGCGCCCCGAAGCGAGCTCATAGTCCCCCGCCTGTCCGTCAAGCAGTCGGGCGAGGACGATGGCGTTGTCTTCGAACCTGTCCGCCGGCAGGCCGAGCGCCCGCATCCCGTTCGCCGCCCACTCATGGTCAATGGAGGGGAGGCGCCATGGGCAGCCGCCGCCGTTCAGGTGGAACTCGTACCCGTATACGTCCTTCAGGACCTTCGCGGCGGTCTCCCGAGGATGGTCCTTTTGCATCCGATGCCATGCGCGTAAGGCCTCGCATAGCATCGCGTAACAGCCGTTCAATTCAAGCTGCTCATAGGTCATTGTTTCACGCATTAAGATTCCTTACTCGTTAGCAGGATCCCATGGGGGCCGGCGAGACCGACCTTGTTGTTGTCCACAAGTATCCACCGTTTGACGTATCTGTCGCCTTGCACCCACCGTCGCCGGGGTCCTGTCTTCCGGCAGCTTATCGGTTGGGCAGCCGCCTGAGGTCTCGCATTCCAGATGGCTGACGCCGAACGTCTGCTCGGTCTTCTCAACGAACGTCTCATACTGCGGCTCCACCCCTATTCGGGTCGACAGCCAGAGCGCTCCGACCGCCCAGGCGGCGATCAGGACGAAGGCGACGCATCCTTGGATCTTCTCCCATCCCGAACGGTCGGCAAGGTTCTCGCAGACGATGAACAGGAAGAACAGGAACAGACACGATGCGGCCAGAATGAGCAGGAACCGTCCTTCGGTCAGGACCAGGCCCTGTGGCAGGGATGCCAGCCAACTGGAATAGTCAACGGCCAATGTTCTCTCCCGTGCCGGAACCGGTCAGGATGCCCGCCATGTTCTCCGCCCACGATTCCGCCTCCCCCAGGGTGCCGGCCGCATGGTGGGACACGAGGTTCATGCCGGCCGGCTGCGCGTGGTCCCCCGCCCCCGCGGGCATGGGGGCGGTGCGGGGCGCGATCACGGTCACGTCGTAGTCGAGGCCGGGCGCGAGCCTGACGATCCGGATCGTGATCCCGTCCGGCAGGCCTTTCAGTCGTTCCACCAGGTCGAGGCGCGTATGCGGGTCGCGCTCCCATGTCGGACGCATGCGGTCACATCCCGTGTTCGATGACCCGGCGTTCCGCCTTGGTGCGGCCCGCCAGTCGTCCCGCCCGGTATGCGCGGCGTCGCAGTGTCTCGAGTTCGAGGCGCGTGATCTCCACGATCATCTGCCCGTCGTCCGCGTCGGGCAGCGGGTAGCGTTCCTCCAGTTCGTCGTCCAATACGCTCAGCATGCCTCCCCCTTGATGATGGCCCGCATGATGGTGACGGCGCCCCGTCTTGCCGGTTCGGACAGCCACCATGGGATGGACGCCTCCACCGCCGTGTTCCTTTCGTCCATGGCGGTGACGGCCGGCGTGGCGAACGCGGGGCCGCCCGCCATGGGGCGGGCGGCCGGCTCGTAACGGGGTTCGAACCCGTGCTCCCTGTCCGGATCGTCGGCGGCGAACAGGCCGTCGAACGGGACCGGCGGGTCGGTCATCGTGTGCACGGACAGGCCGATGGTGCGCGTGTTATGCGGGTCCGCGTCCGCCCATGCCACGCATCCGGGCAGCGGGTCCGTGCCGGCCGGCACGTCGCGGGCGGTCAGATATGATCTGATGGTCTCGTCGTTCATGGTGCGGGGTATGCGTCCCGCGCCGGTCGGGGTTCGGCATCGTCGTCGCCCCAGTCGAGGTCGGGCGGCTCGTCCGGCCATGGGCTGATCCTCGCGGGTTCGGCGGGCCTGCGTTCCGCGGGCGTCCACCGGGCGACGCCGACGTGTCCGGCATGGCCGCGTATGGGGCGTCTCTTGAGGCGGGCGCGTTCCATGGCGATCCGCTGCCACAGATAGGCCATGCGCGGCGTCCATGGCTCCGTGCTGTCCCAGTCAAGGCCGCGCGTCATGGCCCGGGCGATGAGCCGGGCCTGGATGCCGAGTCCGGTTTTGTCTCTTGGGGTGAGACGCCGGTCGTCCACGACCCACATGTTAGAACATTTGTTCGACTATTGGCGGGGCCGGCGTTCTCCGCCTGCGAGCAGCCCGATCAGCCCATCGGCCGATTCCGCCGATTCCATCAAAGTGCTGTCACAGTCCGCGAACTCCTCCAACCGTAGCCAGAACGCGGCCAGATCCGGATCCGTGTCGGGTTCCGGATCGTATTCGAGATCGATGTCCTGTTCGTCGGCCGCCTGCCTCTTGCATCCTTCGAACCATTCCGTCTCCGAGGCCCATAGTTCGTAGGCGAGCCGTCGCGCCTCCCGAGCCGCCTTCGCGTAGACGGCCAGGGCTTTCGCCAGTTCCGCGCGTTTCCGCCTGTCCGGTTTGAACAGCCGGTCGACCCTGTCCGCGAACCGGCGCCACTTCAATTGATCCTCGAGCGAACCGTCGTCGGGAATGCCGGTCATGTCGAATACGCTCACTTTTCCTCCGATCGTTCCGAGGCTTCGATGTTCCTGCCGATGCGCCGTATGCCGTTCCTGGTGTCGGCGGCCGTCAGCGTGACCGCGGCGGTCAGTCCGCCCAGTACGGATACCGCATGCAGGCCGGACAGGAGCCACGGGATGCCGAAGCCCAGCCGGTCGCAAAGGAACGCCGCCAGCGTCGCGGCCAGGGTGACGGCGAACGCGATCGCGCCGACCGTCAGCAGACGGCTCGACCTGATGAATCGCATGAAACCACGCATGGGTTCCTCCTCCCTCTTCCCATACGGGATGGGTGTTCGTATCGGATGGGCGCCAGCGCTCCGACCTGCCCCAATGCCTCGCTTAACAGGTCGTATGCGAGGAACCTCTCATATTCGTGGAGGACGCTTGGAGGCTCGTCGTACTGGCATTCGGAACCCGTCCAGCACCCGTGCAGATGCCAGTCCAAAGCGGTGACCCAGCGGCCGCACGAGCATTGGGATTTGAACGGCCGATCCGGATCCGTGACGCCCGTATCCCGGTGCAGGATGAACGTGGAGAGTTCGCCGCTCATGCTGCCCGGCCGCCTTGCGTATGATCGAGGATCCACTGGGCGATGCTTCGGGCGGTCTCCCCCGGCACGTCCACCTGCATGGAACCGTTGCCGGCCTCCATATAGAAGCGGATGAGCCCGTTGCCCGTGAGCCGGTCGACTTCCAGCAGATTGTCGGCATCCTCGGCACGGCAGTATTCGCTTGTATCGTTCTTCGCCCGTTCGCGCAGATGTTCGGGCAGATATTGGTTGGCGAGAATATCGCGGCGTAGTTCGTCGCTGTCGGTGAATTCCATCGGCTACCCTTTCGAATGTTTCGCGCCCGGCTTCCATACCGGTGTCCCTGGATTCACCGGGGAAACAATCATCCCCTGGTTATCGCGCAGTTCGACGTTTGCCCCGTCGATGTCCAGCGTGCCTTCGACGCGCCGCCCGTTCCGCTTCCACGAAACCCGGTAGGATCCTTTGATTCGGGGGAAACCGGACAACGGGTCCATATATCCGGGTTCGGCGATCGCGAGACCATCGAGATTCCACACGTCGCCCACATACTCGTCCATGGTCTTCGGCTTCGGACCTCGGGGGTTCCAGTTCTCGGCCGGGGACATGAGCGCGAGGGCGACGAACAGCAGCAGCACCGATGCGCCGACGAGCCTGCCCTCGTCCATCGTGAGATTAGGGAAGCCGTTCCGTGCCATCACCAGGCAATAGGCATACGACATGAGCAAAATGTCCGCGAGGAAGGCATACCGACCGAGAGCATTCAGGATCCTCAACAGCAATGGCATCCGCGAATGGTCCACCGCCTGAGCGTATTCGACAAGCTGCATCAGCTGAACCTCCAATGCAGTTCGTGCTGGTTTCCCCTCGATATGCCTCTTGTTCCAAAACCCGCAGAAAATCTCATATAGCCACCACCTGTGGTCTCTCGCGACTCGTGGATTCCCAGATTCCCATCCGAGCCCACGGCATGCCGGTGTATTTGGATGAAAATATGTCCAGTTCTGCCCATGCGGACCATTGCTCCCGGTCTGGAACCAGTTGGACGGACAGGATAATCGGGATACGGGCGTCACTCTCCCTTACCGTCTCCATCAAAGCTGAATCGTCTTCAAGACCCGGATTCACATGGTCGATAATCAGAAAGGAATCCGGCTCTTCCAAGATGGACGTGGGATCGTTCACCGGAATCACACCTTGCACGGGCTTGGTATAACCTCGATCCACATACCCGTCAAACATGTAGACCCGTTGCCCCATTTCGTTGAGACCAGGTATCAGGGTGTGTGTCAGCCACCATGTCTTGCCGCATCCCGCGCCACCCGTCACAGCAGGTTCCCATCGGAAACCGGGTTCCATGTCGCAACGCCATCATCGGTCAATCCGATTGTGAGGCTTTTCACCATGCGCAGCTCACCTCCATCCAGATAAGCCCGCGCTCGTCCACAATCGATTTGAACTCGTCCACCCGCCAGCGGAGCGCGGCCGAACAGTTGGTTTCCGATAAACGAGCAGATCGCGAACGCGGCAACCAGGAACGACAAGAGGGATTCCCGTCAGGAGAACACAAGCGCCGAATACCAGCGTTCCCACTGCAATCAGCATCAGAGCCGCCCCGGTCCGTGCAAACCGTATGGCATGGGCTTTGTCCCGTTCGATGAGTCTGATGACGGAATCCAGGAAAAAGATATTCTTCGTGATGTGCTCCTTCACTCGTCCGTATGGTCGAGGATCCACCGGGCAATGCTTCGGGCGGTATCATCCGGCACATCCACGTGCATGGATGCGTTGCCGGATTCGATGTGGAAGCGGACGAGCCCGTGGCCCGTGAGCCGGTCGACTTCCAGCAGATTGTCGGCATCCTCGGCACGGCAGTATTCGCCCCTATCATCCTTCGCCCGTTCGCGCAGATGCTCGGGCAGATACGGGTTGGCGAGAATCTGCCGGTGCAGTTCGCCTGAATCGGTGAATTCCATCAGCGGAATTCCCAGTGCAGTTCGTGCCGGTTCCACTTGTCGAACGCCTCGCGGATCAGCCGCGCGTCCGCGCTCTCGCTTTCCGGCAGATATCCGGTGATGCCGGTTGCGGCCATGCATTCCGGGCAGACGACCCGGTATGCGACCCTGTCCCCGTCTTCGAATTCGGCCAGCGCATCCTCCGGCACGTCCGGCGGGGCGCCGCAGACCGGACAGTTGCAGGGTGTGGGGATGATGACGGTCGATTCCCGGTCCTCAAAGTCTTCGTCAAGCCACACGTAGTCCACTTCGACGGTTCCGACCATTTCGGGAGCCGTGACCGGACCATCGCGTCTGGTGCCGGTGTCGAGGTGACGATCCACCCATTCCTCGGCTTCCACGATCCGGTGCATGTCGAAACGGCGGCGGATGATCATGCCGTGTTCGACCGGTTCGACCCATTCGCGTCCGCCCAATCGGACGGCGTATCCGGCGTCGAGCCGCACCGTGGCGAGCAGCCATTCGCCGATCGTGCGAATCTCCCCATGCACGCCCCGCGGCACCCATACCGGCGTCTCGACACGCTCCGTGTCGGTGAGTATGACCTTGAATTCGCTCATGCCTTGTTCCTTTCCTTGGGATGTTCACGGCGTTTCAGCCGGTCGGCGAACCGTCCCGCCGGTGCCGGGGAACGCGCCGGCCGTCAGGCCGTCCTGCCATGCTCCTTGTCGTCCGGCCTGTGGTCGCGAACGATGAAAATCACCCAGCCGAAGCACGGGAACATCCAGTATTCGCCGTACTGGGTCAACGCGGCCGCCAGGCGTTCCGCGCCGGGGCGGGTGGTCCATTCCTTTGAGTCCTCGTCGTAGTCCTCGGCGATCCAACCCTTCTTCAGCAGCCCGTAATGCGCCTGCTTCCACGCCCAGCTGACGGCCGCGGCGAACAGGCTGCCGGCCAGCCAGAGCAATAGGATTCCCAATACGATCGCGAACGGGGTGGCCACTCCCAGCCAGTAGCCGGACATCAGACGCGCCCCAGCCGGTGCAGGGCTTCGGCGGCGTGGATGCGCGCCTGTTCGCCGCCCGCTCCCTCAACGGCGTTCACGGCCGTCTCGTTTTCGGCCGGCGTGGCGAACGTCGCGGACCCGTCCCGGCATACCAGGCGGGCGAACGCCCTCGCCTCCCCGTCCGACAGCACGACGCGGCCCTCCGAACCCTCGCGCATGCCCGCGACCGTCCAGCACCCGGTCTTCGGATCGCGCCACGCGCGCCCCCATTCGCCGAGGAAATGATATCCCTCCGGAACATGCAGACCCATACGGACCCCTCCTTGTTCGAAACGACGATTCCCGGTCGGCGAAGGGTATGCGTCACGTCGGCTCCGACCGTCTCCGTGGCGCGGCCGCGCGGATCGGGACGATCCCACGCGGTCAGCGCGCGGCGTCCCGCATCCGGACGGCGGCGGCGAAACGACGGCGCCGCATGTCCCGGCGCGCCAGGTCACGACGCTCCTCCGGGGTCATGCCGCCCCAGATCCCGTACTGTTCGCCCGTCTCCAACGCCCGGCGGAGGCATTCGGCCCGCACCGGGCAGGACAGGCACGCCTGTTTCGCGATCTCGGTCATCTCGCGCGCGTACGCCCCGTCTCCGACCGGGTAGAAGATGTCGGGCTCCATGCGCGTGCATGCGGCGCGCCGCATCCAGTCGGATCCGGCCATGGGCGGTATCCCGATCATCGGCGCGCGCATGGGGGTTGCAGGAACACGACATGGGGTATGGGCCCGACCGTACGGTCGCGCGTCACGCAAATCGCGTCGGCGACGGTCCGCCATGGCAGGCCGGTCCTCGCCGTCAGTTCGGTGGCGCTCATGCCCGCCCTGTGCGCCTCGGCCAGGCGTTCCGATTGCTCCTCGTTCAAGCGATCTCCTCCAACAATGCGGGCGCGGCCTTGGCGCGCGCCGTCCAATCGTGTATCACCGTGTCCTCGGGCACTCCTCTGAGACGCCGGTAGGAGACGGCGAGCCCGCCGTCATGCTCCACGGTGTCCAGGATCACGCCGACGGGAATTCCGGCCGCAATCAGGATGTCGCATGCGACGCCTTTAAGATCATGGCGCGCGAGATGCCGTACGGCCTGCTCGACCCGCTCCTCGCGGTACAGGCCGAGCAGGCTCGTGGGATCGGAACCCTCCATCCCGTCGTCGCGCTCCCATGAGCCGTCGTTGAGGACGCGCGTGGTGGGCGCGCCCGACACGACGACCATGCAACGCGACCCGTAGCCGGACGCCTCCCTCACGTCCGCCCGGTAGCCGAGACGGTTCAACGCGGGCAGGAGGCTCGCGTAGGAGGCGGACAGTCGTGACGGGCGCATCATCGGCCGTCCTCCCCCATGCGGCGCATGTGGACCGCGCCCCAATGGAAGACCAGCAGCGTGCCGCCCGCGGCGAACATGATCGAGCTGACGGCCATGAGCCAGCCATGGGTCTGCCACATGAGCATGCCGCCCGCCACGCACAGGATGACGAGCACCAGATCCGCCATGTGTTCGAATTCGCTTTCCAAGGCCGTCTCCCGTCCCGTATCGTATGTTTCCATGCCCCGCGTATGCGTCCCCCGGGTCAGCTCCCGTCCGGCCGCATGCGATCGCCCCGACGGGCGGCCATGCACAGGGATGCGGTGAAGAAGCCCGCGGCGAACCCCGCGAACAGGCATATGACGGCGATCATGATGATGCTCCTTTCGTTTTCTCCGGATACGCATGCCGCTATGCGGACAGGGCGGGCCCATGCCCTCAGACATGGGAGGGGGTCACGTCGGTTTTCCGATGAGACCGATGGCAATGATCAGCATGACCCAGAGGATCGCGATGCCGACCGTCATCCGAACACCATGAGCGTGAGTCTGCCGAACCCGAGATCCATGCCTGCGGCCAATGCCATGAGCGGGATGACGAACACGAATGCGGCGATACTCCAGGCCAGCCATTCACGGATGGCCGGAGTCACGGTCTTGCGCAGTTCGTCCACGATCCGCCGGCAATATCGGCCTATCGGCTGAAACGGGTCGGATGCCAACGATTTCCTTTCCATGCCTGCTCCTATGCGTCCGGAAAACGGAAAAGCCCCTCCCGCGGCGCGGGAGGGGCGGAACCGTTCCTGCATGAGGAACGGCGGATGGGCCATGCGAGCAAAGGAGTGCTTGTCCTGCGATCGGCTCATACCACCGATCGCAAACTATCTCCCGTTCGGGAACCCAGATGTTTCGCATGTGGCCACTGGGCCCATCGGGCTTCGACGGGAGCCGAACCCGCATTACGCCGAGCGGCGCATCCTACCTTTGGAAGACGAAGCGATGTTGCGGATACGATGCTGGAGAGGCGGTTCTGTCAGGCTACTGAGGTGAAGGCCTGCGCCTTGACCATCGTTCCACTCCGCCCCAATATGGCGGCGAGCGGGTGGTGGCGTTGACATCATATTCCGCAAGAATATGAGCGGAAGTGGGCGCTGCAACGGTTACGGGTCCCAGTTATGGAGAGAACCTACCGTAGCATCGTTCCCGTTCCGGCAGACGTTCGAACCGGATCGGGTGGCGTTGACGCCGTTGCTTCCGCTGGTGCTTTCGCCGGGATTCGAACCCGGACTGGACAGTTCCTTAGACTGTCGCCTCTACCGGTTGGGCTACGAAAGCGTTGCGCGAGCAACCCGCAGGGATATGCCCGCGCGGTCCACGATCGATCCGGCCACTCGTGCCGGATCCCTGCACCCATGCCTGCGGTGGACGCGCGTACCACGGCATGAGGCATGACAGGGATCACGGGCTGTGACGCCCATGCTCCCACCGAGACCGTTCCCACAATCCTGTGGTTCGGCTGACAAGAAATGCGGTCGCCCGCGTTCCAGGAAACCTTTCCCGCACTGGGCGGATAGGCTTTATCGGATTCGCACCAACCCTTCCGACGGAGGGCTGTTCGCATCATCCACCCATAGGATGATGGGCGCCGGCGATGGTCTGCGTGTCCGTCGAACAAACGGAGACGTGGACCATCGGACACGAGTCGCATGGTCATGACTGCCCCGCCGGGAACTCCCAACGGGCATGGAATCGTATCGAGCGGTGTACGGGAATCGAACCCGCATCATCAGTTTGGAAGACTGAAGCACTGACCGTTGTGCTAACACCGCAAACAGGAATCCGCAGACACCGTATCAGAAAGCGGATTCCCTAGCGGACGCCACGGGATTCGAACCCGGATCTCCACCCACAGGGGTGGCGTGCTGTCCATTACACCAACGCCCCGCATGGTTGCGCGTCATGATCGTACGACCCATGCGTTCGCCTGACCGGGGATTTATCACGACGGAGGCCGGTCGGGACTCCAACGGTTCCGTTTTTACCGAGTGCGGGAACCGTCAAAATACGGCACTCGTGCATTGCGCCGGAATCGAACCGACGACCTCCCCGTTATGAGCAGGGTGCTCTAACCGACTGAGCTAGCAATGCAAAGTGCCCAAGGCCGGAGTCGGACCGGCTGCGCCCGGTTTAGGAAACCGGCGCTCTATCCGTTGAGCTACAAGGGCGTTGCCTCGTGATGCACGAACCGTACGAGGCGCGACGGCGTGAGAGAGAAGAGAAGAAGGACTCCACGCATTATGATTGGCGGAGTTTTCGTGCGTGCCCTCAACGAGAATCGGACTCGTGACCTTCCGCTCCGGAGGCGGACGCTCTATCCACTGAGCTACAAGGGCGTGGCGTCGTTTCGCGGCTTGGGTGACGCCTGAACCCCCTGTATGTCCGGTACAACAAGCATCGAATCGAGTGTAGCGGGAAATCAATTCGACGTGCTGCCGCTAAGCTCCTCCTCCTGGTTTCGAACCAGGACCAAAGGTTCCAAAGACCCGTGTGCTGCCGTTTACACCAAGGAGGAATGTGCGCGAACACATCGGACACGTATGCCCGACTGCGCTCCGCCATGCCGATCCAACCCGTTTTGCTGACTGGATTCCAGGCCGTATCCCGTGGCCTAACACATTGTTGATCGGCTAGCGGATGGTGCGAGAGTCGAACTCGCCAGGGACTTCCGCCCCAACAGTCTCAGCAGGACTGCGCCTTTGCCGCACGGCCCACCATCCATGCCAGTGTTTTAGTGCAGGGCACACCGGCCAAGCCTCGCGCCCTCATGGGAACGATTTCCATGCGGGGTTCGCGGAGTAGGGAGGATTCGAACCTCCGGGGGCTTGCGCCCCTGCTGCTTTCGGGACAGTCGCATTCGACCGCTCTGCCACTACTCCACTGATCCGCACGAAGGAACAAACTGATTGACGTATTCGTGCGGATCTCGTGCTCCCGGTGGGATTCGAACCCACGACCATAAGGTTAGAACTCTTCTGCTCTGGTCCGCTGAGCTACGGGAGCAAGGTGGATGCCTACTTCGGTTCAAGAAAAGCGACAACCCTTTTCCAAAGGAGTAATTCGTTTTTTGGAATATTGTTATTGCCTAGGCATCCACGTTTTCCGCCTTCTTTTCGCGCGTGGTCTGCGGATACCACCGAATTTGCGATGTTGCGCTTACGCATGGCCTTGTGCCATGCGTCGTGTTCCCGGCAGGCTTCGAACCTGCGCCGAACGCCGTTTAGGGGCGTGCCTCTGCCGGTTGGGCTACGGGAACTTGGCCGACTATTCCTCACCACGGTCGACCTTCGTGGCCGATATCAACCTGAGCATCCCGAAATAGAGGGGAAGAATGGGATGCCGGTCATGGGGAAGAATGCGGGGCGATGGTTCCGGTCGAACAGCCGAAGAGAATAGAAAATCCTTCAAACGACGATCGGAACCGGGTGGGACGGTATCGTCCGGCTTGACGAATCCGTGAGTGAGAGTAAGGAGCCAAACAATACCGTCCTGGCACGTCGGGTGAGTCTCGACCTCACACCCACCGGTTTTGGAGACCGGCGCTCTGCCGTTAAGCTACCGACGCATGAGGGGCGGGAAGCCGATTAGGTAGCGGAATGGCTTCCCGCCCCAAGTGCCCCTGACAGGATTCGAACCTGCAACCTCCTGATCCGTGGTCAGACGCTCTGTCCAATTGAGCTACAAGGGCGACCGCCGGATTCCTTCCAGCCGTCCGGCACGGTTGCCACCGACCTGGAATCGGCGGCTGATGGAAGAAACGCGGGAAGGCGGATTGGATTTTACCGCCAACATCGAGGACAAACGAGACCATGCAGATCCCCTCTGGATGTGCAGCATGTTCGGTCACAAACCAGCCTGTTAAGCCCATGCTCGCCTTGGCGCCCCGTTTCCGATGCGCCTGTTCGGCCATTCCCATGAAACAGTCCACTGATCGGATGGACTGTTTCGTGCCTCCGTCCGGAATCGAACCGGCGTCCACGGTGCTTCAGACCGTCGCTCTGCCATTTGAGCTACGAAGGCGTGGCACGGCATCCCGTCATGGGGGCTCGGGTCATAGGCCCTTCCCTGGAATGCCGTGCCGACATGGTTTCCTCCCTGTTTCGCGCCCGGCCGGGGGGAACCTGCCGCAGCCTATTCGTTGATAGATCGGTGCGCTTACGCCCGGCCGTCTGCCGGGCGTCGTGCCCCCTACCGGATTCGGACCGGTGGCACGCGGATTAAAAGTCCGCTGTTCTGACCGCTGAACTAAAGGGGCGTACGGCGCGTATTGGCGGCCCGCGCCGGGCGCCCGTGCGTCTCCGGGACCCCCGGCACGGAATCGGGGGATGGAACACATCGAAAACCAATGCTCCCGGATAGAGCGGATGACGGGGTTCGAACCCGCGGTTTCCTGCTTGGGAAGCAGGCGTGCTGCCACTGCACCACATCCGCGTCGCGGGGGACGGGATCCGGTCCCATGACCCTCGGCTTATGGGGCCGGCCCGTTCACGGGCCGGCCGGCCCCGCCGTCTCGCGCGCGGCCGGCGGGAGGCCGCTGTCTGCGTATTCCACGAAGGGCGCGCCGTCTTGACGTGACGTCGTTCCTCGGAATGTCTGCGCTTCCACGCGGCGGCATGCCGCATGTCGTGGAGCCGGCGGGATTCGAACCCGCGACCTTCCCGTTGCGGACGGGACGCCCTGCCACTGGGCGACGGCCCCGAAGTGCCCCTGACCCGATTCGAACGGGCGACACCCGGATCCGGAATCCGGTGCTCTATCCCCTGAGCTACAAGGGCGTGCATCCGCCATGCGACGGCATGCGTCCCCGCACGGGCGGGGATGGGAAACGGATCATGGCGCTGGCATGGTCCCGGACGAGGCAGAAGAAAGAACCCGTCTCGCATGCCATCGTTCCCGCACACGGAGAGTGTACGGCGTCGCGTGCGGGCGGCGTTCACGCCATGAGCCGCTTCGAGCCCCGGGCCGGACACGATCCGGCATGAAGAATCGTGACGCCGGAATCAAGCCGATCAAGTCCCCAGCTTGCGCCATTGCCGATGTGATCGTTCAAGACAAGCGGCTGATACTGCGTGATGACGCCGATATTCTTAACCCCGGAATTTACGCAGTTGCTGAGCGTAAAATCAATGAT
>ERZ1031746.355-NODE-355-length-17235-cov-4.458789_pt1 | contig 17235 bp, 19 predicted proteins | sample MGYA00518171_ERZ1031746 | MGnify/ENA primary metagenome ERZ1031746 (study PRJEB33719, sample SAMN04261238) | wastewater metagenome | biome: rural village; feature: human; material: feces | host: Homo sapiens | place: El Salvador | collected 2013-01-07 ...
CAATAGTTGGGCTTGCCCCTGCGAAGATAGCTAGCTGCCGGGTCCTTTTTTTTTGATTTTTATTGATTATTATATGTAAATTTGATATTTTTTTATCTAAGGGATATTGTATTGTGGCATTCAAGGAGGCCGTTCATGTATAAAGTGAGTATATTGATTCCAGTATATAATGTGGAAAAATATTTATCGAAATGTCTGGAATCTATTCTTTTACAGACATACAAAAATATTGAAATTATTATTATAAATGATGGAACAACCGATTCATCTTTAGATATTGCGAATTTATATGCAAGTAAGTATGATTTCATTCATGTATATAGCTATGAAAATGCAGGTATTTCTACTACTCGAAATCGGGCATTAGAAAAGGCTACGGGTGACTACTATTTATTTGTGGATAGTGATGATTATTTAGATCCTAAAATGATAGAAAAAATGGTTGATCGAGCTATACAAACAAATAGTGACATCGTAACTTGCGGATATTGTATTGAATATAAAGGTTTATCCATACCAGTAAGTCCTATGCGAAAACAAACTATGGATTCTTTATCTGCACTAAGAGCATTGTCTCAAAATAAGGGGATTAATAATTATCCTTGGGGAAAATTATATGCGGCTTCTTGTTTTAAAAATGTTCTGTTTCCTGATGAAAAAAAAGGTTTTGAAGATACTTATACAGTGTTTAAGGCAATCTATAATGCGAATCGCATATCTATAATGCCAAATTGTTACTATCATTATGTGAAACGTCCAGGATCTTTGACCGATCATATGGATATTGTGCAGGCTTATGAAATGCGTGCAGCCTATGAGTATCAAGAGCTTTGTTTGCATCAATGGTTTCCTGAAGAAAACTTTTATTACGATATTAACTTTTATAATTGTGATATGGTAATTTTATACACTTTGATTTTTTTCTATTCGAGAAAAGATCAACCTGTTTATGTACCAGCTGTCATTGATTGGTCAAAAATTAATATATTTTATAAAATAGGATATCGTGTATGGCGATTCATCGCGTGTATTAAGTTTGGGTGGTCTTTAAAATGGCAAGAGAATTAATTCGTAAGGCAACATTAGAAGATATGCCTATATTATTAGAAATATATGATAGAGCAAGAAAATTTATGGCTTCTTGTGGAAATGTAAATCAATGGACAAATGGATATCCATCAAAAGACATATTGTCTGAAGATATCAAAAAAGGCGAAATGTATGTTTTAGAAGATGAGGATGGTATTCAGGCTAGTTTTGTATTTTACTGTGGAATTGATCCTTGTTACAACAAAATCTATGATGGTCAATGGTTAAATGATGAGCCATATGGTGTGATTCATCGAATTGCGACTCGTGGATTAAAAAAACATATGGCCAATATCATTTTAGAATATTGTTTTTCAAAAATTGATAATATTCGTATGGATACACATACGGATAATAAACCGATGCAAAATTTTATGATTAAACATGGTTTTAAACATGTTGGTACAATTTATTTAAAAAATGGGCAAAGTCGTCTGGCATTCCATTGTAATTTAAATGAAAATTAGGTAAACTTAAAGAGTTTAGGGAGATTATTATTTATGGCATTTGAATCATTAAGTGAACGCTTAAATAAAGCATTTAAAAATATTTCAGGACAAGGGAAACTGACTGAAAAAAATATGAATGACATGTTAAAAGAAGTGCGCATGTCATTATTGGAAGCTGACGTTAATTACGATGTAGTTAAGAGCTTTGTTGAAAATGTAAAAGAAAAAGCACTTGGACAAGAGGTCTTGGATTCATTAAATCCTGGTCAAATGGTTGTCAAAATTGTTCATGATGAATTACAAGTATTATTAGGTGAAGAAGATGCTCGTATTCACTTTAAGAAGCAAGGCATGACAACGGTTATGATGGTTGGTCTACAGGGTACTGGTAAAACGACAGCAAGTGCAAAAATTGCCAATTACTGTAAAAATAAATTAGCTCGTCGTGTTTTATTGGTTGCGTGTGATGTTGTTCGTCCAGCCGCAATCGAACAGTTACAAACTCTTGGAAAGAGTATAGATGTAGAAGTATTTACATGTGGACCAGAAACATCAGCTGTTGAAACAGCTAAACAGGCATTGGCATATGCGAAAGATCGTCAAAAAGATTTAGTGATCTTTGATACGGCTGGTCGTTTACATATTGATGAAGCATTGATGCAAGAGCTTCAACAAATGAAAGAACTTGTTGTTCCAGATGAAATCTTATTAACTGTGGATGCGATGACAGGTCAAGATATTGTTACAGTTGCCAAAGAATTTAATGAACAATTAGCAGTAACTAATTTGATTGTTACAAAAATGGATGGCGATGCACGTGGTGGTGGATTGTTATCAGTTCGATCTATCACAAATGTACCAGTATTGTTTGTATCCAATGGTGAAAAAGTGGATGATTTAGAAGAGTTCCACCCAGATCGTATGGCTGATCGTATATTGGGAATGGGAGACATTGTCACTTTAGTTGAACAAGCTCAAGATAAATTGGATATTGAAGTTCAGAAAAAAACAGCTGAACGAATGAAACAAGGTGTTTTTACATTCAATGATTTATTAGCACAGTTAGGCCAAGTTTCTAAAATGGGATCTATGCAGAAAATGATGAATATGATTCCAGGTATTAATAAGGTAGCTAAAAATTTAGATGATGAAAAAATGAATTCACAAATGAAAAAGAGTGAAGCCATTATTTTATCTATGACGGAGTATGAACGTGAAAATCCATCCTGTTTAAAAGCATCAAGAAAAAATCGTATTGCCAAGGGTGCAGGTGTGAAAGTCATGGATGTCAATCGTTTGATTAATCAATTAGAACAAATGCAGATGATGACTAAGATGATGAGTGGTAAGGTAAAACTTCCAGATATGGCTGGATTGCAGAATATGCAACGTGGCGGTGGAATGCCAGGTATGTCAAAGCATACTGGTAGTAAGAAACAGAAGGCTAAAAAGAAAAAGAAGAAAAAATAAAAAATATAAGGTGTAAAGTAAAAATACTTGACACCTTATATTATTCATGTTATTCTTTATGAGCTTTAATAAATTAGAAAAGGTAGGAATTTAAATATGGTTAAATTACGTTTAAAAAGAATGGGTAAAAAGGGTGCTCCTTTCTACCGTATAGTTGCAGCTGATTCACGTAGTCCTCGTGATGGTCGTTTCATCGAACAAATTGGTACATACAACCCAAGTAAAGCTGGTGCACAACCAACTGATACAGTTCGTTCAATTTTATCACACGAAGGTGTTTTAAAAGAAATGCACGAAGCTAAAAGTTCAAAATAATGATCGATTTAGAAAAAACATTATTAGACATTTGTTTACCACTTGTAGATGATCAAAAAGCATTATCTGTAAAAACAATGGCAACTACAAATGAAAATGAAATTTTATTGTATGTATATGCCAATAGTGAAGATGTTGCCCGTTTAATTGGTCGCAAAGGAATTATGGCTAGCAGTATTCGTCAGATGATGTCTATTGCGGCACGCGATGTACACAAAAGAATTTCAGTAAAATTTGAAGCGTATTAGGATGTGATTTCACATCCTGATTTTTTTAGGAGGATATATGATAAAAGTAGCTCAAATCATCAATACGCATGGACTTAAGGGTGAATGTAAATTATATCTTGTGACAGATGATCCCCAACATCGTTTTGAAAAAGGAAGAGTCTTACATTTAGAAGATGGTCGTACTTTAACTGTAGTGCGCTATCGCGAACAAAAAGGCTTTGGATATTGTTATTTTGAAGGAATTGATTCCATTGAAAAAGCAGAACAATTAAAGACAAAGGATTTATTCATCGCTCAAGATGATTTACCAGAACTTGAAGAAGGTCAATATTATTATCATGAATTGATGAATTGTACTGTATATAATGAGGAAAAAGAAAATCTTGGTGAAGTTGTAGATATATTAGAAACAGGTGCCAATTTAGTACTTCGTGTAAAATCAAAAAATACAAGTTTTTTATTACCTTTTGTACCAGCATTTATTGTAAATGTAAATAAAGATGCACATGAAATTATAATTCGTGAAATGGATGTTTTACGATGAAAATATCAGTATTAACATTATTCCCAGAATATTTTGAACCATTAATGACGACAAGTATTCTTAAGCGTGCCAAAGAAAAAGATTTGTTTGAATTTGAAACGATTGATTTTCGAAAGTTTACAAAAGAAAAACATGGTCATGTAGATGACACGCCTTATGGTGGTGGAGCCGGAATGGTTTTGATGTGCCAACCAATATTAGATGCATTAGAATCGATTCGTACAGAAAATAGTACAGTCATCTTATTAACACCTCAAGGCAAAACGTTTAATCAACAAATCGCAAAAGAATTATCCCTAAAGGAACATTTAATTTTTATATGTGGACATTATGAAGGCTTTGATGAAAGAATTCGTGATTATGTGGATATTCAAATGTCTTTAGGTGACTTTGTCTTAACTGGTGGAGAAAGTGCCTGTATGGTTATGTGTGATTGTATATTACGTATCTTACCGGGTGTTATTCGCCAAGATTTCAGTGATGATGATTCTTTCTCAAATGGACTTTTAGAATATCCTCAATATACTAGGCCAGAAGTATATAATGGAAAAAGAGTTCCTGATGTGTTATTGAGTGGTCATCATGCGAATATTAAAAAATATCGCCATGAAGAATCTTTGAAACGAACTGCCTTATATCGTCCGGATCTATTAGAAAATTTAGAATTAGATAAAGAAGATCAAAAAGTAGTTGATACCGTGTTAAAAAACAAAAATTAATCTTGCGTAAAATGGGTTGACATGATAATATAAATAGGCGTTTACGCATAGGTAGTTCCGCTGGCACATTGTGTGAATGAACTGATAACCAAATATTAGAAGAAAAGGAGAAAAGAAAATGAACTTAGCATTAGTTAATGAAGTAACAAAATCACAATTAAAAACTGACATTCCAGCATTCCGTTCTGGTAGTACTGTTCGTGTTCACGTTAAAATCAAAGAAGGTGACAAGAGCCGTATCCAGGTATTCGAAGGTGTTGTAATTGAACGTGCAGGTGGAGGAATCTCTGAAACATTTACTGTTCGTAAGATTTCTAACCAAATTGGTGTTGAACGTAAATTCCCTTTACACTCACCAATCATTGACCACATTGAAGTAGTTCGTCACGGTAAAGTACGTCGTAACAAATTATCTTACTTACGTAACCGTTCAGGTAAAGCTGCTCGTCTTAAAGAAGTTCGTTAATTGTTTAAAAAAGTCTGATTTTCAGGCTTTTTTTTCTAAATAGATTTATAATAGACTTATACAATTAGGGGGATAGAAAATTATGAAGAAAGCTAAAAAAAGTGAGTTAAGATATAACGAGGATGATGAACGTACATTACTCGAAGATATACTTGATTTTGTTAAGGTCTTCATCATTAGCGCAATTGTCATTTTATTGTTTGTGAACTTTGTAGCACACCCAGTACGTGTTGATGGAAGAAGTATGTATCCAACATTAAAAGATGGAGAATTTGGCTTTACTAATGTTGGAGGTGTACTCTTAAATGGTGTCAAACGAGGAGATATTGTTGTCGTAACTATGAAAGAAAATGGCCAAAAAACACATTGGGTAAAACGTGTTATTGGTATGCCAGGAGATACTATAAGTTGCGTAAATGATATCGTATTTATTAATGGAAAAGTATTGGATGAGACGCAATATATTGATCCAGATTATCGCCAGTCATGTGTAGATCAATTTGGCTACTTCAACAAGGTACCAAATGCAGATAATACGGATGTTCAAGATTTTGAAGAAGTGAAACTAGGGGATGATGAATACTATGTGATGGGAGATAATAGACCCTATTCTAAAGATTCTAGATATGTAGGTCCAGTTAAGAAATCACAGATCTTTGCCAAGAAGATGTTAGTCTTGTTACCAATTTCAGATATAGGAGTGAAAGATTAGTGGCAAACGTACAATGGTTTCCAGGTCATATGACCAAAGCCAAAAGGCAAATGGAAGAAAATTTAAAAAAGGTAGATTTTGTGATTGAGATTCGTGATGCAAGAATGCCAGATGCCAGCAAGAATCCAATGTTGGATCAATTGATTCAAAATAAGCCAAGATTGATTCTTTTATCGAAGAAAGATAAGGCAGATAAAGAACTTACGAAACAATGGGTAAATGCCTTAGAAACAGAGAATCAAAAAGTGTTAGCGTTGGATTTTATTCATGAAAATTTTTCAAAACAATTGATTAAGGCATCGAATGAATTATGTATCAATTTAATTGAAAAACAAAAGCGTAGAGGAATGAAACCTAGAGCATTACGAGCCATGGTATGTGGAATACCAAATGTTGGCAAAAGCACATTTATCAATACGTTTGCGAAAAGAAAGGCAGCTCAAACAGGAGATCGTCCAGGCGTGACAAAAAGTCTTCAATGGATCAAAGTAGGACAAACTCTAGAATTACTAGATACACCAGGAGTTTTGTGGCCTAAATTTGAGGATCAACAAGTAGGCTTGAAATTAGCCTTATTAGGTTCTATAAAAGATCAAGTTGTAAATATGGATGATTTAGCTTTATTTGCCTGTGAATATTTAATGAGCGAAAAACCAGAAATCTTTAATAGTGTATATCATGTAGAAATTGCGAATACACCTTATGAAACATTACAGAATATTGCCATAAAACGTGGTTATTTATTAAAGGGTGAAATTGATGAGAATCGTTTGATGTTAAGTTTTGTCAAAGATATTCGAGAAAATAAATGTGGCTTGATTACTTGGGAGAAACCACATGCTTGATAGACCTTTAGAACATGATTATTGGGATCAAAATCAAAGTGTTTTAGGAATGGATGAAGCAGGACGAGGACCGATTGCCGGGCCATTGATGGTTGCTGGTGTAATTTTTCCTAAGGGATATCATAATGAGTTGATTGACGATTCTAAGAAGTTGAGTGAGAAAAAACGTGAAGCGTTGTTTAAAACAATTATTCAAGATGCTTTGTATTATCAAATTTTAGTTGTGGATGAAAAGACAATCGACAAAAAGAATATCTATCGTGCCACACAAGAAGCGATGATGGAAATCGCAAATAAGGCACAATGTGATTTTGTGTTAAGTGATGCGATGCCGTTACCAGATATTGATAAACCTTTTCAAGCTATCGTAAAGGGAGATCAAAAATCATTATCCATTGCGGCTGCAAGTATTTTAGCAAAAGTAACCAGAGATCGTTGGATGAAAAAACTAGATGAAATGTATCCACAGTATGGTTTAGCTAAACATAAAGGGTATCCTACAAAAGCACATATTGAAGCATTAAATCAATATGGACTTCAAGATTTCTATCGTAGAAGCTATGGACCTGTAAAAAAACTTGAAGAAATTAGACTTTTTTAGACTTTCTTTAGAAAAAGTCTATTTTTTTTCGTATAAGAGTATATGAAAATAAACAGGGAAGCTATTTTATGGTATGCCATCCAATATGATGGGGATTGGAAGAAAATTGGCAATGCTATAAAGGCACATGAAAACTATTCCATCATTCATTATCCATATGCGTATATTACAATTATGGATGATGCATATCCAGATGCATTTAAAAGACTTCGCTATCCACCATGGATTATTTTTTATCAAGGAGATATTAATTTATTAAAAGAAAAAGGCGTGGGTATAGTTGGAGCAAGAAATTGTTCAACGCAAGCTTTACAGAATACGGATAGAATTGTACAAAGACTACAATCCAAGTATGTAATCGTATCCGGTCTTGCCAAAGGTATTGATGCTAGAGCACATTATAATGCGACAAAAACAATTGGTGTACTTGGCTGCGGTATTAATGTGATTTATCCTAAGGAAAACACATATTTATTTGAAAGGATGAAAAATAATGGATTGATCATTAGTGAATATCCAATGCACGTCAAACCTTTGGCGTATCACTTTCCATGGCGCAATCGTTTAATTGCCGCATTAAGTGATAGTTTAGTTGTGATAGAAGCAGCCTATAAAAGTGGTACGATGATTACGGTAAATGAATGCTTAGAATTAAGTGTACCAATCTATTGTGTACCAACTGCTTTTCAAGATGAAAAACATCAAGGGTGTAATTATCTTATTAGTAATGGTGCCAATATTTTGGTGGATATTAAAGATGTTGATGATATCTAGGATTGACAAAATGAAATTTTTAATGTTTTATATAGCGTGAATATGGGGTAATAAAATGAAAAAACATTTAGTTATAGTGGAATCGCCTTCAAAATCGAAGACGATTGAGAAATATTTAGGAAAAGATTACAGAGTCGTTTCCAGCAAAGGTCATGTGTGTGACTTGGCGACAAGTGGAAAAGAAGGTTTAGGAATTGATGTAGAACATGATTTTGAACCTAAATATAAAATTAGTAAAGAAAAAAAAGAAGTCGTAAAAGAATTAAAAGAATATGCTTCTAAGGCAAAAGATATCTATCTAGCGAGTGACCCGGACCGTGAAGGAGAAGCAATTGCCTGGCATTTAGCTCGTGTTTTGAATTTAAATATTGAAGACAACAATCGTATTGTATTCCATGAAATCACAAAACCAGCGATTCTTGAAGCGATGAAAGAACCAAGACAAATTGATATGGACCTTGTGAAATCACAAGAAACACGTCGTATGTTAGATCGAATTATTGGATTTAAATTAAGTAAACTATTACAGAATAAGATTCAGTCTAAATCAGCAGGTCGTGTGCAATCCGTGGCATTGAAGTTGATTGTGGATCGTGAAAATGAAATCAAAGCATTTAAACAAGAAGAATATTGGACAATTCATGCACAATGTAAAAAGCAGAATAAAGCTTTTGAAGCTGATTTAGTTAAAGTAGAAGGTAAAAAGCCAAAAATCAAAAATGAAGAAGAGGCTAAGGCGTTATTAGAAAGATGTAATGGGGAGTATGTTGTTTCATCGATTTCTAAAAAACAAAAGAAAAAACAACCCAAACTTCCATTTACAACATCTACTATGCAACAGGAAGCTAGTACAAAATTAGGTTTTGGGGCAAAGAAAACAATGAGCGTTGCTCAAAAAATGTATGAAGGTATTGATCTTGGCGGAAATATGGAAGGTTTGATTACATATATGCGTTCGGATTCAACGCGTTTATCCGATATTTTTGTTTCAGATGCCAAAGAATTTATCACAAATACATATGGTAAAGAATATGTTGGTCATGTTCATCAAAAAAATGGTAAGAATACGCAAGATGCACACGAAGCCATTCGTCCAACGAATATCCATCGTACGCCAGAATCAATCAAAGACCATTTAACGAATGATCAATATCGTTTGTATTCATTGATTTATGCTCGTACTCTGGCATCTTTAATGAAAGATGCAGTTTATGATGTAACAAGTATCAAAATCACAAACAATGATTTGGAATTTAGTGCAAGTGGACAAACAATGACTTTTGATGGTTATTATAAAGTCTATTCAAAATATGAAAAACAAAGTGATGCATTGCTTCCGACATTAGAGGAAAATGAAGTCTTAAAAAATGTAACACCAATTTCGAAACAGCACTTTACAGAACCACCAGCACGATATACAGAAGCAAAATTGATTAAGGATCTAGAAGAAAAATCCATTGGTAGACCAAGTACGTATGCGACGATCATTGATACTTTACAAAAACGTGGCTATGCATCTTTGGATAAGGCGAGTGAAACTTCAAAGACAAAAGTATTTTTCCCTAGTGAACAAGGTATTTTGACAAATGAAAAGCTACAACAATATTTTTCAAGTGTAATCAATGTTGAATATACAGCCGATATGGAGAAAACATTAGATGAAATTGCCGAAGGCAACGAAGATTCTATATCTTATATGCATAAGTTCTATGATAAATTTGCACCACTAGTCGAAGATGCTTATGAAAAAATGCCGAAAAAAGAATTGGAACGTGTAGGACGTACATGTCCTGAATGTGGTGGCGAACTTGTGTATCGTAATGGACGTTTTGGTAAGTTTATTTCATGCATCAACTTCCCAACATGTCGCTACACAGAAAATAATGAAGATCAACTTCCAGAAGAGGCAAAAGAAGAAAAGATTTGTCCAAATTGCGGAGCTAAAATGGTTATTAAAAAAGGTCGCTATGGTCAATTCTGGGCATGTTCGAATTATCCGGAATGTAAGACAATTGAATCTTTAAAAAAGAAAGCTAAACCTGAACCAACAGGTGAGATGTGTCCAGAATGTGGGCATGAGCTTGTAAGAAGAAAATCGCGTTTTGGCACAACTTTTATTGGTTGTTCAAATTATCCAAAATGCCATTATATAAAAAAGGAACCTAAGAAAAAAGAGGAAGAAAAATAATGGAAAGAGTTACAGTTATAGGAGCAGGACTTGCTGGATGTGAGGCAACTTGGCAGCTTATAAAAAGAAACATTCCCGTTCGATTAGTTGAAATGCGTCCTAAAAAGGAAAGTCCAGCCTTTCATACGGATCGTTTTGCAGAACTTGTATGTTCAAATTCACTTCGTTCAAATGCGATGAATAATGCAGTAGGTATATTAAAAGAAGAACTTCGTCAAATGGATTCTTTGATTATGAAATCTGCCGATATGCATGCGGTACCTGCAGGAAGTGCATTAGCGGTTGATCGAGAAACGTTTTCTCAATATATAACAGATACAATTAAAAATCATCCGTTGGTCGAAGTGGTGAATGAAGAAATGACAAGTTTACCTGAAGGACCATGTATTATTGCTACTGGACCTTTGACAAGTGACACTTTAGCTAAGGCTATTCATGATTTTACGGCAGAAGATACATTTCATTTTTATGATGCTGCAGCACCCATTATTGAAAAGGATTCTATTGATTTTAGTAAAGCCTATTATAAATCTCGTTATGACAAAGGAGAAGCAAGCTACATTAATTGTCCAATGAATGCAGATGAATTTGAAGTATTTTATGATGCCTTGATTCATGCGGAATGTGTGAATTTGCATGATTTTGAAAAAGAAACTTATTTTGAAGGATGTATGCCAATTGAAGAAATGGCTCGACGTGGAAAAAAGACGATGTTGTTTGGTCCGTTAAAACCAGTTGGACTTGAAAAAGATAAGGATTCTCATCCTGTAGCTGTTGTTCAATTGCGCCAAGATAATGTGGCTGCTAGTATGTATAATATTGTTGGTTTTCAAACACATTTAACTTGGCCTGAACAAAGAAGAGTGTTCGCCTTGATTCCTGGATTAGAAAATTTAAAGATTACTCGTTATGGTGTTATGCATCGAAATTCATACTTATCAAGTCCAGTTGTTCTAAAAGAAACATATCAATCTAAAAAACGCGATGATCTTTTCTTTGCAGGACAATTGACAGGGGTTGAAGGGTATGTTGAATCTTGCGCATCTGGATTGATTGCCGGAATTAATATGGCATTATATATGCAAGGTAAAGAGCCTATTTGTTTTGGGAATACATGCGTTATGGGCTCACAAGCCTATTACATTACGCATTGTGATGCAAAACATTTTCAGCCGATGAATGCAAACTTTGGTATTATGCACTTAAATGAAAAATGCAAGAAGAATGAGCGTAAAGAAAAATTTGCTTCTCAAGCATTAGCTCGTATTGCACAAATCAAGGATGAAGTCGATGGATGAATTGATTGAGCGGTTTTTAAAATATATTTATCGTAAAAATACCCAATCTGAAAAAACGATCGAATCATACAAAAATGATTTAAACCAATTTAAAGAATATTTAACAAGTCAATCTATTGATTCATTTGAATCTTGCGATAGATTGACTTTTATGAATTTTCTAGCTACGTTAGATCATCTAAAAGCAAGCTCAATAGCTCGTAAAATGAGTGTGTATCGTTCGTTTTATACATATTTGGCTGAATATATGGGGATTATTGAAAATCCATTGATAGGGATTCAAACACCAAAAAAATCCAAACAAATACCAGATTTTTTGTTTGTAGAAGAGATTCAGGAATTTTTGAATTCTTACAATGATGAAAAAGATGATGAATATCGCGATCGTATATTATTTACAATCATGTATGCATGTGGATTACGTGTCAGTGAATGTGTGAATCTAGAATGGAAACAAATTGATTTGAATAATCGCATTGTGCATATCCGTGGTAAAGGGGATAAAGATCGTATTGTGCCTTTTTACCAAGGTTTTGAAAAAGAATTATTGGAGTATAAAAGTAAGTTTTGGACAAAATACGCAATAGACGATCATGTATTTGTGAATCTAAAAGGAAAATCACTTACTTCAAGAGGCATTCAGTATCTAATGGATAAACATGCAAAAAAAATTGGCATGCATATGAAATTACATCCTCATATGCTTAGACATAGTTTTGCGACACATTTATTGGATAATGGAGCGGACATACGTGTTGTTCAAGAATTACTAGGCCATTCATCTTTATCAACAACGCAAATTTATACGCATGTCACGACTGCACAGTTAGTGAAGGCTTATAAAAAAGCGCATCCTTTTGAGAAATAACATCTTGCAAGTTAAAAAGGATATTGCTATAATGTAAAAGCGCGTGATTGCGCTTATTACACACATCATGGATTCGTGTGCCCGTGCACGAAGGTGTTGCATGCGTCTGAAATGATGGAGGAGAAACGGAAAGGTAGGACTATTATGTCAATCGTATCAATGAAGAAAATGTTAGAGAACGGTGTTCACTTTGGTCACCAGACTCGCCGTTGGAACCCAAAGATGAAACCATTCATCTACACAAGTCGCAACGGGGTTTATATCGTAGATTTAAACCAAACTCAAGCACAAATCGAAGCTGCTTACAATGAATTAAAAGCTATTAGCGAACGTGGTGGAAAAGTATTGTTCGTAGGAACAAAGAAACAAGCTGCTGAAGTTGTTGAAGAACAAGCTTTACGTTCAGGGTCTTTCTATGTTAACAAACGTTGGTTAGGTGGTTTATTAACAAACTTCCGTACAATCCAAAAACGTATCAAACGTTTAGTTGAAATCGAAGAAATGGAAGCTAGCGGAAAAATCGAAGTTTATACTAAGAAAGAACAAGCTAACTTACGTAAAGAAAAAGCTAAATTGGAAGGTTCTTTAGGTGGAATCAAAGAAATGAAGAAACTTCCAGATGCATTAGTTGTTATCGATCCAAAAGAAGAACACAATGCTATCGCTGAAGCTAAAAAATTAGGAATCCCTGTATTCGCTATGTTAGATACAAACTGTGATCCAGAAGATGCTGATTATCCAATCGCTTCTAATGATGATGCAGTTCGCTCAATTAAATTAGTTACAACAATCTTAGCTGATGCTATCGTTGATGCTAAGGGTGGTCTATTAGAAATGGCTTACTTAGATGAAACTGAAGATGATGTAACTATGGAAGACGTAATCAAAAATGTTGAAGCACAAATCGCTGAAAACGAACGCCGTCGTCGTCAAAGAAATGAAGAACGTAGAAAACGTAACTTCGAACGTAAAAACCGTCGTCCTTTCAACAAAAAAGGTGATGACGTAAAACCAGCTGCTAAGGCTGAAGAAGCAAAAGCTGCTGAATAATTAAAAATATAGGAGGATGCTAAAATGGCTATCACTGCTGCTCAAGTAAAAGAATTACGTGAAAAAACAGGTGCTGGTATGATGGATTGCAAAAAAGCCTTAACTGAATGTGAAGGTGACATTGCAAAAGCTGTTGACTGGTTACGTGAAAAAGGAATCGCAAAATCTGCTAAAAAAGAAGGACGTATTGCTGCTGAAGGTTTAACTCGTGTTGCTGTTAGTGGAAACACTGCTGTATTATTCGAAGTTAACTCAGAAACAGACTTTGTAAGTAAGAATGAACAATTCTTAGGTTTGATGAACACTTTACAAGAAGCAATTCTTGCAAACAAACCTGCTTCAACTGAAGAAGCTTTAAACATCCAAACTGCTGAAGGAACTATCAATGATTTGATTATCAACGCTACAGCTACTATCGGAGAAAAAATTTCTTTCCGTCGTGTTGCTGTTGTTGAAAAAGCAGATGATGAAATCTTTGGTTCATACATGCACATGGGTGGATCAATTTCTGCTGTTGTAGTTGTTAAAGGAACTGAAGATGCTACTGTAGCTAAAAACTTAGCAATGCAAGTTGCTAGTATGGCTCCAAAATATGTATCTCAAGCTGAAGTACCAAGTGAAGAAGTTGAACACGAACGTGAACTTCAATTACAAATGATGAAGGCTGATCCTAACATGGCTAGCAAGCCAGAAAAAGTATTGGTAGGAATCTTAAAAGGAAAAGTTGACAAACACTTTAAAGACCAATGCTTATTAGATCAAGAATATTTCTTAGAACCAAAAACTAAGGTTTCTCAATTCTTGAAAGACAACAAAGCTGAAGTAGTAACTTTCGTACGTTTCCAAACTGGTGAAGGTATCGAAAAACGCGAAGAAAATTTTGCTGAAGAAGTTGCTGCTCAAATGGCTAAGTAATTTAACTTTTACTTCTAACCCTTGGAAATTCCAAGGGTTTTTCTTTTTCTTTAATGAAAGATAGTGTATAATTGTTATGATAATTCAATAAGGAGCAATATTTATGTATAAACGTGTTTTATTAAAATTAAGTGGTGAAGCATTATCTAGTCCTGAAGCTGCTTTTGATCCAGAAATCTTAAAGAGATTAGCAAAAGAATTAAAAGAAGTTCAAAAATTGGGAGTAGAACTTGCAATCGTTGTTGGTGGTGGCAACTTCATTCGTGGCAAAATGATGGCTGAAATGGGAATGAATCGTGCTCAAGCTGATTATATGGGTATGTTAGGTACAGTAATCAATGCATTAGCAGTTCAGAATGCTTTAGAACAAGAAGGTGTGCAAACACGTGTTCAAACAGCTGTTGAAATGCAAAAAGTTGCTGAACCATTCATTTTAAGACGTGCATTGCGTCATTTAGAAAAAGGAAGAATCGTTATTTTTGGAGCTGGAACGGGTTCTCCATACTTCTCAACAGATACAACCGCTGCATTACGTGCTTCTGAAATTAATGCAGATGTTATCTTAATGGCAAAAAATGGTGTTGATGGTGTATATGATTCGGATCCTAAAAAGAATCCAAACGCGAAAAAATATAATACACTAAATTATATGGACGTACTAAATGAAGGTTTACAAGTCATGGATTCAACAGCTATTAGTATGTGTATGGATAATGATATTGATTTAGTTGTATTCAATATGAATGAACCAGGAAATATTGTTAAGGCTGTTCGCCGTGAAGTAAATGGTACTACAATCACTAAAAAGAAATAAGGAGAAATAACATGAGTGATATTTTATTAAATGCAGAAGAAAAAATGATGGGGGCAATTGATAACTTAGAATCAAACCTACGTCAAATTCGTACAGGACGTGCTAGTGGACAAATGCTAGAACGTGTACAAGTTGAATATTATGGAGCTATGACTCCAATTAATCAGATTGCACAAATCTCAGTTGTAGAAGGAACACAATTGGTTGTTAAACCTTACGATCGTTCAATCGTCAAAGGTATTGCACATGCAATTCAAGCTGCTAACTTAGGATTAAATCCACAGGCTGAAGCAGACGTTATTCGTATTCAAGTTCCTCAATTGACAGAAGATCGTCGTAAAGAATTAGCAAAAGATGCTCAAAAATATGGTGAAGAAGCTAAAGTAGCTATCCGTAATGTACGTCGTGATGCTAATGATGCAATTAAAAAAGATAAAGAACTTCCTGAAGATGAAAAGAAACAAACATTGGAAGAATCACAAAAATTAACAGATAAATACATTAAAGATGTTGATTCAATTTGTGAAGCAAAGAAAAAAGAAATATTAAATGTCTAAGTCCAAACTTGATTTGGACTTTTTTAAAAAGGAGGTTTTTATGGCACCAAAAACAGTAGCTATAATTATGGATGGTAATGGTCGTTGGGCCAAAAAAAGAGGCTTACCAAGAACAGCAGGACACAAAAAGGGTGCAGATACAATTCGTACTGTGGCTTTAGCTGCTCAGGATATGGGGATTCAAAAATTAATTTTATATGCTTTTTCAACAGAAAACTGGAAAAGACCCGAAGATGAAGTTTCTTATTTATGCAAGTTACCTGGCTTATTCTTTAATAAATTTATCAATGAATTAATGGAAAAGAATATTCAAGTTACATTTGCGGGGGAATTAGAAAAATTCCCAAAAGCAACACAAGATGTCATCAATAAAGCTGTAAATATGACTTCAAAGAATACTGGCTTAGAATTATGCTTAGCTATCAATTATGGTTCACGTAGAGAAATACTTTTGGGTATGAAAAAATATGCTGATGAGGTAGTTCAAGGTAAAAGAGAAAATGATTTAACGGAAGAAGAATTCTCTAAGTATTTATTTGTACCAGAAGATATCGATTTGATGATTCGTACAAGTGGCGAACTTCGTATTTCCAATTATCTATTATGGCAACTTGCCTATGCTGAATTGATTTTTACACCAGTTGCATGGCCAGATTTTGATGAAAAAGCATTAAGAGATTGTTTAGATGAATTTGCCTCTAGAGATCGCAGATTTGGAGGCTTAACTTCATGAAACAAAGAATTATTACCGCAATAGGTATCATTCTTGTTGTTGCTTTACCTGTAGCACTTGGTGGGCTTTGGCTCGAAGCTTTGGCCTTATTTATCGTATGTGCAGGCGCTTATGAATGGATGCACATTCAACCTGATTTTAAAAAATGGCCTAAATATGTCATGCCATTAAGTGCTTTGGCGGTCATATTCACAAGAATCTTACCCGATAAATACTTTTTAGTAGTCATAACACTGATTGTGCTATTTTTGTGGAGTTTAGTTGTATTTGTTGAGAATTTCTCAATTATGGATTCCTTTGTGTGCATTTCATATGTAACAATTTTCTCACTAGTATATCATGCGGTTGGACAAATCTCAGGTGTACACCAATATTTATGGACCATTGTATTTGCTACATACGGAAGTGATACAGGAGCTTATTTTGTAGGGCGCGCTATTGGGAAACATAAAATGAATCCAAGAATCTCACCTAAAAAGAGTTGGGAAGGTTTTGTAGGAGGCATTGTATTTGGATTTATATTGAGCTTAGCCGTAAGTTTTAGTCGAGGCCGCGCATGGAAACGCGGGCCTGTGCGCGGAGACGGTCGCCCAGGCGG
>ERZ1031746.359-NODE-359-length-17117-cov-6.801313_pt1 | contig 17117 bp, 16 predicted proteins | sample MGYA00518171_ERZ1031746 | MGnify/ENA primary metagenome ERZ1031746 (study PRJEB33719, sample SAMN04261238) | wastewater metagenome | biome: rural village; feature: human; material: feces | host: Homo sapiens | place: El Salvador | collected 2013-01-07 ...
CCAGGGTTCGAGTCCCTGGAGGTGCACCACAACAACAAAATCCGAACTTTTTTCCAATAGGAGAAGGGTTCGGATTTTTTGTTTTATCTCGCATCTGATACCACATCGCAAAAATCTATTGATTGGTGCGACTCTGAATCTTAGGGAAACAGAAGAATAGAACTTTTTTGAAAATTATGCTATAATGAAAACGTATCACCCTTTTTATACGACAACAGCATCGGCCTGCATACTAAAATATGCTGTGTTGAGATGCACTTTTTCCTGGACTGCGACAAAAATCAGGAGGAGGGATCTGCCGTGAATCTTCTGACCCAGATCAACCAGTTGGAACATCTGACCAGCAATGAAAAAAGTTTGTGTGATTACATCCGGAATCACCCGATGGAGTGTCTGTCCAAAACGCCGCAGCAACTGGCCGGAGATCTGTATCTTTCTACATCTACGGTCTACCGGCTGCTGAAGAAGCTGGATCTGAAAGGATACAGCGACTTTAAGGTGGCTCTTTGGACGGTGGTGCATCAGAAATCGGAAAGCGCGGTGCAGGACATCAATTTTCCTATTGAGGCAGAGGCAACACCGGACGAAATACTGCTCCATTTGAAAGAGGTTTACGAGTACACGATCTCGGACACGCTGGAACTGGCAGATCCCTACGCGATGGCACAGGTGGCAGAAGCGATGGAACGTGCAGAGCGCATTGACATCTACACATCGGCGGGTAATTTCTGCATGGCAGATAATTTCCGGTTTCAGATGCAGGAGATCAATGTGCCGGTGGAGGTGCCGCACGAGGCTTATATGCAGAAACTGGCGGCGGCCAATTCGAACCCGAAGCATTTTTCCATCGTCATCTCCTTTGGGGGGCGCAGCTCCACGGTGGGCCAGATCTGTCGGCTGCTCAGGCAGCAGCACTCGCCCATTGCGCTTATCACATCCACCGATAAGACTCCGCTGTGCGGCTATGCAGATCATCTGCTGTATCTCTCATCCAACGAAGACCATTATCAGAAGATTTCGGCCTTTTCTACCCGGATGTCGCTGATGTATCTTCTGGATTCGCTCTATGCGCTCTACTTCAAACGGCATTACAAGGAAAATGTCCGGAAAAAGCTGAGCGCTTATGAGCGGCTCCATGCGGCGGACGTTGCCGATGCGGAGGAAAAAGTTGCGAAATGGAAGAACGAAATGGAAAAATCAAAATATGGCATAGATGACCAGTAATTTTGCAAAAACGATTCAAAAACCGTGCATTGTGTTGAACAATGCGCGGTTTTTTCTATAATAGAAACAACAAAGAGCAAAAAGCTCAAAATGAAACAGATTGGAGGAAAATATGAACGGAAAAGTGAACAAAAGTTTTTTGTGGGGTACGGCCAGCGCAGCATACCAATGTGAGGGCGGCTGGAACGAGGGTGGAAAAGGAGAGAGCAACTGGGATCAGTTCTGTCACGGCCCCAAAAACACCAAGGGATTTACCGGCGATGTGGCGGCAGATTTTTACCACCGCTACAAGGAGGACATTCAGCTGCTGAAAGAGGGTGGACACAACACCCTGCGCTTCTCCATTGCCTGGACCCGCATTCTGCCCACCCGGGACGGCCCGGTGAATATGGAGGGAGTCGCCTTTTATAAGGATGTGCTCAAGACCTGCAAAGAGAGCGGTATCGTACCCAACGTGACACTGCTCCATTACGACATTCCGGCATGGCTGGAGGACATTGGCGGATTTCAGAATCCGATCTTCTCGGATGAATTCGCCAAGTATGCAAAGGTCTGCTTCGAGCAGTTCGGCGAGGAGATTTCCTTCTATGTCACGATCAATGAGGCGACCCATAACGGCTGCTGCTCCTACCTGACCGGTAACTATCCTCCCAACAAGCACGATGTGCAGGCACTGGTGCAGGTGTCCTATAACTTCATGGTCGCAAACGCCAAGGCGATCCGGGAGTTCCGGAAGATGGGCTTCAAAAACAGCCAGATCGGCATCGTGCATACCACGAACACGGTCCAGATCCTGAAGGATACGCCGGAATACCGCATCGCCCAGCGCCGGGGCGACTTGTTCAAGAATAAGTGGGTCACCGACCCTGCGATTCTGGGGCATTTCCCTGCAGACCTCAAGCCTCTGCTGCTGGAAAGTGGCATCGACCTCTCCTTCGTCAAGGACGAAGACCTTGAGATCATCAAGAACAATACGGTGGACTTCCTGGGACAGAACTGCTATACACGCGCTCTGGTAAAGCCCTACGAATCCGGTGAGACCAACTACTACCCCAACAATGTGGGCGCAGGCCAGAAGAGCATCGAAGGCTATGTTGTCAAGGGCTGGTTCCAGACCGACGTGGACCCCAACACCCCAAAGAATGCGTGGAGCCGCGAGATCTACCCGAAGACCGTGTACGATATGCTCATGGGCATTAAGAAGGATTACGGCGACATTCCGGTGTATATCACGGAGAATGGACACGCGCTGTATGAGCACCCGGACGAGAACGGCTGCGTCAACGACGACGAGCGCATCGAGTTTATCCAGTCCTATCTGGAGTGGCTCATCAAGGCCCAGAACGAAGGCTGCAATGTCAAGGGCTATTATGCATGGTCTACGACCGACTGCTATTCCTGGATCAACGGCTATGATAAGCGCTACGGCCTGATCTATGTGGACTATGAGAACGGACTGAAGCGCATCCCCAAGAAGAGCTATTACTGGTATAAGCAGTACATCAAGGATCACACCGAGGAATAAGGAGACAGAACGATGAGTGAAAAATTTCTGTGGGGTTCCGCTACGGCGGCCTATCAGTGCGAGGGTGGATGGAACGAGGACGGCAAAGGCCCCAGCGTCTGGGATACATTCTGCCACTCGCCGGCCAACACCACCGGCATCACAGGCGACGTTTCCTGTGATTTTTACCATCACTATGCCGAGGACATCCGGATGATGGCGGAAAGCGGCCAGAATACCTTCCGCTTTTCGATCAGCTGGCCGCGCATCGTCCCGAAGGAAGACCGCGTTGTCAACGAAGCGGGCCTTGCATTCTATGACCGGGTGCTGGATGAGTGCGAGAAGTACGGTATCGTACCCAATGTGACGCTGGTACACTACGACCTGCCGGAGTATATCGGCCAGAAAGGCGGATGGTGCTACGAGGGCATCGCCGACGAGTTTGCGTACTATGCAGCCGTGGTGTTCCAGCACTATGGGGAGCGCATCCCGCTCTATGTTACCATCAACGAGCCGAATCACAACGCCTACTGTGATTACTGCGTGGGCAACTATCCCCCGAACCACAAGAACGACCTGCAGAGCTATGCCCACTGTCTGTACAATATGGATGTCTGTAATGCCAAAGCCATCCGGGAGTTCCGGGAGATGGGCTTCAAGAACAGCCAGATCGGCATCGTGCAGGGCTGCGGCCCCGCCACGTCCCTGCAGGATACGCCGGAATACCGAGAGGCTGTGAAGTATTGCGATTACTTCTGCAATTTTGGCATTCTTGACCCGGCCATCAAGGGATATTTTGAGCCAGAGCTGCTGGAAGCAGTCAAGGCAAGAGGGATCGACCTCTCCTTTATGAAGGACGAAGACCTCGAGATCATCAAAAACAATACGGTGGATTTCCTGGGCCAGAATATCTACAGCCGCCTGATCGTCAAGCCCAACGAATCCGGCATTACCGCCTTTACCGTGAACAATGCGGGCAACAACGACGGCACCGGCAAGACAGCCCGGGAGACGCGCGCCATTGCAGGCTGGTTCGAGTCGGATCGCGACACCGATACCAGGCTGAACAAATGGGGACGCGAGATCTACCCCAAATGCGCCTACAATACCCTGATGCTGCGCAAGGAGCGGTACGGCAATATCCCCATCTACGTCACCGAAAACGGCCACGGCTGCTACGATGTGCCGGACGAAAACGGCTATGTGGAGGACGACGACCGGATCGCGTTCCTCAACGATTACATCGGCTGGATCCTCAAGGCCAAGGAGGACGGCGTGAACGTGAAGGGCTATTACTGCTGGTCTACGATGGATCTGTATTCGTGGATCAACGGCTACAAAAAACGGTATGGCCTTGTGCGGGTAGACTATGAGGACGGCCTGCTGCGCCGCATCCCCAAAAAAAGCTATTACTGGTACAGGGATTTCATCGCGGAACATAAGGACGTGTGATCGGGATGGACGGCATTGTATTGCTGCAGGCGGAGTGTAAGATCCTGCTGTTGTTCGGCCTGGGAATGTTGCTGAAAAAGCTGCAGCTCACAAATGCGGAGGCAGACCAGTTCCTCTCGGATCTGTTGATGAACGTCCTGATGCCGATGAATATCTTCGTCTCGTTTTACCAGTCCATGTCGCTAGAGGAGCTTTCCACCTGCGGGTGGCTGGTACCCGCAGGTGCGCTGGTGGTGGCCGTAGTGATGCTCTGCGCCCGGCTCATCCCGGCCTCCGTGCCGCTGGCCCGGCGGAGGATCGCGGAGTATTGTATGCTCATCTCGAATGGCTCGATGGTGGGTATCCCGCTGGTGGAGTCGATGTACGGACCCACGGGCGTGTTCTACGCCAATATATTCATGGTGTCCACCCGCATCCTCTCCAATATTTCGGGCCAGTACTATTTTGATACATCTAGCCACGGCAACGGGGTAAAACAAGGGCTGAAAAACTTTGTGCGCAACCCCCTGAACATCAGCATGGCACTGGGCTTTCTGCTCAACCTTCTGAAAGTTCCGGTGGCGGTACCCGTCATGGGGATGTGCAGCAGCCTGGCGGCCTGCATGAGTCCGATGGCAATGATCCTCGTGGGTTCCACGCTGTTGGATACCTTCTGCACGGTATCTCTGTCCCAGATTTTTTCCGGCCAGGTGTTTGGCGTCAGCCTGTTCCGGCTACTGGCTTCTCCTTATATCACGCTGGCGGCCTGCCGTTTGCTGGGGGTGCAGGGAGTGCAGTGTGCGGCGGCGGTGCTCATCAATGCAGCGCCTGTTGTGAACACCGCTACGATCTACTGCCAGAAATACCACGGCGACATGGGCTTTACCAATGCGTGTGTGTTTGTTTCTGCAATGTTGTCTTTTGTGACATTCTGGCTGATCCGTTTCTGAAAAGGTGCGGCAGCGAAAAGCGCACAGCACAGATGACTTTGTGAAAAAATGGAAAAATCGAAGCGGAAAATAAGGCCCCAAAATGTGACCTTGTGTCCGGATAATTGCCAGAACTGACAAAACGAACGAATAAAAACATACAATGCGACGAAAATGAACAAACTGACTATAAAAACGTGAACAAATTGTTGACAAAGCGAAGAGCCTGGAATATAATACAACAAAAGAGAACAGAACGAGAACAAAAATGAACAAATTGGAAGCGAGGTGGAGGAGCACAAAGAAGCCGTCCCGTAAAATTCTTTTGGAAACGAGTGGAATGAGACGTTCTGCTTGAAAACTTTGCAGGAGGTAAACCCATGGGCAAATTTGACGAAATGTCCAAATATATTCTGGACAATATCGGTGGTGTGGGCAACATCACCAACGTCACGCATTGTGCAACACGTCTGCGCATCGAAGTGGCAAAGCCTAGCCTGGTGGATGTGGAGGCTTTGAAGAAAGCTCCCGAGCAGGCAGGCCTTGTGGAGAAGGGTCGTCAATATCAGATCATCATTGGACCCAAGGTCAACGATGCCTACAATGAGTTCCTGGCCGTCTCCGGCTGGAAAGAGGGCATGAACGCAGGCGTGGAGATCGAGGATTCCAACGCAAACCAGCCCCATAATGCAAAGTGGGTCATGGATAAGATCGCGGGCTTCATGGCTCCCGTCTTTATGCCGATCGTCCCGGCCATGATCGTGGGCGGCATGATCCTGGCAATCGCCCGCGTCGGCATCAACTACTTCGGTCTGGATACCAGCACCGGCACGGTGAACATCTGCATGGCACTGTTCCAGGCAGGATTCACCTACTTTCCCATCTGGGTCGGCATCTTCATGTGCAAGCAGCTGAAAATGCCTGAGATCTACGGCGGCTTCTTAGGCGCTGTTCTGGTCTGTGACCGTATCAACAATGTTGAAGGCCTGAGCTTCCTCGGCATCCCCGTGCCGCAGGTCTCCTACGGCTCCACCGTCTTCCCCGTGATGCTGGGCGTCTTCTTCATGTACTTCGTGTACAAGTTCGTCAAGAAGATCATGCCGGAAGTCATCACCTTCTTCATGACCCCGCTGGTCACCATGATCATTGTGGTCCCTGTGGAACTGATCGTCCTTGGACCTCTGGGTACTGAGCTGAGCAATGGTGTCGCCGCTGTGTGTATGTTCCTCTCCAACACGATCGGCTTCCTGCTGCAGCCCCTGCTGGCCGCTCTGTATCCCTACATGGTCATGTTCGGCATCGACAAGGGCATCGGCCCCATGTCCATCGCCTTCATCGCAGACCAGGGCTATGACGTCATCTTCGGCAACATGGGCTTTATCTCCAATCTGGCAGTCGGTGCTGCCACCCTTGGCATCGCAACTTCTCTCAAGGGTTCCGACAATGCCGCAAAGAAGGGCCTGTACGGCTCCTTCGGCCTGACCGCTCTGTGCGGCGTTACCGAGCCTGCATTCTACGGCGCACTGATCTCCACCCCCGCTGCTCTGAAGGGTACTGCCTGCGGCGCTGTGGTCGGCGGCCTGATCGCCGGTATCACTGGGCTGAAGAAGTTCGTCCAGATCGGCTGCCCCGGCCTGATGACCTTCATCATGTACATCGACGAGAACGGCGGTATGCATCATGTGATCATCGCAGTCATCGTTGCAGCCGCTACCATTGTAACCTCCTTTATCGCAACCCGCTTCTTCCTGAGCAGAGACGCCAAGAAAAATGTAAAGTAAATTAAACGGGTAGTCCCTGCTCTGGAGAGGTTCGGGCAGGGACTACTGTTTATTATGAGGTAAATGAAGATGAAAGTGTTGATCGGCGAGTTTATCACGGAGTCCAACGAAAATATTCCCCGCAAAAATGAGATCACGGCCTATGACATCGCATTTGGCGAGGAATGTGTGCACAAGATGCACGTCGGCGATATTTTTGCACAGGCGGGCATCGAGGTGATCCCCGCAGTCTACGCGGTGTCCGGAGCCTCCGGCGTCATCAAGCGTCACACCTTTGACTACATCGAGGCCTGCTTTATCCGGACGGTGGAAGAGCACCTGAACGAGATCGACGGTATTTATATGATGCTGCATGGTGCCAGCGAGGTGGAAGGCCTCGGCTCCGGCGAGCACCATATCCTGGCAGAGGTCCGCAAGCGGGTCGGCCCCTATGTGCCGATCTACATTGCCTGCGACCCTCACGGCAACCTGTGCAAGGAATATGTGGAGAGTGCACAGGTGGTGCGCAGCTATCGTGAGTCGCCCCATACCGACAGCATCCAGACCCGGCGGATCGTGGCTGGGATGCTCTGCGAAGCGTTGAAAAAACGTGAAAACATCCACGCTGTATATCGCAAGCTGCCCCTGATCCTGGGCGGCGAGCAAAGCGTCTCGGCAGACGAGCCGGTGAAGAGCATCAACCGGTACATGGACGAGATGGAAAAGGACCCTCGCATCTGCAGCGCCAGCTGGCACGTCGGCTATATCCGCCACGATACCCCTGTGGCGGGCTGCGGCATCGTGGTGACTCCGGCCACTGCCGCCGATCAGGAGTACGCAGAGCGGGCTGCCGACGTGCTGGCAGCCTATGTGTGGGACAAGCGCCATGAGTTCCACTATACCGGCCTGACCGCCGAACCGGACAAGGCGCTGGAGATGGCGATGGCCCAGGAGAAGGGTCCCGCCTTCATCACCGATTCCGGCGACAACGTCACCAGCGGCGCCACCGGTTGGAACACCTACATCCTGCGGCAGGTGCTGGCGCTGAAGGATACGGATAAGACCTTTCTCTTCGCATCCATCTGCGACCCGCAGTGCTGCCGGGGCCTTATGGAAGCGGAGATCGGCGAGGAGCGGCATATCACGCTGGGCGTCGGCCACGACGAGCTGAGCGCACCGGTGGAACTGGATGTGACCGTGAAGAGCAAGGGAGAGATCGTCCGCTCCGGAACGACCGGCTCCACGATCATGAAAGTGTTCGGCCACTGCGTTACCGCTCATGTAAAGGAAACGGGCATCGACATCGTGGTGGCAGACAGCGAGAAGACCTTCTCGGCCAAGATCATTTACGACCGCGCCCATGTGGACTGGAACGATTACGACATCACGGTAGTCAAACAGGGCTATATCTTCCCGGAGCTGAAAGAAGCCGCAGCCTTCTATGTGATGTCTCTCACGGGCGGCGCGACACCCCAGAACACCAAAAAGCTGCAGTTCAAGCGCATCCAGCGCCCGATGTACCCCATCGACGAGATCTGAACAAGGAGATCAGAGAATGAAAGTTCTTGTTGGTTATTTTACGACAGAGTCCCAAATGTGCCTCTGAAAAACGACATCACCAATTATGTGATCACAGTTGGTGAGGACTGCATCCACAAGATGCAGGTGGAGGACATTTTGCCGATGCCGGCATCGAAGTGATCCCCTCGATCTATGCGACAGCCGGTGCCTCTGGTGTCATCCGAAAGGAGACATTCGGATTATATCGAGGCCTGCTTCCTCCGCGCAGTGCGGGAACATCAGGCCGAGCTGGACGGCATCTATCTCCATCTCCACGGTGCCAGCGCGGTAGAGGAGATCGGCTCCGGCGAGCACCATATCTTGGCGGCGATTCGCCAGATCGTCGGGCCGCATCTGCCCATCGCGGTCTGCTGCGACCCCCACGGCAACCTGTGCAGGGAGTATGTGGAGGCCTGCACGATCCTGCGCGATTACCGCGAGTCGCCTCATACCGACAGCATCGACACCATGAAAAAGGTGGCCGGGATGCTCTGTGAGCTGGTGAAGGTCCGGGAGAACATCCATGCGGTGTACCGCAAGCTGCCCCTGATCCTGGGCGGTGAGCAGAGCGTCTCGACGGACGAGCCGGTGAAGAGTATCAACCAGTACATGGATGAGTTGGAAAAAGATCCCCGTATCCGCAGCGCCAGCTGGCACGTCGATTATATCGCCACGATACCCCTGTGGCGGGCTGCGGTATCGTGGCCGTACCCCAGACGGCGGCAGATCAGGAGTATGCGCAGGAGATCGCCGACAAGGTGGCGGCCTATGTGTGGAACGAGCGCCATGAGTTTCATTATACCGGTCTGACCGCTGCCCCGGACAAAGCGCTGGAAATGGCGCTGGCGTTTGAGGGCGAGCCGGCATTCATTACCGACTCGGGCGATAACGTCACCAGTGGAGCGCAGGGCTGGAACACCTACATCCTGTGGCAGGTCCTGGCGGTAGAAAAGCTGAACAAAAACTTCCCCTTTGCCAACATCCATGACGATGATGCCTGCTACAAGCTTTCGGTGCTGGAGAACGGCGCAGAGACGGAACTCCGGCTGGGCGTCGAGCGGGACGAGATGAGCCGCAGCGTTTTTCTGAACGTGAAGATCAAGTGCAGAGGCAAGCTGGACGGCTTCATGTTCCGCAAAAACGGCAGCTACGGCGAGGCCATCGTAGTCTCGGTGCAGGGTGCGCCCATCGACATCGTGGTGGCAAACTCCAAGCAGGCAATGGTGGAGCTGCACCAGTTCCGCGGTGTGGGCGTCTCGGTGGACGACTACGACGTGGTGGTCGTCAAGCAGGGCTACATCTTCCCGGAGCTGAAAGAAGCCGGAAAGTTCTGCGTGATGTCCTTGACGAACGGCGCAACGCCGCAGGATACCCGGATCATCCCCTTTAAAAAGATCATGCGCCCCATGTTCCCCATCGACAACATTTGAAAAGATCCAACGGCTCTTCTGCCGGGAAAGGAACACGATATGAGAATTTTGATTGGCGGTTTTGTGGCCGAGTGCAATGCTTATGTGGATAAGCCCATGATGCTGGAAGACTTCTCCATCACCCGCGGCGATGCAGTGGCGGATATCCTGTACGTCCGTGAGCCGGCAGCCGAGTGCGGCGTGGAGCTGGTCCCCAGCCTGATGGCCTACGGCGGAGGCGGCGGCCGTGTGGACGGCGCAGCCTTTGAGTACATCCTTACACAGTTCAAGAACGCAGTCAAGGAGCATCTGCACGACATCGACGGTATGTTCTTCTTCTTCCACGGTGCTTCTTCGGTCATTGATCTGGAGGGCGACTCCGGCGACCATGCTCTGGTGCGGGAGATCCGCAAGATCACCGGGCCTTATATGCCGCTGGCAATGGTTATGGACCCCCACGGAAACCTTTCGCAGGAGCAGGCCGATAACTGTAATATCATCCGCACCTTCCGCCACAGCCCCCATACCGACCGCAAAGATGCTCATCAGGTGGTGTTCCGCGCGCTGGTGGACCTGCTGAAGGACCGCCGCGAGATCCACCCCATCTACAAAAAGGTGCCGATCCTGCTGGGCGGCGAGCGCTGTGTCTCCACGGACGAGCCGCTGGTGTCTATCAATAAGCTGCTGAACGAGATCGAGGCCGACCCCCGCATCCTGACCTGCTCTTACCATATCGGCTACCTGCGCCACGACAGCGCAAAGTGCGGCGCTGCCGTTATGGTCACGCCGAACCGCCCCGAGGATAAGGAGTACGCCGAGCAGAAGGCCCAGGAGATCTACGATTTTGTCTGGGCGCGCCACCGCGAGTTCCACTTTACCGGTTATGCCGCCGACCCGGACGAGGCCCTGGAGGCCATGATGAAGGTAGAGGGCGGCCCGGTGTTCCTGACCGACTCCGGTGATAACGTGACCGCCGGCGCACAGGGCATGAATACCTATGTCCTGCGCCAGCTGCTGGCTCTGAAAGACTATAAGGATAAGAACATCATCGTGGCAGGCATCAACGACAAGCCCCTGCTGGACAATGTGCTCTCTACGAAAAAGATGGGCGAGCATATAGAGTTCGAACTTGGTACGGCCAAAACGGAGCTGTCGGCCAAAGTGGCGCTGTCCGGTGCGATCCTCTCCTTCGGCGACCTGCATCACCACTACCACAACGAGGCCGTGGTGGGTAGCTGTTGCACCATCAAGCTGGACGACCGCCCGATCACCATCATCGTGGAGAATTTCCCGGTCTCCTTTGCCGAGAAGTATCAGTACGACTGCGCCAATGTGGATATGACGCGGTATAACTTCTTTGTCGTCAAACAGGGCTACCTCTATCCCGAACTGAAAGGACAGGCCAAGAGCTATGTGATGTCGCTGACGGACGGCACCACCATGCAGCGTACGGAACGTCTTACCTACAAGACGGTGCAGCGCCCCATCTGGCCTCTGGATAATATCTGATGCTGAAGATCTGTCTTACCCTTGCCGTGGCGTGGGTCGGCTTCCAGGCGGCAAAAAAATTCCACCTGCCTGCGCCTGCCATGATCGGCAGTATGCTGGCGGTGGGATTGACCAACATCATCTGGGATTACGCCTACCTGCCCACATGGGTGCGAATCTCTGCGCAGGCGATCTCGGGCGGATTCATCGGGATGCAGATCACCAAAAAGGATGTGCGGAACGCAAAGTACCTGCTCAAGCCTTTCTTCCTGCTGGTGCTCATGCTCACGGCCAACACATTCGTCACGGGCGTCGTGGTGCATAAGATTGCGGGCATTGACTATGTCACGGCGCTGCTCGGCTCTGTGGCCGGCGGTGTGACTGACATCTCCATGCTGAGCATCGATCTTGGCGGCGATACCCCCATCGTGGCGCTGATGCAGACGCTGCGCCTGGTGGGCGTACTGCTGTTCTTCCCGTACTGGATCCGGTTCTTCACCCGAAACGAAGGCGATGCCGAAGAGGATGTGCGCCTTGTTACCGGCACGCTGGAAATGGGCGAGACCTGGCTGGACAGGCTCATCTATGGCCGGAACCGGAAGCTGGCGTTCACGATGATCGTTTGTCTGGCAGCCGGATTTGCGGGATATGCCAGCGGTGTGCCGGCAGGTGCTATGGTATTTGCGATCGTTGTGATCGTGCTGCTGAATATCACTACCTCGGCCTGCTATGTGCCGCTGACCATAAAAACGGTGGCGCAGCTGCTGGCGGGCGCGGTAGTGGGCTGCAGCATCCATCCCTCGGCGCTGGCTCTGCTGAACGGTGGTACGGTGATTGCTCTGCTGATCCTGATGGCCAACTACTGGCTGGTCAACCTGATCTACAGCACGATATGCAAAAAGAAGGGGATGCTGGATCTGAAGTCTGCCATGCTGGCCTCTGCCCCCGGCGGCGCTACGGATATGTCGCTGATCGCGGCCGATTTGAACGCCGACCTGACAAAGATCGCGCTGATCCAGGTGCTGCGGGCCATCTACGCCGTGACGTTTATGCCGATGGTGATCGTGCTGTTTGTGAACTGGGTCCGTTGACAAAGTGATAGGAATGACCTATATTTGAAATGAACCTGTTTTGGAAATGAAAACCAGAAAAAAGGAAAAATAGCTATGAAAAATTATGTGGTAAGGCTGAAACCGGTGCCGGAGCCTCGGAAGGACTGTTCGCTTATCCCGGTTGCGCTGACCGACGAGACGCTGGAGGAGCGTAGGCAGAAGATCCTTTCCCGGATGCGTGCGGAGGGTCTGGAGCGGCTGGTGGTCTACAGTGATGTGGAGCACGGCGGAAACTTTGAATATCTGGTGGGCTACTACACTCGGTTTGAAGAGGGACTGTTGGTGATCCAGGCCGACGGGACGATGAGCCTTGTGCTGGGCAACGAAAACCTGAACAAGGCCGGAAAGGCGCGTGTGCAGGCTGCTGCCGTACACGTCCCCGTGTTCTCGCTACCCAACCAGCCCTGTGAGACGCCCAAAACGCTGCGGGAGCAGCTTGCGGCAGCTGGTCTGGAAGCGGGCAGACGCACCGGTGTGGCCGGGTGGAAGCTGTTCACCAGCCCCTATGAGGATGTGGGGCAGATGTATGATCTGCCGGCCTTTATCATGGACGCCCTGCGGGATGTGGTGGGTGCCGAATACCTGACCCCGGCAGGCGGGCTGTTCATCGGCGAGAATGGCGCCCGCGTGACGAACAACGCCAACGAGATCGCGCATTACGAGTTCGCGGCCGCGCTGGCCTCGGACTGCATCCTGGACGCGATGGATGCGCTGGACGAGGGTGTGCCGGAGATGGTACTGGGCGACAAGCTCAACCGCTATGGCCAGCACAACAGCGTGGTGACCATTGCAGCCAGCGGCCCGCGCTTTTTGAAAGGCAATATGTATCCCACCGACAATGTCGTAAAGGTGGGCAACCCCATCTCCCTGACGGTGGGTTACCGCGGCGGCCTGTCCAGCCGGGCAGGCTTTGCCGTACACAATGCGTCGGAGATGCCCGACGGCCAGCAGGATTATCTGGAACGGGTGGCCGCGCCTTACTTCAACGCTTATGCCCGCTGGCTGGAACAGCTGCACGTCGGCATGGAAGGCGGCGCTCTGTATGAGCTGGTGGAGCAGGTGCTCCCCCGCGAGAAATACGGCTGGGGTCTGTGTCCGGGCCATCTGACGGCAGAGGAAGAATGGCTCTGCTCGCCGGTGCGCAAGGACTCGAAGGAACTGCTGCAAAGCGGCATGATGCTGCAGATCGATATTATCCCCTCGGTTCCGGGCTATGGCGGGACCAGCGCGGAGAGCACGGTGGCTCTGGCCGATGCGGCTCTGAGGGAAGAGCTCCACAGCCAGTACCCCGACATGTGGGAGCGGATGCAGGAGCGCCGCGCCTATCTGAAGGATGTACTGGGCATTGAGATCCCCGAAGATGTCCTCCCCATGTGCTCCACCGTCGCCTATCTTCGCCCCTATCTGCTGGATCACAGCGGTGCCCTGACCTGGGAGCCGACGGTCTGAACAGGTCTGGCACCTGCCCCGCCGGGAACGGTACGCGAGCCGGGAAGGCTCAGGCCACCACGATGCGGATGCCTGCGCTGGTATAGCGTTCCAGCACGGCGGGGGAGATGCCAGAATCGGTAACGATGAGGTCGGCATCCTGCAGGGGGGCGATGCTGAAGTAGTAGGCAGAATCGAACTTGGAACTGTCGGCCATACAGATGACCTGTCGCGCCTTTTTGACTAACGTGCGCTTGGTGGTGCCGTCGGCAATGTGGGGGACAGAGAAGCCGCCGTTTAGGTCGATACCCTCGACACCCAAAAACAGGGTGTCGATCTGGAACTGGGAGATGAATTCGTCTGTCAGGCTACCAATAAAGGCCAGAGAATCGCTCCGGTACTCGCCGGGACACATGATGACGTGCAGGTTTGTGTCGGAGAGCTGATCCATTGCCAGCAGGGAATGGGTCATGATGAGAACATTCTCTTTGCCTTTCAGCAGAGGGGCCAGGCAGCTGACAGTAGTGCCGGCGTCCAGGTAAACAGAGTCACCACCGTGAACATATTCTAGGCATTTTTTGGCGATGCGCATTTTTTCGGTCATCTGGTTCTCATTCTTCATCGCCATGTTGAACTCGAACAGGGAGCCGCTGTTCAAGGTGGCACCGCCATGCTGCACGGTAATCAGGCCGCTTTTGGCCAGAGCGTTCAAGTCGCGCCGGATCGTCATGGCTGACACGGCAAGTTCAGCGGCAAGCTCATTTGTGTCAACATAGTTTTCTTTTTGAAGCTTCTGGATGATATGTTGTTTACGGCCGATGGCGTTCATGCAAAGCACCTCGTTTTAATGGAAAGCAAAGTTGAATATGAAAAAATATGGTAATTGATACATTTTTATTGTATCAGAAAAACAGCAAAACTCAAGACGAAACCATGTGCCATTCGACATATTACAGAAAAAATGCAACAAAAGGACAGACGAAAACGGACGATGGAGACGCTGCAAAAATACAGGGAAGAAATACTGCATTATCTGATGACTTTTATGGGTGGATTTATGGGGCTTTACGCGATCTGCGTTCATGGAAGCTACGGCTCAGCCCAGACCGGAAACCTGATGGACCTGCTCATCGATGTCTCGGATGGGAACGGATTCAGCGCGGCAGCGCGCATCGGCGCGTTTCTGATCTTCAGCAGCGGCATCGCAGCCGCGTGGCTGCTGCATGAATTCTGTACGCTGCCCATGCGGGAGCTGTGCATCGTGGTGGACGCGGCGGCGCTGATGCTTTCGGCCAGGCTGCCGGAAGAAGTATTCGCTTTTTTCAGGGTCTACCCAATCTTTTTTGCTACCAGCTTCCAGTGGGGCAGCTTCAACCATGTGGGCCAGTACCCCAGCGCGACGTTGTTCCTGACCGGAAATCTGAAAAACTGCGTCACCCGCTGGCTGAGATATTTCTTCTACAGGGATGTGCAGGACCTGACAGGTGCACGCATCTATACGCTGACGATCGCAAACTATCTTCTGGGCGGCAGTCTTGGCTGTGCCGCCGTGAATATCCACGGCGCAGCCGGAGTTTGCTGGGCTTTTGCGCCGCTGGCTGTGGCAGCGCTGGTGCTCTGGCAGGAGCGCTGCGCCCAGCAGGAAGCAGAAGAACCCTCCGAAGCCTGAAAAGAACGGAGAACGAGATCATGAAGAATGTGTTTTCGAAAAATTTTCTTTGGGGCGGTGCAACGGCTGCCCATCAGTATGAGGGCGGCGTCGGCAGCTGCGGCCTGTCCGTGCCGGATGTGATGAGCGGTGGCAGCCGCACGACGCCCCGCTATCTGACGGACGGCATCCTGCCCGGTTACTATACCCCAGCCACGAAGCCGTGGATTTTTATCACCGCTATAAAGAGGACATTGCCCTCTACGGCGAGATGGGCTTCAAAGTGTTCCGCATGAGCATCAAATGGGCGCGGCTGTTCCCAACCGGGGAGGAAAAAGAGCCGGACGCCGAGGCGCTGAAAAACGGCGCGGTGGACTTTGTGTCTCTCAGCTACTATTCCAGCACCACTGTTACGAACGACCCCAATATCCCCATGGTGATGGGCAACGTGATGCGTGGCACCGAGAACCCCTATCTAAAAACCAGCCAGTGGGGCTGGACCATCGACCCGGACGGCCTGCACTGGTATCTGAACGAGCTGTATGACCGCTACCAGAAGCTGCTGTTCATTGTGGAGAACGGCCTGGGCGCAGAGGATAAGCTGGAAGTTGACGGCACCATCCACGACCCCCACCGCATCGATTATATGCGGGCGCACATTGAAGCGATGGCACAGGCGGTCGAGGAAGGCGTGGACCTGATGGGCTATACCTTATGGGGCTGCACCGATCTGGTGAGTTCGTCTACCGGAGAGATGAAAAAACGGTATGGCCTTATTTATGTGGATAAGAATAATGATGGTACAGGCGATATGAGCCGCCACCGGAAGGATAGCTTCTACTGGTATAAAAAGGTGATTGCGACCAACGGCGGCGACCTGACCTGAAACAGAAAAGGAAATGAAGAAGGAAGATTGATTTTTTCGTGGCAGGAATGGTATTTTGATATATCAGCAGGCGCTTGAAGAAAACGCAGGCTGTGCGAGATATTTCTGCACCTGCCCGGATCGATAATGATTGGAAAGAAGGCGTATCAACATGGGATTTTTCAACAAGCTGTTCGGCGGAAAAGCTGAGCAACAGGAAGCGAAAGTAGAGTTCATCAGCCAGAACAGGACGATCCTGGCTCCGATCAGCGGCAAAGTGCTGGCGCAGGCCGACATCCCCGACGAAACGTTTGCGCAGGGGATCCTCGGCCCGGGATGCGGGATCGAACCTTCCGAAAAAACGGTCTACGCGCCGTTCGATGGTGTTGTGAGCCAGGTGCCTTCGACGCTGCATGCGGTAGGCCTGACCAGCGACGACGGGATCGAACTCCTGATCCATGTTGGCATGGACACGGTTGAGATGCAGGGCAAAGGGTTCAAAGGTCTGGTCAAGGAGGGCGAGGCCGTCAAGGCCGGTACGCCGCTGCTGACCATCGATCTGAGGGCCATCAAAGCCGCAGGCTATCCCGCCACAACGGCGGTCATCGTGACCAACAGCGATGAGCTGGGCGAGCTGAAAATGCTTGCAGAGGGCAGTGTGTCGGCTGGTACGCCGCTGATCAAATTCTGATAACGAATCGAAAAGGGGCTGTTGCAAAATAGCCCCAACAAAAAAATGAGATAGACTTCCCCGAAAGG
>ERZ1031746.365-NODE-365-length-17034-cov-8.675128_pt1 | contig 17034 bp, 18 predicted proteins | sample MGYA00518171_ERZ1031746 | MGnify/ENA primary metagenome ERZ1031746 (study PRJEB33719, sample SAMN04261238) | wastewater metagenome | biome: rural village; feature: human; material: feces | host: Homo sapiens | place: El Salvador | collected 2013-01-07 ...
CCCCAGAAGCTGCGCTGCTCGTAGATAAGGTTCCGGATCGGGCTTGCGCCGAGTGACCATGTCGCCACAGACCACCACATCGAACTGTGAGACCAGATGCAGGCGGTCGAGCGCGGTCAGAATGAGCTGTGATCGGGTAGAGGAGACTACGCCGGTGCGAATGCCCTGTGCGCGAAGCGCAGAGAGAAACTCCCGCAGACCGGGCTGTGTGTGCAGGTCGGCACCGTTTTCGTAGTAGTTGCCGTGGCGTGTGCGTTCGGCCTGCAACTGCTCCAGAGTGACCGGCGTTTCTGCCCGCTTCAGCAGTGCCTCAAGCAGAGAGGGATCATTGATGCCCACCAGTGCGCTCCGATCCTCTTCAGTCAGCCGAACCCCGAAATGCGCAAGAGCAGAGGCAAGATAGTCGGCGTTCCGTTCCTCGGTATCGGCGATCACGCCGTCAAAGTCAAAAAGGACGCATCGGATCGGCATAAAAAGCTCCTTTTCACTCTGCGAGGATCTTGCGTGCACGCTCCTGAATGTCGGCGATCTGAGCAGCGGTCAGGTCGGCAAGGTCGCTGTTTTCCATAGAGCAGTTGGAGTCCTGCACATAGATCACCTTGGTGTCTTTCTGCGTGATGGAGTAGAACCAGCACTCGGCGGGAACATTGTATACCTTGCCCTGCTGCATGGGGGTCAGCTCGATATTCTTGAAGCTGCCGTCCTCGCGCTCGGCGGTGATGAGGATTGCCTTACCAGCGGCAAGGATGAACTGCTCGTCGGTGGAGTGATGGATCTCCAGATGAGCGATGCCGGCAATGTCGTTGTCAGGCTTCCAGTTCTTGATGCAAACCAGCCATTTGGGGTTCTTATAAACGCAGAGGATGCCTTCCGCGTTGTTTTCATACTGATCAGGTTTCATGAAAATGCCTCCTGTTTATTTTACAGTTCGGTGCGTCCCACGATGGGGGTTCCGTAGCCGAATGCGCCTTCCTTGGCGCACATTTTTGCAGCAAATGCTGCGCCGATCTGCATGGCTTCCTGCAGATGCGCGGCGTTTTCTTCTTCGGTGCCTTCCAGCAGAGCGCCGCTCTTGGAAGACTTCAGCAGCGAGCAGAGGAAAGCGGCAAAGTAGGAGTCGCCGGCGCCCATGGTATCAATGACGTCATCTGCGTGCACGGCGGAGGCGTAGTAGGTCTTGCCGTTGTACAGCACATAGGAGCCATCCTCACCGATGGTGCCCAGCACGATGGAAACGCCGTGGTCGGCGGCCTTCTGCATCTCGCGGGCGCGGTCCTCGGCACTCAGGTGTGCGCAGGACAGGATGGCCACGGTGACATAGGGGCAGACCTTTTCCAGATAGGCGTCGGTCCATCGGGTGGAAAAGTCATAGGCGATGGGCACGCCGGCCGTGTGCAGGAAGGGAAGATCCTCTTCGATATAGCTGTTGAGGTTGGTGTAGATCAGGTTGAAGCCTTTGATGTACTCCAGATCTTCCTGCGTGAAGTCGAAGCTGTGCTCTTTGGCGACGCCGCCCTTGTTGGAGCCAAGAAAGACGCGGTCGTTGCCCTTGAGCGTGACCATGGCAAAGCCGTTTTCGCCCTCAAAATGGCGGCAGTGGCTGATGTCGATGCCCAGCTCGTGCAGGATCTTCTGGTTGTAGGCGGCGACCTCATCGCTGCCAAACTTGCCCAGATAAGCGGAAGGCACACCGTTTGCTGCGGCATAGGCGCAGGTGTTAACGCACTGGCCGCCGGGGTACATCTTCCCACGGGAAAGGTATTTGTCACACACATTATCGCCGATGGCGATGATCTTCACTGCGCTCATCGTATCAGATCCTTTCCGTCTGTATCAGTATGCGACCTTCCACATATAGCGGCGGGTGGTCAGCGGATGCTGGCGGGTCTCAGCGAGGGCGTGGTTGTAGATGGGATAGACATTGTTGAACAGAGAGTGGTTGAAGTAGTCCACGACAGCGGGATCGATGACCGACAGGCCCAGCTCCTTGGCGTCCAGCACCTCGATGCGCTTTGCATAGGTGTGCAGGAACTTGAGGCAGCGTTCGTCCAGCTCACGAGTAGAACCCTCGGACACCTGAATGACGAAGGGGGTGTTGGCGTCGGTGACCTCGAAGGGGCCATGGAAGAACTCACCGGTGTGGATGGTGCCGGAGTGGATCCACTGCATCTCCATGAAGATGCAGATGCTCTCCATGTAAGCGGCACCGTAGCCTGCGCCGCTGCCCATGGTGTAGATGACGGAGTCGTTCTTGTACTCCTCGGCAAAGTCCAGAGCGCGCTGGGCCACATGAGCGCGGGCCTTGCGGATCACGGTGGTGATCATGCCGGCACCCTGCTGGAACTTATCGTAGTTGCTGTAGCCCTCGGTCTGATTCAGCAGCTCCACGGCGACCTGCAGGGCGCACATGGTCTTTTCACCGGCGTAGTCGATGTCACCGGCGAGGTGATCCGGGCTGGCGTCGAAGGAGTAATGGATGATGTAATCGCCGAACTCGATGATCTCAGACTCTTCCAGCCAAGTCAGGATGATGACAGCGGCGCCCATCTCCTTGCCCAGCTTTGCAGCGGCAATGGTCTCGGGGGTGTTGCCCTTGTGGCAGGCAAGGCAGATGATGGAGTTCTTGCCGAAATCGCGGGGCGTGCTGTGGACGAACTCGTTGCTACTCACCCAGCCGGACTTCAGCGTCAGGCTCTCGCGCTCCATAAAGGTCTTTGCAGGGTACAGAGCACCCAGAGAGCCGCCGCAGCCCACGAAATAGATGTTCTTGACGCCGCCCTCGTCCTTCTTGTTCTCCAGAATTTCAGCGACGATGGCCTTGATGTCAGTGTACTTGTAATGCATTGTATTACCCTCCTGCATTTCATATTAAACTGTCTCGATTCCTTCCGGTGGTTTCCGGAGGAACTTTCCTTGCCATGATGATAATACAAAGCAATACAAATGTCAATACCGAAAATAAGACAAAAAAATTGTGCATTTTTGACAAGGAACGAAACGAAATGTGGCGGGCTTCCTATATAAATAAGGGGGTGCTGGAAAACGGCCCTGCACAGACGCAAGGGAGAAAAAATTTGTTTTTCCTCTTTACGCACGGATAAAACTTATATATAATAAGTTTGTATTGTAACATATTTGCGGGGCACGCAAAAAAGTAAATTGAAAATAAACCGTATTTCGTGATAAAAATAAGAACGGGAGAATATACCATGAGTTTGGATAATACAATTTCAACGCCGCTGTTTCAACAGCTCGCCGCAACACTGCGTGCGGCTATTGATGCGGGCGAGTATCCCCCGGGCAGCCGCCTGCCAACGGAAAATGAACTCTGCGAGCGCTATTCGGTCAGCCGCGTCACGGTGCGTAAAGCACTGGATGAGCTGTCTCAGGGAGAATTTCTGGTGCGCAAGCCCGGCAAGGGCACATTTGTTGCGGAAAAGAAGATCCAGCGAAAGCTGGATGGCGTGCTGAGCTACACCAATATGTGTTATATGATGGGATACCAGCCCGGCGCAAAGACGATCAAGATCACACTGGAACAGCCCACGGAGGAAGAACGGGGGCAGCTTGGGCTGAAAAAGGACGAACAGACGCTGGTTGTGGAGCGTCTGCGCCTTGCGGACGGCAGACCGATGCTGTTGGAGACCAGCAAATTTCCGGAGAGTTTTTTCTTTCTGTTCAATGCAGATCTGACCAATACCTCTCTGTATGAGACGATCCGAAAGGAAACGGGCATCGTATTCACACGCTCAGATAAAGTCCTTGAGATCGTGTTTGCGAACCATCAGGAGGCCAAGTATCTGGGTGTGGTAAAGGGCTACCCGCTGCTGTCCATCAAGAGCGTGGTGCATGATACGAGCGGGGAACACTGCTATCTGAGCCGTCAGCTCTGCATCGCGGATAAGTTTAAGCTCATGGTCTGAGCTGTCAAAGATGGGTACAACAAAAAAGGCGTACCTGCGCATAAAAATAAAAAGAGAGCGTCCCTGAAGCAGAATTTCAAGGGCGCTCTCTTTTTGTATTATAGAAGTAAGAGACAAAATGGGAGCAAATGAGGACAGAAGGATACAATAATTTGGTGGTGATTCACAAAACAAGGGCACGTTGATAGGATATTTTGACGAAAATGCCGGAATGCTGTTGACAAGGAGATGCTTGCATTATATTATTGCATCATAATACAAAGCATAACATTTCGATGCCTAATACAAAGACAAATCGGGATGGATTGCTTGTAACAGAGAATGTGCGCATCTTTCTGATGAAAACTGACGGAAACGGGCCCGGGGCGGCAGGCAAAGAAAGCGTCATGAACTTGCTGGGTATGCGGTCGCTGGGAAAAATCAAAGAAAAAGGAGAAAAAATCATGTTCTGGATTGAGCTTGTCATCATGCTCCTTCTCATCTTCTGGGGCGTTCGCAAGGGAGGAGTTTTCCTTACGCTTGCCGGTGCGGTCGGCGCGTTTGTCTTTACATTTATCTTTAAGTCACCCATGTCGGATCCCCCGCTCACGGTTTTGCGAATTATTCTGGCCGTGGTTATTGCGGGTGGCGCGATGCAGGCTGCGGGTGGTATTGAGTACCTGGTGGCTCTTGCGGAGAAGATCTTGAGAAAACATCCTAGATCAATCACCATTCTGGCGCCCATGATCAGCTGGCTGTTTGTTTTCTGCTGCGGAACCGGCCACATTCTGTGGAGCCTGCTGCCCATCATCAACGAAATTGCCATCGAGAACGGCGTCCGTCCCGAGCGGCCGATTGCCGCTTCTGTGGTTTCCAGCCAAAATGCGGTCTGCGGCACTCCGCTTGCCGCCGCTACCGCCGCGCTGGTAGGATTTTTGGAGGAGTCGGGCAGCGTAGATATGATTACCGTCCTGATGGTTGTCATTCCTGCTACCCTTCTTGGCTCTCTGGCTTCCGGCCTTATTATGATGAAGCGAGGCAAGGAACTTGCAGATGACCCCGAGTTCCAGCGGCGTGTTGCCGATGGCACCCTTGTACTGCGTGGGCACAAGGAAGAAAAAGTGGTCGACACCTCTTCTTTCAGCAAGCAGTCCAAGATTTCTGTCATCGCCTTCTTGGTTGCGATGGTAGCCGTCGTTCTTCTGGGTGTGGTCAAATCCCTGCGTCCTGTTTTGGCTGACGGCAGCACTATGGGCATGACCGACATCATCCAAATCTTCATGCTCTGCGCCGCTGCGGTAATTTGTCTTGTGATGGACAAAAAGGCCGATGCTATTCTTGAGATGCCCGTTTTTAAGTCCGGTGTGTTTGCGGCCGTCATCTGTCTTGGCCTGTGCTGGATGGTCAATATCTTCATCGGCGCGCAGTCCACCTTCCTGACCGAGACGGTCTCGCAGTTCACCAATAAGTACCCTTGGGTATTCATTATTGCCTGCTATTTGGTGGGTAATATCACTACTTCGCAGGGTTCCACCACCGCAATCGTGATTCCGCTGGGCTTGGCACTCGGCATCAGCACTCCCGTGTTGCTGGCTGGCTGGGTCACCATCGGATCACACTTCCTGATTCCCGCTGCCTCCGAGAGTCTGGCCGCCATCGCTTTTGATACGGCGGGAACGACCAAAATCGGCAAATTCGTATTCAACACCAGCTATCTGTTACCCTCTCTGGTTATGGCCGTCGTGGATGCCGCAGTAGCGTTCCTGTTGGCAAGTGTAATCCTGTAATTTTTATGCCGCGTCGGGATTTGGGCGGTGGGCTGCCCTTGTGCAGATCCACCGCCCAATCCATACGCAGTGATTTTAGGGAGAAAGTATCCATGAAATTTACCCTGATGAGCTATCACTATCTCCGATATCCTATACGAAAGTATCTTGACAAGATGGAACGGGTCGGCTTGGATGGAATCGATATCTATTGCACCGGCCCCCAGCTTAACCCATTTGATTATTCTTTGGGTGCGCTGATTCAGTTGAACCGCGACATTCGGGATCGGCACCTGACCCCCTATGTTCTGACAGCCGAAAATTGCGTCTATCCGGTTAATCTGGCCACATCGGATCTCCTGACATGGGAATCGACTCAGCGATACTATCAGCGCCTGATTGACACGGCTCAGTTTTTGGAATGTCCTCATATCCAGATTTGCCCGGGAACGGGATATTATGATGCTGACAAGGATGAGGCATGGAAACGTCAGGTTGAGGCGGTGCAGCTTCTGGCGGAGTACGCCAAAAAGAAAGGCGTCACCATCTTTATGGAGACCTGTAAGATAACCACCACCAATCTGGTGGTTACCAGCAAGGAGCTTAAACAGTTTATCGATGATGTGGGCGCGGACAATCTGCTGGGTCTTTCCGACACCGACCAGATGTCTCAGGCCGGGGAGCACATCAACGATTACTTTGACAATCTGGGCGATAAGTATGGCTTTGTCCATTTCAGTGACCTGAACCATACGATCCCCGGAACCGGCGGGCTGCCCATGAAGGAGTATTACGACACCCTTGTCCGCAGGGGCTATCAGGGCTGGTGTTCCTGCGAGATGTGTAGCCGAGACTATTATCTGGATCCGGACAAGGCTACCGATGCGTATATCGACTATATCCGGAATGTTTTGAAAGCCTGAACCTATTCGGGGCAGAAGCCCGTAGAAATCGGGCTGCCTGTATGGAAGAGAAAGGAATGGTCTTTTATGAAACTCGCGCCCATGAGTTATCACTATGTACGCTATCCCATTGAGAAGTTTCTGGATAAGGTCGAGCGGTCTCCCTTTGACAGTATCGATCTCTATTGCAGTGCGCCTCAGTTGAACATGTTCGACTATCCGGTCAGCCGTCTTTTAGAGCTGGATAAGAGTATTCGCCGTCATCACCTTTCAGTTATGGCCATGACCCCGGAAAACTGCGTTTATCCAGTGAATTTCTGCACTCAGGATACCCTGACCCGGGAGTCCAGCATCCGCTACTACCAGCGTGCGATTGATACCGCCCAGTTTTTGGAATGCCCCGCGATTCAAATCAGCACCGGGTTTGGATACTTTGATATGCCGCGCGAGGAAGCCTGGAAATTCTGCCGGGAGAGTGTGGGGACTCTGGCTGCCTACGCCGAGCGCAAGGGGGTTACTCTGTTGCTGGAGGAGTTGAAGGTAACCACTACTAACGTCCTCATTACCAGCAAGGATCTGGCAAAGATGATTGCTGAGATCGATTCGCCCGCTGTTGTTGGTATGGTGGATATGGATCAGATGACCTACGCAGGAGAGACCATCGATGACTACTTTGCCAACTTGGGTGATAAGCTGCAACACATTCATTTCAATGACCGGGGCCATACCGTACCGGGAGATGCGGACTTCCCCATGAAAGAGTATTACGACCAGATCAAGGCGCACGGCTATGAGGGAACCTGCTCCTTCGAAATTTGCGACCGCCGCTATTACATCGACCCGGACAAGGCCATTGACGACACCGTGGCGTGGATGCGCGCCAACACGCACGAACTGGATTAAAACGGAAGGATATAAAGGAGAGCAATACCATGTGGACTCAGGAAATGTTTGGTGTTGAAAAACCAATCATTGCGCTTTTGCATCTGGATGCCCTGCCCGGCGACCCCGGCTACTGCGGCAGCATGGACACCGTGCTGGAACACGCCCGGCAGGATCTCGTGGCGCTGCAGAACGGCGGCGTGGACGGAATTCTGTTTGCCAATGAATTCAGCCTGCCCTACCAGCCGGTGGCGGATGTGGCAGTGATCTCGGCGATGGCCTATATCATCGGCGTTCTGCGCCCGCTGATCCGGGTGCCTTATGGCGTCAATGTGGTCAAGAATCCCATCGCGACCATCGACCTTGCTGCTGCCACCGGCGCAAGATTTGCCCGGAGCTGCTTCTCAGGTGCATACATGGGAGAATATGGCCTTTATACCTCCAACAGCGGTGAGGCAGTCCGCCACCGCAAGGCGCTGGAGATCCCGGATATGAAGCTGCTGTTCAAGGTGAACCCCGAAGCAGACAGCTATCTGGTGCAGCGGGATATTCAGGTGGTGGCAAAATCTATCATGTTCGGTGGCTTTGCAGACGGCTTGTGCGTGTCCGGCGCTTCTGCCGGCAGCGAGCCGGATGATTCCATCCTGAACAAGGTCTACGAGGTGGCAAAGCCCCGCAATGTGCCGGTGTTCTGCAATACCGGCTGCCGCCACGAGAATGTGAGAGAGAAGCTGAAATACTGCGATGCCGTCTGCATGGGCACTGCGTTCAAGAAGGACGGCGTGTTCAACGGGCGTGTGGACGAAGAGCGAGTGCGCAGCTTTATGGAGATCGTGTACGACATCCGCGCCCGACTGTGAGAAAGGAGAGCAGGATGAAACGCTATTTTCTGGGCATCGACATCGGTACCTTTGAGTCCCGCGGCATCCTGATCGACGAAAGCTTCCGAGTAGCGGCGGATGCCTCGCTGCCTCATGGGATGGACAACCCGCAGCCCGGGTGGTTCGAGCAGGAGGCCGAGGCGGTCTGGTGGGGCGACCTGTGCAAATTGTGCCGGATCCTGATACAACAGAGCGGAATCCGGCCGGAGCAGATCGCCTGCGTGGGCACCAGTGCATTGGGCACCGACTGTCTGCCGGTGGACGAACGGTGCCGCCCGCTGCGCCCGGCCATCCTCTACGGCATCGACGCCCGCGCATCAGAGGAAGCGGCGTGGCTGACAGAGCATTACGGACAGGCGCGGGTGCAGGAGTTGTTCGGCCATCCCATCTGCTCCGGCGACACGGCCACAAAGATCCTCTGGCTGCGGCGGCATGAGCCGGAGATCTACGCAAAGACGGCCTATTTCCTCACGGGCAGCTCCTTTTTGACGGCGCGCCTGACCGGGAAATATGTCATCGATCAGTCCCTTGCCAAAGGCTCGTTCCGGCCGCTGTACCAAGCGGACGGCAGTGTGAACGAGGCAGAGTGCGGGCTGTACTGCCGCCCGGACCAGATCGCGGCGTGTGCATGGTCCACAGACATCGTGGGCACGGTCACACTGGAGGCTGCGGCACAGACCGGCCTTGCCGCGGGAACGCCGGTCATTACCGGTACCGGCGACTCCACGGCAGAGGCCATCAGCGTGGGTCTGGTGGAGCCGGGCACGGCCTTTTTTCAGTATGGCTCCTCGATGTTCTATTACTATTGTACGGACCACTTCGTGGGCAGCTATGTTTCGCCGCAGGGCAACGGCGCCCTCAAGGGCGGGAAGGCCTTTACCGTGCCGGGCACCTATTGTCTGGGCGACGGCACCAATGCGGCGGGCACATTGACCCGCTGGGTGCGTGACCTGCTGTACAGCAAAGAGCTGGAAGCCGAAAAGCAGGGCGGCGAAAACGCCTACGCAGTCATGGCGCGGGAGGCGGCTGCTGTGCCGCCGGGCAGCGACGGACTGATCATGCTGCCGTATATCTACGGTGAGCGAAGCCCCCTGCAGGACGCAGAGGCCACCGGAATGCTCTTCGGACTGAAAGGAACCCATGGACGGGCGCAGATCAACCGCGCTGCGCTGGAAGCCGTAGGCTATTCCACCTATCAGCATCTGCTGCTGTTTGAGGAGCTGGGGGTGCCGCCCCGGCGGATCATCACAGCGGGCGGCGGCACGAAAAACGCTGCATGGATGCAGATCATCTGCGACATGGCGGGAATGCCGCTGACCATTCCGGAGCCGTTCCAGTGCTCCAGCTACGGAGACGCCATGCTGGCGGCATTGGGCGTCGGTGCGCTGGAAAGTTTTGCCGCCCTGCGCGCCGCTTTACCACAGGGCAGGATCTTGCAGCCGGACCGGAAAAATCATGAATTTTATCAGGAGCATTACCCGATTTTCCGGGATCTCTATCTGGAAAATCGGGACAGGATGCACAGAATGCAAAAATAAGGAGGAGACTATCCTATGGTCATTGATACTCATATCCATCCGGCACTGTTTGCACCGATCTGTGAGGATCAGGAGCGCTTTCGCCGCCGCTGTGATGCCATGAATTATCATCTGATGAAGCCCTCCGACATGGCGCTGCTGCGCAAGCAGTATGCGCTTGCAGACATCGGACGGGTGGTGCTGCTGCCGGAGGACTGCTCTGTGGAGTCGGGGATGGTGGAGATCTCCAACGATGAAATCGCAAAGCTGGTGGCGCTGGATGCACAGTTCTATATCGGTATGGCAACGGTGGACCCCCGCCGCCCCGATGCTGTGCAGGAGCTGGAACGTGCCTTTGCTGAGCTGGGGTTGGCCGGACTTGCAGTGAACACCGCACGGCTCAAAATGTACCCCATGGACGAGCGCCTTGTGCCGCTGTATGATCTGTGCCGCAAATACCACAAGCCGATCATCTTCCACGCCGGATTCTGTCTGGAAAATAACGCGCTGGCAAAGTATGCCCGCCCGATGGAATTCGAGGAGGTGGCGCTGCGCTGGCCGGAGGTCAATCTCTGCCTTGCTCATTTCGGCTGGCCGTGGGTGCAGGAGACGGCGGCTCTGCTGCTCAAGTATCCCAATCTCTACGCAAACACTGCACTGATGAACTTTGATGGTCCCTACCAGCTGTTTGCCAAAGTGTTCAAGCAGGACATGGGCGAATACTGGCTGGATCATAATCTGGCCGATAAGGTCATGTTCGGTTCGGACTCGCCCCGCATTCGCCCGGTGCGCAGCAAGCGGGGAATGGACAGCGTGGAGATGCTGCCCGAGACGAGGGAAAAGATCTACTGGAAAAATGCAATGCGCTTTTTTGGATGGGAGGGCCAGAACAAATGAGATTTGAGCTGAAGGAAGTAAGCATCTGCGCAGAGAAGGAGTTTGAGCTGATCCGCATCACCGATCCGGTGCGTGAATTTGTGGCACAGACCGGAGTAAAGAACGGCGTCGTCTATGTCATCACGGAGCACACGACCACCGGCATCATGGTGAACGAGAGTCTGCCCTGCGTGGAAAAGGATATTATGGAGACGCTGGACCGGATCGCGCCGGAAAACTATCCTTATCATCACAACCACTATCTGCCCACCTACGGCACCATCGGAGGCAATGCACCCGGCCATCTCAAGAGTCTGCTCACCGGGAACCACTGCGTTTTTCCGATCGCAGAGGGCAAGGTCAAGCTGGGCAGCGCAGCGGATATTTATTTCTGCGAGTACGATGGCATCAAAAACCGCAAATATATGATCTACGTCATGGGCGAGTAAGGGGGCTGCGGAATGAAAAAAGCAATCGCAATGGCAGACAACTGCATTGATGTCTACTACCGGATGGACCGGTACTATCTGACAGGCAACAGCATCGACTTCGCCCTCAACTACAAGGCGCAGGGCGGCGATGTGACCGAAATGACCGTGCTGGGCAACGATGTCTTTGCAGATGCGCTGGTGGAGCGGCTGAAGCAACGCGATATTCCGCTGCGGGTGCTCAAAAGGATCGACCGCCCCACCGGTATGGCAAAGATGGACCTCGTAGACGGGGACAAAAAGCATCTGGAATTTCACGGCAACGCCATGGAGGAGATCGAGCTTTCCGCGGAGGATATGGAATTTGTCAAGGGCTTTGACATCGTGTATGCAGAGCGCTGGGCAAAGGCAGAGCGCTATATCGCTGCGCTGCGCCAGCCGGGGCAGATCTGGGTCTACGACTTTTCGAAACGACTGGAGCAGCCCTCCAACGACGCGCTTCTCCCCTATCTGGATTACGCCTTTTTCTCCTACGACAAGGATGATGACTATATCCGGGAATTTATGCGCCGCACGAAAGCGAAGGGCGCAGGCTGTGTGATCGCCATGCTGGGCGAGCATGGAAGCCTTGCCTACGATGGACAGAGATTCTATCATCAGGCGGCGGAAAATGTGCCGGTGGTAAATACGGTGGGAGCAGGCGATTCTTATATCGCAGCATTCACCTACGGCGTGAGCCTTGGGGAGAGCATCCCGCAGTGCATGGCGCGGGGCAAGGCCCTTGCGACCCGGATCGTGCAGCAGTTTGAGCCTTATTTACAGGGAAAGGAGCAATAACGATGGAACTTTCACAGTTGTGTGCAGCAAATTATCATTACAAGCGCTATACGCTGGATTATTTTCTGGAATCTGCTGAGCGGCTGGGCTATCAGTCCATCGAACTGTGGGCATCCGGCCCCCACCTCCATCTGGAGGATTTCGACGCTGCCCGTCTGGCTGAGCTGAACCGCAAGATCAAGGCACATCATCTTGCTCTGCGCTGCTTTACGCCGGAGCAGTGCGTGTATGCCATCAGCGTTTCCCATCCGGATAAGGTCTATCGGGACCGCACGGTGGACTTTTTCAACCAGCACATCGAAGCGGCCGTGCAGCTGGACTGCGACCACATGGTGGTATCCACCGGCTTTGCTTATCTGGATGTGGATGCAGAGGACGCGTTTGGCTGGTGTGCAGAGGCAATGGGACGCATTGCCCGCAAGGCAGAGCAGGAGGGCGTGACGCTGGCGGTAGAGCCTTTTACCAAGTACACCACCCACATCTGCAATGAAGCAAGCCAGCTGCGCCGTCTGCTGCGCACGGTCAACAGCCCGCGCCTTACGGGTCTGGCGGATACGGATGTCATCGCCACGACGGCGGTGGATACCTTCTCCACCTTCCTTGATGTGATCGGCCCGGAGAATCTGGGACACGTCCATTTTGTTGACGGCAACCCCGGCGGGCATCTGGTGCCCGGCGATGGTGTTTTGGATCTGGACGGGGCACTGGAAAAGCTCAAGGCAATCCATTATACCGGTGCGCTGGGTCTGGAAGTGCTGGACCGCCGCTATGTCTTTGCCCCCGAAGCTGCGATGAAGCAGGCGATGGACTGGTACAAGGAAAGGATATAAACGCGCGTCGCGCGATTAGCGATTTTACCGCGCGTTTTCTGTGGCTCAATCCTCCAGCCTACCATGCGCGCAGCCAAGGGAGAGGTAGTGCTCCATCTCCCCTTTCAGCACCATCTGCGCGTACTCCAAGGGTTTATTGTACAGAAGCCAATCCAGCTCTGCCCGTTGTGCCGGGGTGTTGCCGTACTCGTCCTCCACAGCGATGCAGTCGATGGCAAGAGTGGTGCCATCCTCGAACCGGGCTTCCACTTGGTTGGTGTCCATGTTGTAGCGGCAGGAAAGCAATTTCGTCATAATAGTATCCTCCAAGACTTGATTTTTGGTGTGCGGTCACTCGAACCAATGCCGTCAAGTCGTTGTCGGATAAGTCGATTTTTCATTTGTCTGAGAGTAAGTGCACGGTTTCTGCACGGTTTTTGCACGGCTTCAAAACGTGCAAAGGGTGTAAATCGTTGCAAAATCGGACAAAGGGTGCAGAAACTCGAAGTTCAAAACCTGCGATGTATCGCAAAGAAACAACGTTGAAACGTAACTTCCAAAAATTGAGGGAATTGCCCGGTGTGCGCTACGAATCAGTAGGCCGGGGGTTCGAGTCCCTTCCATCGCACCAAACCATGAAAATCCGAACCTTTTCTCGATAGGAGAAGGGTTCGGATTTTTTGTTTTCTTCGGAAAGCAGAACGAGGGCTCTTTTCCAGCCGCTGTGTGTCCGAAACCTTATCAGAAAGACCGTATTACGAAGGTCACAACTGTAAGAGTGCCGTAAGGCAGAAAGGACGCAAGATTATGAAGTACGATGCAAGAGCCTGCAAATTCAACATGGACACTGGCTGCGTGGAGCTGCTGCTCCGAGATGGGAGAATGATCTCCATTGACTGCACCAGGGTCGAGGATGCGTTGGATGTTACCATGACACAGGGGTCTGAACTGGATTATCTTATCTACAATGACCCGCTTGGCTATGCCGATTTGATTCTGAACGGAGACCCGGAGAAATATTTGAGGAATGTAGCTGAAAGCCATGGATTAGAGGATTGATCGTTTAGAGATCAACTCGATATAAGGAACAAGCCCACAGGTCTGCCGTATTTTATATGCGGTCTATCCTGTGGGCTTGTTTGCTATTATCGACTCATGATTGAATTTGAAATTTCAAGCACGACCGTATCATATTTGTAGGTGGCAACAATCATCGGCAGGCTTTCCAGCCTTCAAAACCTATGCAGACGTTTGATTTTCGTATCGTTTAAGCCAGAGGAAAAAGCCTATATTGAGCAGAATGCCCACTGCGGTGGAGGTGGGTGCGGACAGACCAATCATCGTCAGGCTGGCGTTGGGCTGGATACTCATAATATACGCCATGGGGAGACGCACCAGCAGAGTCTGCACCAGCCCCTGTACCATGACCCAGAGCGTTTTGTCGTTGCCATTGAAGTAGCCTACCATGCTGAACAGGATGGCAGTGGCGATGGTCTCGGGCGCAAAGCCCTTGAGGTAGGCGTAGCTGTTGGCAATAACAGCGGCATCTGCCGTAAACAGACCGGAGAGAACGTCACCCTTGCACCACACCAGTGCAAATACGGCGCAGCCGAACACTAGACCGATGCCAATGCCGGTGAACATGGACTGCTCGGCGCGTTTTTTATTGCCGGCACCCACGTTCTGGGATACAAAGGATGCCATGGACTGCATCAGAGAACTGGGAATCAGCATGGCAAAATTAACGATCTTGCACGCCACACCGTAGCCGGAAGATGCCGCCAGTCCCAACCGGTTGACGAAAGCGCAGAGCGCCAGAAAGGAAAGCTGGGTCAAAAACTCCTGCAAAGCCAGCGGCAGACCGATGCCCAGAAATTTTTTGCACTGGGGGTTCAGCTTGAAATCAGAGCGATGGATTTTGAAGGGTAGCTCCTTCTTCAGCAGCATTGCGATTGCACAGATTACGCTGACGGCTTGTGCTGCTACCGTAGCAATGGCGGCACCGGCAGCATCCAGATGAAAACCAGCCACCAGCACCAGATCGCCAATAACATTCACAATGCACGCCACCAGTACAAAGATCAGCGGAGAGCGGCTGTCGCCCAGACCGCGGAAAAGAGCCGAGAGCATATTATAGGCTACAATAAAGAAGATGCCGCTGCCGCAAATGCGCACATAGCTGGCGGTCAGGTCCAGGGCTTCGGCAGGAGCCTGCATCAGACTGGAAATAAGCCGTGCAAAAAACACCAGCACCACGAACAGTGCAGCTGCCAGAAGGGTGAACACAATAGCTGCCCCGCCAATGACTTGCCCGATGTACTGCGGTCGTTTTTCGCCCAGATAGCGGGCAATGAGCACTGTGACGCCCATGGCAAGCTGGGTGACAACAAAGGTGACGAGATTGAGTACCTGGCTACCAGTAGAAACCGCAGACAAGCCTGAAGTGGAGCCAAAGCGCCCCACTACCAGAAGGTCTACTGCGCCGTAAGCGGCCTGCAGCACCAGCGCACCCAGAATGGGCAGCATGAAAAAAGCGAGCTTTGGCAAAATGCGGCCTTGGGTAAAATCGGTCTTATCGTTTTTCAAGAGAATCTTTCCTTTCGCGCATAATAGCATAGAATTTTTCCAGCGTTTGGATGGTGCACGCTGCATCCTCCTCGGAAATGCCGTCCAGATACGGGAGCATTTGCGAGAAGTAGTCCGTATTGTACTTCTGGGAAAGCGCTTGCCCACTCTCGGTGAGGAACAGATAGGTCACGCGGCCATCTTCAGCGGATACCTGTTTTCTCAGATACCCTTTGTGCTCCATCTCTTTTACGGTACGGGTCACACCGGGGCGGGGCAGGTTCAGCGCATCGCTGAGATCAGAGATCTTCGGCTGGATGCCACGGGTCTGCAATTTCTGAATAACATCCAGACACTGGATATAGGAGGATGTCACACCCTCCGGCAGGGCAGGCAGCATCTCCCGTGCCCGCTTTGCCAGATAGCAGGCATCCAGCAGCTGCTTGATCCGTTCGATGGTCATAATGAAATTCCTCTCCAAACGATTATCGAAGATAATTAACGTTGATAATTATATAGAACTGCCCGGGAATGTCAAGTCTTTTTGAAAAATCGGAGATGTCAGCAGCTTTGAGGCATCTACTTCCGGTATACCATTCTAAAGGGTGTTTGAGCGAATACAGACTGAACCATGGATTAGAAGATCAAATACAAAACAAAAACAGGGTGCGCCCTGCGGACGCACCCTGCCATCGCAATTCACGATTTGATTCGTTGGCAACAACCGTGAATTGCATATCGCAAACAAGTTGTTGAGAATTGCACTGCTTGTAAAACTTGCGATTAAAGCCACAGACAATAGCGATATGTACAACAGGGAGTTCCCCAGTGGGAACTTCCTGTTTTTCGTTGTTTGCATGATGAGCCTGCTCCGCCTGCCATGCAGCAAATTCTCTTTGCCCTTCCTCGCTGTTCCAGCAGGCAAGGATGGCTGGGTAGAATGCCCGTGCCAGATGGTCGATGACTTCATCGGGATAAGGGAAAGTGTTTGTGGACTTTTTCTTTTTGTTCAAACGCACGCTCCTTTGACTGTCCCACTGTGGCAAAGTCGGGCGAGAAAATCAAAGTTCCAATTTCATATCAGGCGCAAGGGCGCGGATGCTTTCCGCCCTGCTCTTGCGGCTGGTGGCTCATTGATGGCTTACAAGTGCTTGTCGTTATGCGACTTTTTCATCGTTCAGCAGTTCTTCAAACTGTGCCATATATGCCTTATGCTGTTTGAGAATCTTCGTGGTCTCCACTTTCACATAGGCATCATCAGGCGCCTTGGGGAGATACTTCATCAGGAAATCAACATCCTGCTGGATTCGCCGGACGGCAGCTTCCAGTGCAGAATAGTTGATTCCGTAGATTCGTTTCTGCGGAGCAGGGCGGTCCTCCGGGTGCAGAATCTCGTGCACGATCTGCTTGCGGTTCGGAAAATCAGCTCTGGCGAGGCGGTGCATATCAGCATCACGGACTTTGAATTGCCCGGACAGGATTTTTTCCTGCATACCGGGCATCATCTGTTCCATAATCTCTACGCCGCGCATGAACTTCTCAGATCGGACAACGTAAGATTCACTGACGTTGTTCCGCTCTGCAATCTGCTTGCGGATGCTCGCTTCTGCGGCAGTGGGAGGAATTGTGTCAATTTGACACAATTCCTCCGGGGCGGTTTTCTTGGCAG
>ERZ1031746.366-NODE-366-length-17033-cov-12.788668_pt1 | contig 17033 bp, 13 predicted proteins | sample MGYA00518171_ERZ1031746 | MGnify/ENA primary metagenome ERZ1031746 (study PRJEB33719, sample SAMN04261238) | wastewater metagenome | biome: rural village; feature: human; material: feces | host: Homo sapiens | place: El Salvador | collected 2013-01-07 ...
GTCATCCTCTTCAACCTGATCAACGAGGCCAACCTCACCGTCACCGACATCGAGATCAACCGCAACAGCTGAGCTGGCAGGTTATACACATATCCACCGATTCGGCCGAGCTGGTTGCGCGCAGAAGTTGGTTATGCCATCGTGAGTTGTATCCGTGAATAACGCGGTTCACGGATACAACCATCAGGGGGATGGCATGGAGTCCTATGCATACAACACGTTCTTCACACTTGATGAGGCGCGAGACCTCGCCCAGAAAACACTGGAACAATGCCGTGCCAGATCGATGCGCACTTCACAGGAGCTTTGCTTCAGCCATGGCACCAGGCTACAGCTTGCTGGCATGACGGCCACGCTGAATTACAAGCCCAACTATGACCCCAACAAACTGCACGTTACGGTGTCCGGGGCTGAAAGATTGTCGAATCTTACCGAAACGCAATGCCATTATTGGGGTCATGGCATTGACCAGACGATGATTGATGATCTTATCGCCGTGGTTTCAGTGGAACAGGCGCTGTGTCAGATCGCACAGTTCGTCGATGTGGAAAGTATGGTCATTGCCTTGGATTGGGCCACCTGCCGTAATGAGCATTTGAAACAGACAACGAAAGACAAGATATCGTTGTTCCTCACCGATATAGGTAGGTTCCCCGGTATCAGATTATTTCGCAAAGCGCTCTCGTTGTGCAGAGAGAACACTGATTCGCCGCAGGAAAGCATCCTTCGCCTTGAATCGGTAAAACGTGGATTACCCGAATTGGAGGTGAATGCTCCGATATACCTCCCGTTGCAGAACAAAGAGGTGGTTGTGGACATGGTGTATCCGAATGATCATGTGATTCTGGAATACGACGGACGGTACCACTATGACCGAAACCGATGGGAAGGAGATATCGAGAAAAGGAACAACCTCTCCTTCGCGGGCTATAAGACTTTTCCCGCCACAAGAAGAACGTTCGCTACCACGCAGAATCTGGATGAATACTTCAGAATCGTTGGAAGTGCAATTGCGGAATACCGCAATACCGGGTCATTTTCACAATGAGATATGACCGGACGCATTCATTAGGTCGATTCTTCATTCATTAGGTCGGTGAGCTCTGACAGTCACCACTGGAATGGTGCCATTCCAACACCGACAATCGCAGCCTCATGACCTAATGAATGAAGAATCGACCTAATGAATGATTGGAAGCGTTCCGCGCAACGTTATGGCACCCGCAAGAAGCCGGAACCCGGAATATGTCTGTTATCGTGGGGGCCAAGCAACAGGTGAAGGATTGAGTATGCACATCGGTGACGATGAGTTTGAACGGGCCATTGAACAGGTGTTGGATGATTTGCCTGAACGGTTTGCGCGGGTGCTGGAGAATGTCGGCATCGTCGTTGCGGACGAACCCAATGAGCGCGAACTGGCCACAATGAGCAATCCGTGCGGTGAGCTGCTCGGACAGTATGAGGGCATACCCATCACGAAGCGAACCACGGGCTACAGCGGCGTGATGCCGGACGTCATCACCCTGTTCAAGGGGTCGCATGAACGCGTATGCTCAACACAGGCCGAGCTGCGCCAACAGATTCGCAAAACCGTGTTGCACGAGATCGGCCATTATTTCGGCTTCGATGACGAGTATCTGCACTCGCACGGCTACTGAAGCGCTGCTGTTTCACTAGCGGGGAGCCGTCATACCGCCGTATGTTGCCAGATCTACTGCAAGTGGTGCAACGCATGGATGATGGCGCAACGGTCCTCGGTGGTTCCCTCGTTGGCGCACATGGTGTGCGTACCAACGCGGATTGCGCAAGGTCTCGGCGCCGGTGGCCTCATCCGTGGCGACGAGCGTGTGCAGATCGTTGGCGTACTGGAAATGCAGGTGGCTGAGCAGCCCGCCCTCGGCGAACGCCTTGCGCGAAGGCAGAGGGTTGATGGCCAGCAGCCAGCGGAACGGGCTGTCTTCGGCGGCCGGATCAGCGGTGCGGAACACGAAGGTGGGGGAGCCTTCGAGACCGTGCTCGATGACATGGTCGATGGCGTATTCGTAGGTGTCGAGGCTGGTGTCGTCCTCGGCGAACCATTCGATGGCGAGCGCGGCATTGTCCGTGGAGCCGGATTCGGCGGCCGGGCTTGAAGCCAGGGCCGCAATCCGGTGCCGATACGGTTCCAAGTCAAACGCCCGCAATCCCATGGCGGTCACGCAGCCGGGGGAGAGGGACAGGAATTCATCGGCCTCGTAATCCTGCACGATATGTCCGCCGTCGAATACCACGTACCGGTCGGCCACGCCGTTGAGCCATGCGAGTCGGTGATGAAACAGGGCAGCATCATCGTGACGCCCACGGCCAGCGCGGAGACCACATGCAGCCACGGCAGTCCCAGGGCATCGGGGTCGAGCATTCCCAGCGCGGTGAGTACGGCATAGGTCACGCCGAAGTTCAACGCGGTTCGCCATCGGGCGGCCGCCAGCAGGGGCAACAGGAACAGCACGACCATGACGATTTGCGTGGCGAGCCCTACATGGAAGAACAGCATGAGGTTCGCCACCAGCAGAAGGAAGAGTCTCGCGCGCGGATCGAGCGTCCGGCGGGCAGGAAGATGGAGCCGAAGCCGCTGGTGAACAGGGTGCTCACCAGTGTGGCGATGCACACCATCACGAAGTACAGGGCCGCAAACACGCCGATGGTGATGAGGTCGGAGACCTCCAGTTTGCCGGATTTGGCGGGCTTGTTGAGCTGGTCAGAGGTTTCGGCGGGCGTGTTCGGTGCGGTCACGATGTTTTCCGTTTCGTATGCATTGACAATATTCCTCTCGCCAATCTAACGATGATTTCCCGCAAGGCAATAGTCTGTCTGTGATTTTTGCGTGCGAAACAATAGAGCTCCCCTCTTTGAAGGGGAGCCTGAGTGTTCCATCAAAACCGAATGCTCGCCCGGAACTCGCCTTCGGCCGGTTGGCCGAGTTCCAGCCTGGCTCCCATCGCCTCGCATGCCGCACTGGCGATGGACAGGCCGAGCCCCACGCCGGGCACGGCGCTGATACGCGAGTTCTCGCCGCGATGGAACGGTTGGGTCAGCTCGTTCAGATCGTCCGGCAGCATCTCATCCGTGGTGTTCGTGACGGTCAGACGGGGTCCGCTTCCATCCTCATCCGATACGACGGTCACGTAGATCGACCCATCATCCGTGTTGTGCACGACGGCATTGCGCAGCAGGTTGCCGACCGCCAGTTCCAGCAACGCCGGGTCGGCGGCGATGAGAAACATGTCCGCGTCGCCGCCGGCCTTGTTCACGGTTATGGTGATGCGACGCTTGGTGGCGGCATCGTCGATATCCGCAAGGGAGTTGCCGACGCATCCGTACAAATCTGTGGATGTGCGTGCCGTTGATGCGGGACTCATCTGTGTCACATCGCCCGCCTGCTTGCCGCCGATGGTCCCGCTTTGAATACGGGACAAGGTCAGCAGCGCCTGCACCAGTTGCGCGCCGCGCCGATTGGCATCCAGTGCGCGCTGTACCGACGGTCGCACATCCTCGGGGAACCGCCCCTGGGCCAACGGCGCGTCCAGATTGGTCTCCACCGCGGCAATCGGCGTGCGCAGCTCGTGCGAGGCATTGGACACGAACCGCCGCTCCGCTTCGGATGCGGCCTGAATCCGGTCGAGCATGCCGTTGATGGCGTCACCGAGCTGCGTGACTTCGGAGGATTGGCCGGCAGCTCGACCGTCCGTGCGGCTGTCCGTGCTATGATCCCAATCCTCGGTCCCGCGTCTGCCCGCACGCCGGAACTGGGGCCTACGGCGAGATGGCGGCCCATTCACGTCGATGCGCGTATCAAGTTTGGCCGGGTCCAATGCCGCCGCCTGCGCGCTGATGGAGGTCAGTTGCCGGGACATGCGCGAGGTGACCAGCCAGATGATCAGAATACTGGTGATCCCGAAGAACACGAAGATGATGGCCGCGCTGATGCGCAATCCGGTGGCGATGTTGTCCTGGTTCCACACGGAGACGCCATACGGGGTGTTGATGGTATACGACCCGTCCTTGCCCCATTCCACCTGATAGTCACCGTCGCCCATATCGCCGCCGACGCTGGATGTTCCAGTGATATCGTTCAGACCTGTGCCGCTTCCCCGGGAAAACATTCGCGGGTCGGAATCCGGGCGTTTGCCGGTGCCGGAACCGCTGTGCTGGCTTTCGACCTGCATCTCAGGGTTTTTGGCGGTGACCGTCGTGGCGTACGTGAACATGCTGTTGACCACAATGGTCTGCACGAGGGTCGCCGATCCCATGGCGATGAGGAACACGAGACTGATGGCCAACGTCAGTTTGGCGCGGAATGATTTGGGCCGCAGTTTGCCGGCAAGCGCCTGTATACGACCTGATGCTTTCGCCGTGTTCGTCGCCTTCATTGCAGCCGGTATCCTTCCCCGCGTGTCGAGACGATGGCCTCGCGATCGGCGAGTTTGCGCCGTAGCGAATAGATGGTGGTTTTGATCACGTCGGTCGGGTCGGCGGCGGTCGGCTCATCCCAAACCGCATCGTAGAGTTCGTGCGCGGTCACGTATCCGCCTTCCGCACGCATGAGCTCCAGCAATATGCCGTACTCCTTGGGTGTGAGTTTGACGAGCGTGCGCCCGTGATCGCGGAACACGAGCCGGCGTGTGGAATCGAGGGTGATGTCGCCGCGCGTGAGCACGGCTGCGGTCGCGTTGCTGGTCCCGCTGCGCCGTTGCAGGGCGCGGATACGGGCCAGCAGTTCGGGATAGGCGAACGGTTTGGTCAGGTAATCGTCGGCCCCTAGGTCCAGCCCGCTCACGCGGTCGCTGACCTCGGCGGCGGCCGTCAGCATGATTACGGCCACGGGAATGCGGTTCGCGGCGACGGTGGCCATCACCGCGTCACCGGACAATACCGGCAGATCACGGTCGAGCAGCATGATGTCCACGTTCGTGCCGGCAAGGATCTTCAACGCTTCGACGCCGGTGGTTGCCAGACTGGTCGCGTACCCCTCGTAGCGCAGCGCGTCGTCCAACGCGGCGGCCAGTTCGCGGTCGTCCTCGACGATCAGAATCCGCATCATGTCCCCTTCCGAGCCTTCCCGAACCAATGGCATCACCCAACATTTTCCCGATTCTACGGTAAGGCGAAAGTAATCCGTCCGCTTACCGACGCTCCACGGTGAGGACGATTGGATGGAAGTCGTTACAATCGACTCACGGAATGGAGACGGTAATGTCCACTACTCATACGCGCCTGGTACGGCGAATCGCAATGCTTACGTCCGCACTCTCGCTGGCTTCGATGCTGGGCGCCTGCTCGTCACCGCTGGCGGCAGTCGGAACAGGCTCAGGTGCCGACGATCGGTCCGATGCGACGACCACCACCGACGCCACGGCGAAGCGATTCGCCGCCTGCCTGACCGGCAAAGGATTCGACGCGCGTACGGCTGCTGGCGTGTCGTCCGGCTCCGGCTCGGGCAAACAAGCCCCGACCAAAAACGCGGTCGCACTGCGCATGATCGGCACCGACGGCAAGCCGGTCGCCTCCCAAGGCAACAGCCTCAGCGCATCCGACGACGGCCCGCAACTCTACCCGAACGCTGCCTACACGTCGATGGAAGACGACAGCACCTGGGTGGTGTTCAAGGACGCCAAGGCGCTCGCCGGCTCACCCTACGAATCCAAACAGCGGGAATACGCCGACTGCGAGGCCAAGAACCCTGACTTCACCCAGCCCATTCCGGACATGGGGCCGCAACACCAGTATTCCGGGGAAGACAAGCAGGCGGCGCTCGCCTACGCCCAGGCCGCGCGTAAGAAGGGCTTCGACTGGGTCAAGGACCCGGACGCCGATACGCCCACCTCAATCACGATTCCCGGCACCGTAAGCGAATCCGAACTGCGCCGATTCCTCAAGGGATGCCCGACCGATGGCGCGAACATCTCCTATGCCTTCGCTGGCACCACCGAGGAATTCGGCTATGACTACAACAAAGTCCTCTCCGAATTCACCTCCGGCAGCGCGTCCACTGAAGCCGCGCCCCAGCAATGAGACGGCCATCCGATAACGGACAAAGGAGCAATCATGACACGGACGGAAGCGCGCAGATTCGGGAAACACCGCAGAATCGTGACGATGATTATCGCGGCGATCGCCGTGATCGGACTGGCCGCGGTGTGCGTGGCGGTGAGGCCGTGGACGTTGGCCGGGCACGTCACCGCGACCGGGCAGACTGGCCGATCGCAGCAGGTGGATGTGTCCACGCTGCGCACGCAGGAGGTGACCAAGGGCGTACTCAACGCCGAGACCCGGCTCGGCGCGAGTCTGCAATACGATGACGCCTCCGATTTCGCGGCCGCTTCCGGCACAATCACCCAACTGCCGGTGGCCGGCAAACAGATCAACACCGGCGAACAGGTGTACGAGATGGACGGCGCGCCCGTGCCGCTGTTCCATGGCGACCGCCCGTTCTGGCGGACGATCGGCGATGGCGTCTCCGACGGCCCGGACGTCACGCAACTGGAGCAGAACCTGCAGGAACTCGGATTCTACGGCGGCGAGGTCGGACCGCATTTCAACTGGCTGACCCGCGAGGCGATCCGGCAATGGCAGCGCTCGCTCGGCCTGACCGGCGACGCGGTCACCGGCACATTCGACCCGAATACGGTGGCCCTGGCCGCGGCCGCACCAATCCGCATCACGGCGGTGAACGCGAAACTCGGCCAATCACAGGTCAGCCCGGCAAGCTATACGGGCGTCACCCTGCATGCGCAGGCCACGTTGACCGCCACGCAGGCGGCGACATTCAAAGCCGGAGACAAGGCGCAGGTCGTGCTGCCGGACAACACCACCGTCGAAACGACGCTCGCCTCGGTCGATCAGGGCGGGCAGAAGACCGGCGACAACGGGCAAGCCACACAGCCATCGGCGCGCATCGACTTCCCGGACCAGTCGCAGGTGGCGGCTTTCGGGCCGACGGCCGTGCAAGTCATCATCCCGAACGCCGATGCCTCGACCGGGGAGGCGCTGATCGTGCCGGTGACCGCACTGATCGCCAGCGCCGGCAGCGCGTATGCGGTCGAAGCGGTACGCGGCGGCAAGTTGGTGCGTGTGCCGGTGTCAATCGGGTTGGTGTCCGACGCGCAAGTGCAAATCACCAAGTCCGACGGCCTCAAGGCGGGAGACAAGGTGGTGGTCTCATGAACGACATCGAGTTTGCCCCCGCTGGCCCAGAGCATGGGGCATTGCTGACGTTGGAGCATGTGACGAAGGCGTTTCCAGGCAAGGACGGGAGCGTGCTGGAGATATTGCATGATACGTCACTGGCCATCGATCGCAGCGAGCTCGTGGCCATCGTCGGGCCGTCCGGCTCGGGCAAAAGCACGCTGCTGTCGTTACTGGGCACGCTGGACATGCCGACCTCGGGAATATTGCGATACGACGGCGGGGATGTGAATGCGATGGGTGAGCGGCAGCGCAGCGTCCTGCGGGCCGCGCGCATCGGCTTCGTGTTCCAGCAGTTCCATCTGATCGCCACCGTATCCGCCTTGGAGAACGTGATGACAGGCCTGCAATACACAACCCTGCCGCGCGGCGAACGTCGGCAACGGGCCGCCGAGGCGTTGGAACAGGTCGGATTGGGGAACCGCCTGCATCACCGGCCGGCCCAGTTGTCGGGCGGCGAACAGCAGCGTGTGGCCATCGCCCGCGCCCTGGCCAAACGGCCGGACATCATCTTCGCCGACGAGCCGACCGGCGCGCTGGACTGCGAAACCGGCCACACCATCGTCGACCTGCTGCTCACGGCGGCCGGTTCCGGCGCAAGCCTGGTCATGGTCACCCACGACCAGACCATCGCCGCACATTTCCCCAGGCGTCTGCACATCCAAGACGGCCTAGTCACCGAACTCGACAAGCCGAATCAAGCCCCCTCTGACGAGGGGCTGTCAGCCAAAGGCTGACTGGGGGAGAGATATGAGTGAACGTACTCCTATGAGTAAACCAATACGCACGCGAATTGCGGATTTGATGCATGCGGCTTGGGTTGGGGCCGCCGGGCGGGCGTCCCGCACGGTGCTGGCATCGCTGGGCATCGCGCTTGGCGTGGCCGCATATGTGGCGTTGTCCGGCATCGCCGCATCGAACCAGGCAGCGCTCCTCGCCCAACTCGACGCGCTTGGCGCGAATCTGTCGGTGGTCGCCCCCGGCGTGGACGCCGCCCAGCAGAAGGTTCCGCTGCCGGATTACGCGCCCACAACCATCGCCCGTCAGCCGCAGGTCGAACGGGTCGGTGTCTTCGACACCGCGCCAGAGAAGGTGCAGATATTCAAGAACGGGCTGTGCCCCAAAACCAACGGCAACGTGCTGGCCCTCGCCATCATGCGGCCCGGCGCACTCGACGCCGTCGGAGCAAGCCTCGCCCAAGGTCATGGCATCGACGCGAACAACGAGCACCTGCCCGTCGCCGTGCTCGGCTCGGACGCCGCCTACCGGCTCGGCGTCAACGAGCCCGGCGACCGCATCCTCATCGACAACGCATGGTACGGCGTCATCGGCATCCTGAACCCCACGCCGCAGGCTGAAAACCTGAACGCCGCCGTCATCATCGGCGAGCAATGGGCGCTCGGCCGGTACCCCGACCAGGCCGACACCATCGGACGGATCAGCGCCATCTACGTGCGCACCACGCCCGGCGACGCCGAAGGCACCCGCCGCACGCTCGCCCACGCCGCCAACCCGGCCGGCGGCAACGTGTCCGTCACCGCGTCCGCCGACCTATCCAAAGCGCGCAACACCACCAACGATTCACTGACCACGCTCGGCCTGATGATCGGCGTGATCGCGCTGGCCGTGGGCGGCATGAGCATCGCCAACATGATGATTGTCACCGTGATGGAACGTCGCGGCGAAATCGGCTTGAGACGCGCGCTCGGCGCCACGCCCGGCAACATCCGCATGCAATTCGTCACCGAAGCGGCCCTCCTGTCCACACTCGGCGGATTCGCCGGCATCGCGCTCGGCGCCGGCGCTGCCATCGGCGTCGCCGCCAGTGCCGGCCGGCCGATCGCCCTCGACTGGACCTCCCTGCCGCTCGCCTGGGCCGCCGCCATCCTGGTCGGCATCCTCGCCGGCCTCTACCCGGCCTCCCGCGCCGCCCGTCTCACCCCGACCGAGGCTCTGCGCGGCGAATAGGGGCGACGGCTGGAGTGAACGATCACCATGAGTGCGCAGCCTCAATGTCACTTTTATTGCACATGATGACATGTGCAGTAAAAGTGACATATTGGTGCTGGGCGGAGAGAGCACGCGTGGCGCGGGCGAGGTGTGGTTCGCGGCCATCGGCTAGTATGGTGCGGTCACGACAGAGGGAGGCATGCTGTGGCCGATGTGATGCGGGAGCTGGAACGGCTGCGACCGGTGTATGAGACGGGCGTCCTGCGGTTGCTGTTGCGCCAGAACGCGATGCTGTACGTGTCGCTGCTGCGTTCCACGTTCGACCCGCTCACCGGCGAGCTGCCGCGCGAGACCGTGGAGGAGCGGTTCGCGCAAAGTCTGAACGCTCTGGCCGACGCCGGTGAATATGCTCCGCGCGAGGACCAGACCTTCGCCGAGGCCGCTCATCAGATCCTCGCCGATCTGACCCGTGAAGGCGAAGGCGACTACGCCTGGCTCGCCAACTCGCATGATGCGGCCTCACACCGATTCCTCTACCGTTTGACGGCCCGTGCCCACCGCGCCATCGAGGCGCTGAGCAGGCTCGAAGACGAATCACGCGCCCTGTCCGGCGCGCAGGCCAACAGCATCATCATGGAAATCGAGCACGCGCGCATGCAGCTGACCGCCGACCCCGGCGAGCGCATCAAACTCCTCAACCGTGAAATCAAGGAACGCAAGCACGAGATCAAACGCATCCAACAAGGCAAGCAGCATGCCACGCTGAGCGAAGCCCAGGTGGAGGACGTGATCGCCGTGATCCACAACACGCTGCGCGGCGTGCCCATCGACCTGCGCGAACTCGTGCTCGACGAGCGGGACAACGGCGACGCCTTGCGCCGGCGCATGCAGGCCGGCGACATCAGCGTGGACGAGAACCTGACCCGCTACCACGATGAATACCGCCGCTCGTTCAGCGAATCGGACAGCGGCCGCCGCTTCGAGGACGCCTTCCAGGTGATCATCACCGACGAGGGCCGCCAGCAAATCGACGAAGCCCTGCGCGCCATCGCCAAAACCCCGTATCTGGCCGGCGAATCCGGCCTGCTGCTCGGCCAGATACGCGACGAACTGGCCCGCATCTACGACGGCATCGAGGCCGTGCGTCGTCAGATGCGCGTCTCCGACGAGGCGATCAGCCGGCTCGTGCGCCAGCAAACCGACACTCGCTATCGTACGATGCTCACCCGCTTGAACCGACTGTACGCGCGCCTCAACGCAGATGCGAAAACCCATATGGGAGACGCCTCGCGCCCGTGCGACACGGCCACCGCGGACGCGCTGTTCGCGCCATTGCCGATGCGCCCGGCCAAATCCATGACCCGCGCCACCGCACCCGGCCTGAGCGACCTCGCCACCGAAGCCCCGCAGGCGACTCCGGTGGCCGATCTGCGGGACATGGTCAACAGCGGCGGCCCCCGACTCCTGCGCATGGTCAGCCTCATCCGGCGCAACCCGGTGACCATTGACAGGTCCGATGACAGGTCCGGCGCAACCCTCGTGGACATCGCCGCCAGCTTCAACCGGCTGCCCGAAAGCGAACGCCGCGAAAGCGAGATCGTCGGCTTCCTGGGCGGGCTGGGAGCCGCAAGCGGCAGCGCCATCGCCGACGAGCCGTCCACTGACGGCGTCGGCATCGACAGCGACATCGCCACCGAGCCGGCCCCGGCGCAGCGCGGCGATACCGCGACCTGGCATTGCGTATCGATCGACGGCGAGCCCCGGAACTGGATCACTAGACCGGTGCTGGCCGACATGGACGAGCTGAACATCATTGTGGAGGAAGGATGACCGTGGCCGAGGAACACGAGGAGCACATGGACAACGCCAACCCGTACGCCCTGTTCGAAGGCGACACCGGCGACATGCCGGCCGAGGCACGCATGGCTGCCATCGCCCTCAAACGCGACCGCTATATCAGCGGGCCCACCTACGACACCGTGCTCGACAACCGCGACGCCGTCGTACGCTCCCTGAACAACGACCTGCTCGACTTGGTGATCAACGAACGCTACCGCATCATGTACGCCACGCCCGTGGCCGGCGACGACGTGACCCTGCGCTCGCTCAAAACCCGCGTCAGCCTCAAACGCGAGGAGGCCGCGCTGCTCGCCTTCCTGCGCATCCGCGTCCTCGAATACGAGAACGTGCACGCCGACCCCGCCGACTGGCTCGTCAGCTTTGAGGAGATCCGCGCCGCGCTCGCCACCGGCGCCGGCTATCTGGCCGCCCGCAACGACGAGGAAGGCGTGGCAAAGCAGATCGGCGCCATCGTCTCCGCGATGATCACCTACGGGTATTTGGTGCGCCTGGACGACGAAGCCATGTACCAGATCACGCCGCTCGTGCCCGTGGTGCTCGACCGCGAACTGGCCGACACCTGGCTCGACGTCGTGGAACACGGCGACGGCGACACGGAAGATGACGATGACGAGAAGGGAGCCGAATGATGCAGGCGACAGACGTGCAGATGATCGCGGACCGGTGGATGCTGGAATCCCGCCGACTCATCAACTGGGGCTCCTATGAGGGCTACCACGAATTCCGCCCCTCCACGGACCACAAGCTGCCGGTGACCCTGCTCGCCGGCGCCAGCGAATCCGGCAAATCCACACTGGTCGACGCGCAGATCTCCCTGCTGTACCCAACCGGCACGCCGTTCAACAAGGCCTCGAACTCCGGCCGCTCCGAACGCAGCGACTACACCTACCTGCGCGGCATGGTCGGCGTGGGCAGCACCGAAACCGGCGACGAGCCGCTCTACCTGCGCGGCCGCGACGAGAACGGCGCACCGCAACCCGTGTGGGGCGCCATCGTGGACACCTATCGCAACCAGACCACCGGCCAGGTGCTCTCCTGCGCCAAATTCCTCTACCTGATGCCCGGCGACGGCCGCGGTGACGTGCGCCGCCAGTACGTGGTCTGGGGCAAGCCCGTGGACCCCAGGCGCATGGACCAATACCGTGACGCCCCGTTCACGCCGGCCCAGCTCAAAGCCACCTACCCCGACTGCCTCACATTCCCCAGCGCCGAAGCGTTCCACACACACATCTGGAGCGCAATGGGCCTGAGCGAGGCCGCCTGCCGACTGCTGCACAAGATCCAGTCCGCCGACGCGCCCTCCCGGCTCGACGACATCTTCAAACAAGGCGTGCTCGGCGTGCCCGAAGCCCTGGGCCTGGCCCGCACCACGGTCGAGGACTACGAACGTTACGACGGGAACTTCCACGCCATGGACGAGAAAACCCGCCGCATGGACACGCTGCGCGGCATCCAACAGGCCTACGGCGAATACGCCGCCGCACGCGGCAAGGCCCGCGCCTTCGAACCGGTCAAGCCGGCCGTCGACGGCACGGTGCCGGCCGTGCTGCGCGACTGGGCATTGGCCCGCATGCGTGGCGAAGTCGCCGTCCAACTGCCCGCCGACCGCGCCGAACAACAGAGCAGCGAGGCGGAAGCCAAGCTGCTGCGCCGCCGAACCGAAGACCTGCGCACCCGCCTCGACATGATCCGAGGCCAGATGCAGGGTCTGGACGGCGGCAACCTGACCCGACTCGAACTCGAACTCGACCAGGCCCGCCGCACCCTCGAAGACGTGCAAGCCAACCGAACACGAATCGAACAAACGTTCGCATCCATCGGCGAGACGCTGCCCGGCAACGAACAGGCCTGGAACGAGCGCCGCATCAACGCCGTGAACTTCAAACGCGAATACAACAAACGAGACGGCGAATGCGAGGAAGCCCTCACCGCCGCCATCAACGCGCGGGCCGGCGCACGCGGCGACCTCGAACGACTGCAACGCGACTTCGACCGGCAACGCTCCCAGCGCACCCGCATCTCCCAGCAGATGGACGAAACCCGCGCCATGCTCTGCCGCGCCACCGGACTCACCCCCGCCGAACTGCCGTACGTGGCCGAACTTATGGACGTGAACGAACACGAGGAAGACTGGCGTCTCGCCATGAACGTCGCCTACGCGCCCATCGCCCAGACCATCCTCGTCGACAAGCGCCACGAACAGGGCTTCGCCGCCAAAATCAGCACCATCGACCCGCGCACCATGCCCCGACGCACCTGGCAGTTCGTGGACACCGCACGCCACTACGACGACACCGGCGCGCACGCGAACATACTCACCGGAGAACAGGACGGCGACTGGCTGTCCGGCAAACTGCGCTACCGCGACGACTCGCCCTTCGCCGACTGGCTGCGCTCGCAGACCCAGGCCGAACGATTCGACGCCCTATGCGTCACCGCCATCGACGACACCGACCGCACCAACCGTCAGGTGCAGGCCGACGGTCAGATCAAATCCGGCGCACGCGGCCAGCACGGCACCAAAGACCGCGCCCAGGTCATCGGATTCGTCAACGAAACCTACCTCAACGCGCTCGCAGCGCAGGTCGACGCCGCCCGCAACGCGCTCAGCCAAGCCGACACCGACTACACGGCCGCCAAAACACAGTCCGATAACCTCCACCGCGAACTCGAACTGGCCAACCAGCTCGCCTACACGTCATGGGAACGCATCGACATCGCCGGCGCGCAACGGACCATCACGGACACGCAGGACGCCATCGCATCCATCAAAAACGATCCCAAACTCGCCGAACTCGCCAAACAGCGCGACGAACTGAACGCCGAACTCGACCGTGTGGAACGCCAGCGCATCGAATCCGACCAGGCCGCGGCCCGCGCCGGCAGCGCCGTCGAAGCGGCGCTCATCTGGCTGCGCGACCATGCCGACACCGGCACGACGGACGCCGCCGGTGTCATCGCCGACAGCGGCGATGACGATAACGCCACCGCCGGCCCGCTGCCGGACGAAGTCACGGCGGTGCTCACCGAATCCTACGACAACCGATTCGCCGGATTGGCGGACGCGGCCATGCGCGCGCACATGATCATCGGCGCGGGCGCGGCAGGAACGCAGGCGCCGGGGGAGAGCTTCCTCGGACGCACCATCGCCGGCATCGGCAAGGACATGACCTCCCGCATCAACCTGCTGAACGGCCAGGCCGACGCCGCACGCACCGGCGTCGAATCGAAAATGAGCACCTACATCGCGCTCTACGCGGCCGACGACGACTCGCTGACCGCCAGCGTGGAGGACTACCGGTACTATCTCGACGAACTCGCCAGCCTCACCCAGCTGGCCGCGGTCGCCGCCACCGACGCCGAATACCGGCGCTGCCTCGAACAGCTGCTCAGGAGCTTCCTGACCATCAAACGCGCCATCGACACGGATGCCAGCGACATCCACGACCAGCTTGACCGCATCAACGCCATGCTCAAAGGCCAACAGTTCGGTCCCAAGCACGGCAGCCTGTCCCTGCACGCGGACGTGCGCCGTCCCGAGCGCGCCTTCTGGACGCAGCTCATCCGCGTCATCGGCACCCTGAACGATTGGAAATCCGCCGACGTCAACGATTCCGACGCCTCGCGCAAGGCCTTCGCGGCCTGTGCGCCGATGGTCGGGCTGCTGCGCGCCGAACTCGCGCAGGTCAAGGACGCGAACGGCGTGAAAAGCTACGGCGCCCGCAATCTCGACCCGCGCTGCCGCTCGTCCTTCTACGCCATCGTGCATCATGCCGACGGTCCGGACGAACGCATCACCTCCACCGGTGGTCGCTCGGGCGGCGCCTTGCAGGAGCTCACCTCATTCGTATACGGCGCGGCGCTCATCTACCTGCTCGGCGGCGGCCTGACCAGTGAACCCTCGTACACCACGCTGTTCCTCGACGAGGCGCTCATCAAGGCCGACGGCCGTTACACGCAGCGCGCCCTCACGGTGCTGCCGCGCCTCGGATTCCAGGTCATCGTCTCCGCCCCGGAAAGCAAGACCGGTGAAATCCTCGAGGTCTCCACCAAGGCCTACGTGACCTACAAGGACCCCGACACCGGCCTCACCTCCCTGCGCGAGGCCGTGCTGCACCAGAATGACATGGATGATGAATCATCGTCGGATATATTGAAGGATGACGGGGTTGCCGAATGAGCAATCCCGGCGTCGCCGGTATTAAGACGATTCGGTTCGACTCGACGATGTTCGAAAGCAGGTGATGGGAACTATGGCCGGCATGAAAGACATCGCTGCGATCACCACATGCGTTCACATATGTACGATATCGAACCGGCATGGCCATTTCCCGTGCCGGTGGGATTGCCGGACCAAGCATTTTTGGAAACCAATGCGATTACAGTGCATGACAACAACAATGAGATACGGCAATGGGCAAGCAAGAATGGTTGCGAAATCATAACCAAGCATCGCACCATAGGCACCTCTGTCGAGTTGATCTCCAAAGTCGTCGTTCCTGACGAATCAATAGCCATGCGTGTGGTTGGTCGTACGCTGGCGGCGGAATATCGCGAAGCGCACCGTCGCACAGATTCCACTGACAGGATTCAGCGGCAAATGGCTGAATGAGTCAAAAACCAATCGTCGTAAGGCCATTTGCCGACTGCTCGGTGTCGAAACGTTGGGTCTGTCAAAACGGCCGACCGAACTGCGGTTCCGTTATCTCGATCCGGGCCACGACGATTTTGGTACCGATCGTACTGAACGCAGCGCGAAGATTGCTATGCGGGAGCCTAAGCCGACGCCCGGCCTTCAATCGGCGGAGCGACGTCTTTATGAACGACTGTGTGCTGACAAAACCATCGCTTATCGGCGTATCGAACAGGAACGCATTCCCATGCGTGATGCAGTTGACGAATTACGCAAGCTTGGCATCCCCGTGGAGTCCATTGAAGATTTTGTCCCGGTTCGAACATCAATCGTTTGACGGACGTACCGGGGCAGAATCCGTTGTCCCGGTTTGTGATTTCGGGTGTTTTTCGCGAACCGGGACATGTTGTGTTGCCCCGGTATGGGCGTCAATCGTTTGATGCGAGAATCGGGACAACATGGCGATTCTGAGATTGGCTTTATTCCGCCGTTTCCGTTCGCGTTTTATGTGGTTCGTGGAAACTGGAATGTCCTGGTTCTCGAAAACAGGCCAAAATCACGAACCGGGACAGCGGGTTTTGCCCCGATGCGGACGTCAAACGATTGACATGTGAACCGGGGCAAATCAGAGGAGGAGAGGTCTTCGGGATAGAGCTTGACTGGGGCTGGGCGCACGGTTGATGTCGCGTGGGCCGGCTCTTGCGTTTCGGTCCACTGATGGTCCGGAATTTTGCATACCATGGTTCGGTTTCCCGGCCTGACACGCCATCGAACAAGCGTTCGAATTTGGTCGTGTGTTCGGGTATCCTTGGGACAGATTTGGTGCGCGCATAACCGTGCGCGCGGGAACGGTGAGATGGAAGGTGGGATGTGGCTGTGGCGGCAACGCAGACTGGCGCAAGGCGCGCAACAAGCGCAAAGGGCGCGAAAACCAGCAAGGGCAAGAACGGTGAGGTCATCGTCGAAAAGGTGATGACCAGCGACTCCTTCCTGAGCCGGGAAATCAAAAAGGCGCCGCTGATCGAACACGATGGTTCGCTGGTAGCTGATATCTCGCACATCCCGAACGATCTCAAGATCACGATTCAGGGTGCGCGCGAACACAACCTCAAGAATGTCGACCTGGCGATTCCACGCAACCGTATGGTCGTGTTCACCGGCCTGTCCGGTTCCGGCAAATCCTCGCTCGCGTTTGACACCCTGTTCGCCGAAGGCCAGCGACGCTACGTCGAATCCCTGTCCGCCTACGCCCGCCAGTTCCTGGGTCAGATGGACAAGCCCGATGTTGACTTCATCGAGGGCCTGAGCCCGGCCGTCTCCATCGATCAGAAGACCACCAACCGCAACCCGCGTTCGACCGTCGGCA
>ERZ1031746.373-NODE-373-length-16841-cov-6.540570_pt1 | contig 16841 bp, 14 predicted proteins | sample MGYA00518171_ERZ1031746 | MGnify/ENA primary metagenome ERZ1031746 (study PRJEB33719, sample SAMN04261238) | wastewater metagenome | biome: rural village; feature: human; material: feces | host: Homo sapiens | place: El Salvador | collected 2013-01-07 ...
GAGCGATCAGAGATTACAATATAGGAATGTTAACAGCAGAAAGACGGGGGATTGAAGCTGGTCGTAAGATTGGAATAGAAGAAGGAAGAGCGGAAGGAAGAACAGAGGGTAGAGCAGAAGGAGAAAGCAGAATTAACCAGTTAAATATTGAATTGTCAAAGCTTGGGCGTACAGCAGATATATTGAAAGCGGCGGTTGACAAGGAATATCAGGAAAAGCTATTGAAAGAGTTTGGGTTATAATCTAAATTTACGAGTACCGGGTGGTCTGCCCCCATAAAGTAAAGATACAAAAAAATTATCAAAAAAGCAAAAAAAATTCCACAAAACTCTATCTTTATGATATGATTATTGAGTCATTAGTAACTATTGAAAGAAGAAAGGTTACACACTTAATAAGGGAACAAAGGAAACCTGTTATTGTTTATGGAAGAAGGTTATAGATAATAACAACACGAGTAAAGAAAACCATGAGGGAAAGGTATGAGAAAGAAAATTTCATTGTTTGGATTGACGTTAATGTTTGCATTGCTTATCATTGTGTTTAGTCCAACTGTCAGTTATGCCGAAACAGAAACAACGACATATAGTAATAGTGAAACAGCTACATCAGGGGCAGTAACATTGAAAGTAGAATGGAATGATCCAAGATTAGGAGAGCCAACTACTTTTCATGTTTCAGCAACAGGCGGAAGTGGAAATTATAAATTTCGAATGGATGCTCCGAGTTATTCAAATCCAGGTGAAAATTCATATGAATCGGTAGCGGATCCTTCCCGAGGAGAATGGATGAACTATACAAACGAATGTAGTTCTTATGATTATTCATTTACAATGATGGCATCAGGAACTTATAACTTCCGATTTTATCTTATGGATAAAACCGCTCAGGTATATTATTTGCGTCTTAGCAGAAATATTTCTGTAAGTGACGAAAAATATCCTAGTATAAAAAAAATTGTTTCATCGGCAGTTAGTCAATGTAACAGTGAGACAAATGGTTCTGATTATGAAAAAGCATTATGGTTACATAATTGGTTACTACAACAGTTGGATTATGATAGTTCTTTGAATTGGTGTTCAGCAGAAAGTGCATTAACAAGAAAGCTAGGTACTTGTCAGGGATATACTAATGCTTATATGCAATTGCTTACTGCAGCAGGAATAGAGAATTCAGAAACAAGGGATACCTATGATGGACATACGTGGAATGCAATGAAGCTTGACGGTGAGTGGTATCAGGTGGATTGTACATGGGATGACACAACAAATCAGTGGTATAGATTTGATCAGACAAAATTATACTTTGGATTGTCAGATGAACTTATGGCTCTTGCGCATCCGGGATATGTTAATATCTATAAAGTTGATGGATATGCAACTCGTTCTACAAGTTTGGCGAACAATTATTTTGTTAAGTCCGGTGAAGCACAAAAGTGGGCAGATAATTATGTTGACAGGATTCAAGAAAAATTGGATTCAGGAGAAACAGAATTTAGTATAAGTGCAGATAATGTTAAGTATCCACCAAGCATTTCGGGGATTCAAAACGGAATCATTGCGTATGTGTTAAATCAGATGAGTTGGAGTTCAAACGAAGAGAAGATTATTTTACAAGCCAGTGGCGAAGCAACGCAGTTTGTATTTAATGTTAGTAAGAATGAGTCAACGTTAGGAGATTCATTTTATGGCTATACATTGAAACTGAATGGAACGATTGCTATCAATCTTTATATGAACCTTACAGAGGAACTTGCTCAGAATTCGAACGCATATATGGAGTTTACATTTCCAGATGGTAAAATTACAAAGGTATTTGTGAAAGATGCAGAGCAGAAGGATGGATACTATATTTTTAGTTGTCGAGTCACAGCAATGCAGATGACAGATGTTATCAAAGCGCAGATGGTTGCAAATAACCAAAAGGGAAAAGAATATAATGTCAGTGTGCAGAAATACTCAGATTATATTTTGAAACATCCGAATGAATACAGTGATACAGTGGTTGGATTGGTAAAAAGCATGTTGAATTATGGAGCAGCAGCACAAACCTTGCTTGAATATCAGCCGAGTACTCTGGCAAATTCTATCTTGGAAGAATCAGATAAAGTAGTTGGTGATGCAGACTTCAGTAAGTATCAACATAGCATTGTGAAGAAAGATAATATAGACATAAAATGGTATGGAAGTTCATTGTTGCTTGATTCAGACACTTATATTAGAGATTATTTTATTTTAAGTGATGAAGCAAAGATTGAAGATTATTCTTTTTACCATAATTCAAAAGAACTTACTCCTCAGAAAAAAATTATGAGTGGAACAACATATTATTATGTTGATATTTCTAATATTAAAGCTCAGGATTTGGATAAGGATGTTGAAGTTAGAGTACAGAAAAAAGAAAATCCCAATGAAAATATTATAGAATTACATTATAATGCATTTAGTTACGCACATGCGATGCATATATCTTCAAATCCAGATGAGAATACAGAAGCGGTTACAAAAGCAATGTATCAATACTGGACGATGGCAAAGAAATATGAGGCTAATAAATAAAAACAATTCCAAATTGTATTTGAAATGAGAAAGGAAAAGTAAGAAATGGAAAAGAAAACATATGAATCTGCAGAAATGGAAATAATTGAATTGGAAGTAGAAGAAATAGTTACTACTTCTTTGGAGACACCAATTGTTCCTGCTGGTCCTAGTTTGGGTTCATGAGAAACGGGATTTGGAAATCAATAAGAATTAAATTATGAGTTTACAACTACATAGTAGGAACACTTAAAGAAAGGGGGCATTCGCTTCGCGAGATTTATTCGTTAAAGCGTTAGCCTCCTTTATTCGATCGTAATAACTTATCACGCAACGAGGAGATACCCCCATGAGAAACCGATCCAATGAAAATAAAAAAATCATTACAATTATCTTAGGTGTAGCAATCGCACTGGTAATAATCATTCTTCTCTTACTTTTCCTTCCATTTTCCGGCAAGAAGTCAGAAGGGAAGAAAGCAGAATCACAGACGAAGTCTGTGGATATAAGCACCGATAAAGAAGAGAAGGACGCAAAAAGCGAACAATCAGAGGAAGCAGACAAGAATATAAATTCGAAGAAGGATGAGAGTAACAACAGTACTGGTAAAAGCAACCAGTCGAAGTCATCAGGAAATATAACGACTGATTCAGAAGGAAATGTTATCATTAAAGCAGAGACTACTGATTCTTCTAATTCATCGAATCCTTCCAAAAGTACGGATAAGAGCCAGAATAATAAGAAAGAAGATTCCAAGAAAGACGACTACAAGAAGGATGATTCCCAAAAGAAACCTGATACAGAGCAGAAAGATCCTTCTGAAACAATAGATACAGAGAAGGAACTGGAGCTTCCATTTGTTTCGGCTGATTAGATATTACAAAGGAAATGAGAACCAAGATGACAGATAGTAACAAGAGCAACCGCAACGGTATCATAAGCAATGAAAAGCCAGACCGCCCGGCAATCCATTGGATCAGCCAGGTGATGGGATGGAGAAAATTATATATTGTATTATTAATGCTCCTGCAGTTGGCAATCGGTGCGATCAGTGTTGGATATGCTGTCATTTTGCGTGGATTGATCGATGCTGCAGTGGCAGGGGAGGAAGCACTGTTTTTTCAATGGGTCATCCGGTTTGTTCTGATGATCTTAATCCAGTTAGTGCTCGGTGCGTTGAACCGTTTCCTGGGGGAATATACGAGGGCCACAACGGAAAATTGCCTGAAGGATCGGATGGTTCAGTTTATTCTGAATCGTGACTATGCGAGTGTGACAGCAGTGCATTCCGGAGAATGGATGAATAGATTGACATCTGATACGGTTGTAGTGGCAGACAGTGTGTCACAGATCCTTCCGGGGGCATCCGGGATGTTGATACGTCTGGTCGGAGCATTGGTTTTATTGCTGATGCTTTACCCAAAGTTTGTATATATTTTCATTCCGGGTGGATTGATTATACTTTTGACAACTACTATCTTTCGAAAGAAATTAAAAAGATTGCACAAAGAAGTGCAGGAAGCGGATGGTGGACTGCGGGTATTTCTTCAGGAATGTATCTCCAGTCTGCTTGTGATCCATACATTTGCTCAGGAGAAGCGGACGGTGGAAGAAGCGGGTGAAAAGATGGAGCAGCACAAGGAAATCCGTATCAGGCGAAATCATTTTTCGAATTTTACGAATACCGGATTCGCGGCGGTGATGAATGGAGCGTATGTTTTGATCGCCGGAGTGTGCGGATATGGAATCCTGAAGGGGACGATGAGCTACGGAACTTTGATGGCGATGATTCAGCTGTTTGGTCAGATCCAGTCTCCGGTTGCGAATATCACAGGTTACATTCCGCAGTACTATGCAATGACGGCGAGTGCGGAACGTCTGATGGAGATTGAGACATTCGACGAGGATCTTACGGAACAGCCAAAGACGCTAGAGGAAGTGAAGTCATTTTATGAAAAAGAGATGCAGAGCCTTTGTTTTCAAAATGTGTCATTTACTTATAAGAGAAGAATGTCTGATGCAGGGCAGGAAGTTCCGGTCGTGCTAAGTAATGTGAATCTGGAGATACCGAAGAAGAGCTGCACCGCATTTACCGGACCTTCGGGATGTGGAAAGAGTACGCTTTTGAAGCTGATGCTATCTTTGTATCCATTGGATAGTGGAGAACGGATTCTGTGGATGAAGGATGCGGAAGATGCAGAAGATGCAGTTCTGCTGACAGCTTCGTGGCGCAGATTATTTGCTTATGTGCCGCAGGGAAATCAGCTGATGAGCGGAACGATTCGGGAAATTCTTACATTTCGAGAGAGGAAGGAGATGCAGGAGGAAAAACGAATCTGGCAGGCACTTAGAATTGCGGATGCGGAAGGTTTTGTCAGCGTACTTCCAGATGGAATCGACACGGTTCTTGGAGAGCATGGAATGGGGCTTTCGGAAGGACAGATGCAGAGGATTGCGATTGCGAGGGCTATATTTGCAGGGAATCCAATCCTTCTGCTGGATGAATCAACAAGCGCACTGGATGAAGAGACGGAGCGGACGATTCTTAAGAATCTGCAGGAAATGACGGATAAGACGATTCTGATCGTGACACACCGGAAAGCGGTTCTGGATATTTGTGACAGAGAGATCTGTTTCTCAGAGAAGCAGGTACTTACGAAAGTAAGGTGAAGAAGAGCAAGTTGAACTGTGGTGAGCATTGATACGTGGTGATGGAAAGTAGTATGAAAGGTGATTTTAACCGATGGTGAAGGGGAAGAAAGCGAAGGAGATACAGGTACAGCAAAGACAGGATGAATTGAAAAATGCAGGACGATATTTGATCGATCTGATTCGCTGTTCTTTTCATGGAGAGGTACCGAAGGAGAAGCCAGAGAAATGTTCCTGGGAACTGCTGTTTCGTCTGGCGAAGAGTAATAGTGTAGAGAGTACTGCAAGTCCGGCAATCCAGAGATATGGGCAGGAGATTCCGGAGGGGATCGCGAAGGAATGGAAGGCAGCGCAGAATCAGACGATTTATCGTCTGATTCGATTTGATCTGGAGCGAGAGCAGATTCTGGCGAAAATGGCGGAAGCAGGACTGTCTGTCTTGCCGTTGAAAGGAATCTATGTGGCAGGTTATTATCCATTTCCGGGAATGCGCTGGATGTGTGACAATGATATTTTGTATGGTTATGTTGAGTCAGATCCGGAGGGAGGATATCGCTTCCGCGGGCAGACGGAGCAGGAGCAGAACAACTGGAATGAGAAAGCGGAGCAGGAACTGCAGAAGATCATGGAGGAGCTGGGATACAAAGCAGAGCATCTTGGCGGAGCACATGATGTCTATCAGAAAGAACCTTTCTTTAACTTTGAGATGCATCACAGACTGGCAGAAGCAGATAGTATTATCGGTGAGTATTATCAGAATCCATGGAAACGTGCGAAACAAAATGATAAGAATAAGCAATTTTATTATTTCTCTGATGAGGATGAATACATTTATCTGATTACACATGCATACAAGCATTTTGCTCATGCGGGATGTGGAATCCGCACGCTTGCGGATGAATATGCGATTCTCTCGAAGAAGACAGAACTGGACTGGAAGTATGTGAAGACAGAGCTTGAGAAGCTGGAATTGGATACATTTGAGGAAAAACTGAGGGCTACAGCACAGAATGCATTTTCGGAAAAAGGAGAACTCCGGTGTGAAGACTGGGAGATGATCTTTTATATGCTTGGGTGCGGAACGTATGGAACGACAGGCAATATGATTCGGAACCGCCTGGAAGAGACGAAGAAGAATCTAAAAGCAGGGGAAGATGTGAGACGGTCTTATATGAAAGAACGTGTGTGGATCTCAGAAGCGAAGATGAAGGAATTTTATCCATTTTTTTATCGCCACAAAATATTTCGTGTGTTCTTACCGGTATACCGCGTGATCAAGGGGATGATCCTTCATCCGCGAAGACTTATCGCAGAGTGGAAGGCATGGAGAACATTTCAATAGAGGAAGCAGAAAGGAAGATATATAGAGGAAGCAGAAAGGAAGATATGATGAAGATTAAAGAAGGATTTGTATTAAGAGAAATCGCAGGGAAGGCAGTTGTGATCGCAGTAGGTGAGGCAAGCAAGACATTTCATGGAATGATCAATCTGAACAGTGCGGGAAAGGATATCTGGCAGGGTGTTGCAGATGGGCTGAACGAGGATGAGATCGCGAAGCGTCTGACGGAGATCTATGAAGTGGATCTGGAAACGGCGAAAGAAGATACACATCGTTTAGTTCAGAAAATGTATGAGGCCGGAGTTGTTGAAGGATGAGCCGGAAACTTACAATAGAAGAGGCTCTTAAGAGTCAGGGCTTTTATATGAGTACGACGGTTGGTGTCAGTATGTTTCCGTTGCTTAGAAACCGCAGGGATACGATCTTGATCCGGCCGGTGACGGAGCCGCTTAAGAAATACGATGTGCCTCTGTATAAAAGAGGGAACAACTATGTGCTTCACCGGATCGTGAAGATAACTCGGGACGGATATGTGATCTGTGGGGATAACTGTCTGCAGAAGGAATATGATGTGACGGATCAGCAGATAATCGGCGTGCTTAGTGGAATCCAAAGAGGAGAGAAGAAGATCGACATGGATGGGGCCGGATATAAGCTGTACTGCCGGTTGTGGGTATTTCTCTATCCACTGAGGTGTATCCTGAAGCGGGCAGCCGCAAAGCTGAAAAATGGAATCAAGAGGATTATCGGTAATGGAATTTAGAATGAAGATTGCAGATGTACTGATGGATGTGTCCAGTCAGTATGAGATGTTGGCAGAGTACTGCCGGGATTATATAGTGGAAGACAGTGCGGAAGAGGTGTCGGAGCGTCTTGTCCTGACAATGGAAGATATTGAGAAAGAACGCGCGATAGCGGAAAAAAGTGGGAAGTCAGTTCCAATGTTGGGTTCACAGCAGAACATACCACAATATTCCCCACAGTATCTTGAGACATTGGCGGCTCTTCGTAAGATTGCTGACTTTATGCCGGAGAAAGATCGTTTCCTGATGCATGGGGCCGTGGTTGCCTGGAAGGATCAGGGATATCTCTTTACAGCTCCAAGTGGGACAGGGAAGTCCACGCATCTTGCATTGTGGAAGAAATATCTTGGAGATCAGGCGGAAGTTATCAATGGGGACAAGCCGTTTCTTAAAGTTACGGAAGACGAGGTCTGGGTATATGGAACTCCATGGGCTGGAAAAGAACAGTGGCAGGTTGATAAAAAGGTTGCTTTGAAAGGAATATGCTTTCTTGGGAGAGGCGAGAAGAACTCGATTCAGAAAATAGATTCCTTTTCTGCACTTCCATTTCTTATGCGTCAGGTTTATTTTACAGATGCTTCGCAGAGCGCAGGAAAGACGATGGAGCTGTTAGATCAGATGCTGAAAAAAGTTCCGTTATACAGAATGAAGTGCGATATTTCAAAGGAAGCATTCGAATGCAGCTTTGGTGCGATGACGTTTTAATTCACTTCTAAATAAAATTATGCTATCCTATACTTAAATGTTTATTGACAGTAAGAAAAATAAGGAGAGCAGATCGGTAAGCTGGAAGATCATTGTTCGATCGTGGTGCGCCCGTCAGGGACAGAACCGAAGTTGAAGATGTATATCTCGGTCAGCGCAGAGAATAAGGAAGCAGCTGAAGGAGTAGAGGAAGAAATCTGTGAAAGCGCAGAGGGATTTCTTTAATCTGGATTTTGGGAAAACTCTCCTTGAACCTCTCCTTGTATTTACACGCGAAATCGGATATATTAGAAGATATTGGAAATGCGTTGCACGAAGCATCCGCAGGCATCGTAGTTGTGGGTTTTGTCTCCAACATCTTTACAAATATAGCAGAAAGAAGGTGAATTTCATCGTGAATCAGATCGTTTTGACAGGAATGGTGCTTTCTGTCGCACCGGTGGGCGAGTACGACCGCAGAGTTGTCATACTTACAAAAGAACAGGGGAAGATCTCAGCCTTTGCAAAGGGATCAAGAAGACCGAACAGTCCATTGGTGGGAGCGGTAAATCCATTTACTTTCGGTGAATTCACGATGTATGAAGGTCGTTCTTCCTACACAATTCAGTCTGTAAATGTATCCAATTATTTTTCAGAATTGAGAGCAGATGTGGTAGGCGCATATTATGGCTTTTATTTCCTTGAGGTTGCGAATTACTATGCGAGGGAACGGAATGATGAGCGGGAACTTTTGAAGTTACTTTATCAGACGATGCGTGCGCTGACAAATCCACATCTTCCGAATCAGTTGATCCGTTACATTTTCGAGTTGAAAGTGCTGACGATCAATGGACAGGGACCGCAGGTGTTCCAGTGTGTACAGTGTGGCGACCGGACGAGGCCGGCAGTGTTCAGCGCGGCGAAGGGTGGACTTGTGTGTAATGAATGTGACGGGGAAGTGAGAGACGGAATGTTTCTTGACGGTTCTACGCTGTATACGATGCAGTATATTGAATCCAGTACGATCGAGAAATTATATACATTTAACGTGAAGCCGGAAGTGCTGGAGAAGTTTGGACGCGTGATGGGACGGCTGATGAAGATGTATGTAGATAAGGAGTTCAAGTCTCTGGAGATCCTGGAAACGCTGTTGTGAATACTATTGAAAGACATGATATTGTTTCTACAGATGAGATTTTGCAAAGAGCGGATGAAATTATGTATGAATATAAGCGGAAACATAAAGAGAAGTACCTAAAACAGCTTGAAAAATAAGGCATTAGTCGTTATAATAGGAAACATTGATGTACAAAGGGGAATATCTTTAAAGGAAGATGTGAATAACTTCTGTGAAAAGATCAACCGGAGTGCATAAGTTATGTGAATAATGTAAATGATAAAAAAGAATGTGAGGAACATACAATGGTTGAAAAGACAATGGACAAGATCGTAGCACTTGCAAAGTCAAGAGGATTCGTATATCCAGGTTCTGAGATCTACGGCGGACTTGCCAACACATGGGATTATGGTAATCTTGGTGTTGAACTTAAGAATAATGTGAAGAGAGCATGGTGGAAGAAGTTCATTCAGGAGAATCCATACAATGTTGGAGTTGACTGTGCAATCCTTATGAACCCACAGACATGGGTTGCTTCCGGACATCTTGGAGGATTCAGTGATCCGCTGATGGACTGTAAACAGTGTCATGAGCGTTTCCGTGCAGATAAGATTATTGAAGATTATGCAGCAGAGAATGGAATCGAGCTTGAGAGCTCTGTAGACGGATGGACACAGGAGCAGATGGCAGCATTTATCGAGGATAATAACATTCCATGTCCGACTTGTGGAAAGCATGATTTTACAGATATCCGTCAGTTCAACCTGATGTTCAAGACATTCCAGGGTGTTACAGAGGATGCGAAGAACACAGTATACCTTCGTCCTGAGACAGCACAGGGTATCTTTGTAAACTTCAAGAATGTACAGCGTACATCCAGAAAGAAACTTCCATTCGGTATCGGACAGATCGGTAAGTCTTTCCGTAACGAGATCACACCGGGTAACTTTACATTCCGTACAAGAGAGTTCGAGCAGATGGAGCTTGAGTTCTTCTGCAAACCGGACACAGACCTTGAGTGGTTTGATTACTGGAAGAGCTTCTGCCTGAACTGGCTGTCATCTCTTGGACTGAAAGATGAGGAAGTACGTTACCGTGACCATGATCAGGAAGAGCTTTCCTTCTACAGTAAGGCTACTACAGACGTTGAGTTCCTTTTCCCATTCGGATGGGGTGAGCTGTGGGGAATCGCTGACCGTACGGATTATGACCTGACTCAGCATCAGAATGTATCCGGACAGGATATGACATACTTTGATGATGAGACAAAGGAGAAATACATTCCATACGTTATCGAGCCATCACTTGGTGCTGACCGTGTTGTACTTGCATTCCTTTGCAGTGCATATGATGAGGAGAATATCGGAACAGAAGAGAAACCGGATATGAGAACTGTACTTCATTTCCATCCGGCACTGGCTCCGGTTAAGATCGGTGTGCTCCCACTTTCCAAGAAACTGAACGAAGGTGCAGAGAAAGTATTTGCAGAGTTATCCAAGTATTACAACTGTGAGTTCGATGATCGTGGAAATATCGGAAAACGTTACCGTCGTCAGGACGAGATCGGTACTCCGTTCTGTGTAACATATGACTTCGATTCTGAGGAAGACGGAGCTGTTACAGTACGTGACCGTGACACAATGGAACAGGAAAGAGTTAAGATTGAAGATCTGAAAGCATACTTCGAGAAGAAATTCGAGTGGTAAGATAAATAAGAAAAGCCCGGACTGTAGTTCACAGGTAAGCTTGTGGATTCAGTTTGGGCTGTTTCTTTATAACTTTAAAATAGCATGGAAGATAGAACAGGAGGAGAATGACATGGACAGAAAAAATGCATGGACAACTTACAGTAAGGAAGAGCTGGACAGATTAGAACAGGTGAATACAGAATACAAGAACTGCCTTGATGCCGGCAAGACAGAGCGCGAGTGTGTTACATTGGCAGTTGAAAAGGCAAAAGCAGAAGGATATAAGGATATCAGAGATATCATTAAAAATGGAGAAGAAGTGAAAGCCGGAGATAAACTGTATGCAGTATGTATGAACAAGACGATTGCGCTGTTTCATATGGGTACAAAACCGCTGACAGAAGGTATGAATATTCTTGGAGCTCATATCGATTCCCCGCGCATTGACGTAAAGCAGAATCCTTTGTATGAGAATGAAGAGTTTGCTTATCTTGATACACATTATTATGGTGGAATCAAGAAATATCAGTGGGTGACACTTCCACTTGCCCTTCATGGAGTGATTGCAAAGAAAGATGGCACAACAGTTCAGGTAAGTATCGGTGAAAAAGAAGATGATCCGGTCTTTGTTATCACGGATCTGCTGATCCATCTCGCGTCGAAACAGATGGAGAAAAAGGCTGCAACGGTTGTAGAAGGAGAGAAGCTTGATCTTCTGATCGGAAGCCGCCCGATTGAGCAGGATGAAACATTAGAAGAAAAGGAAAAAGAGGCTGTAAAAGCAAATGTAATCAATCTTCTGAAACAATATTATGACATGGAGGAAGAGGATTTCCTCTCCGCAGAGCTTGAAATTGTTCCGGCAGGAAAGGCTCGTGACTGTGGATTGGATCGCAGTATGGTGCTTGCTTACGGACAAGATGATCGTGTGTGTGCATTCACATCCCTCTTTGCAATGCTCGATGTGGAAGAAGTAGAGCACACAGCATGCTGTATTCTTGTAGATAAAGAGGAAATCGGAAGTGTTGGCGCGACCGGAATGCATTCTCGTTTCTTTGAAAATACAGTTGCAGAACTTGTGGCACTGACAGAAGGGGAGTCTGACCTGAAAGTCAGAAGAGCGCTGATGAATTCCAGAATGCTTTCTTCTGATGTGAGCGCAGCTTATGATCCGATGTATGCTGAAGTATTCGAAAAACGCAGTTCTGCATTCTTTGGAAAAGGACTCGTATTTAATAAATTTACGGGTGCCCGTGGAAAGAGCGGTTCCAATGACGCAAATGCAGAATATCTTGCAAAGATCAGAAATGCAATGGATGCGCAGAGTGTTGCATACCAGTTCGCTGAACTTGGAAAAGTAGATGCCGGCGGTGGTGGAACAATCGCTTACATTATGGCAAATTATGGCATGGAAGTCATCGACAGCGGTGTGGCTGTGCTGAGCATGCATGCGCCGTGGGAAGTGACAAGCAAGGCAGATGTGTATGAAGCTTATAAGGGATATAAGGCATTTATTGAAGAAATGAGATAAGGGCAGAAAATTGTATATTAATCACAAAAAAATAGTTATTTCCAAGTTCTTATAAAGCATGGATAACTATTTTTTTGTGCATGTTGTATATTGTATGAAGATTAATGCAAATATGCAAAATGACAGCCTGATGGACAATGTGTTTACAATTTGTGAAAGATAGGTTAACCAATATGAAAAGTATACAAAAAGTATTTGTAAAAATTGTATATAATTACGGACAAAAGACTTGACTCATAAGTATAAAACCATTAAAATATTATATGCGAAATAAAATTATTTTATTTGTAAAAATTATTTTAGGAGGTCATTGATCATGGCAAAATGGGTTTATATGTTCACTGAAGGTAACGCAGATATGAGAAACCTTCTCGGTGGAAAAGGCGCAAACCTGGCAGAGATGACAAATCTGGGTCTTCCTGTACCACAGGGATTCACAGTAACAACAGAGGCTTGTACACAGTACTATGAGGATGGCAGACAGATCAACGATGAGATTATGGCTCAGATCATGGAAGCTATCGATAAGATGGAAGGAATTACAGGTAAGAAATTCGGAGATAAAGAGAACCCGCTTCTCGTTTCCGTACGTTCAGGAGCTAGAGCTTCTATGCCTGGTATGATGGATACAATTCTTAACCTTGGACTTAACGAAGAGGTTGTTGAGACACTGGCAAAAGCTTCAGGCAACCCACGTTGGGCTTGGGACTGCTACAGAAGATTCATCCAGATGTTCTCTGATGTAGTTATGGAAGTTGGTAAGAAATACTTCGAAGAACTGATCGACAAGATGAAAGAAGAGAAAGGTGTTAAACTTGACGTAGAGCTTGACGCTGATGATCTTAAGAAACTTGCAGAGCAGTTCAAGGCTGAGTACAAAGAGAAGATCGGTGAGGACTTCCCTACAGATCCTAAGGTACAGCTTATGGAAGCTGTTAAGGCTGTATTCCGTTCATGGGATAACCCGAGAGCTAACGTATACCGCCGTGACAATGACATCCCTTATTCATGGGGAACAGCTGTTAACGTACAGATGATGGCATTCGGTAACATGGGAGATGACTGTGGTACAGGTGTTGCATTTACACGTGACCCAGCTACAGGAGAGAACGGTCTGTTCGGAGAGTTCCTGACAAACGCTCAGGGCGAGGACGTTGTTGCCGGTGTTCGTACACCAATGCACATTTCCGAGATGGAGCAGAAGTTCCCAGAAGCATTTACACAGTTCAAAGAAGTTTGCAACACTCTGGAGACACACTACAGAGATATGCAGGACATGGAGTTCACTGTAGAGCACGGTAAACTGTACATGCTTCAGACACGTAATGGTAAGAGAACAGCTCAGGCTGCTCTTAAGATCGCTTGTGATCTTGTAGATGAAGGAATGAGAACAGAGGAAGAGGCTGTTGCAATGATCGACCCTCGTAACCTTGATACTCTGCTTCACCCACAGTTCGACGCTGCAGCACTGAAAGCTGCTACACCAATGTCTAAAGCACTTGGAGCATCTCCAGGAGCTGCTTGTGGTAAAGTCGTATTCACAGCTGATGACGCTGTAGAGTGGGCTGCAAGAGGAGAGAAAGTTATCCTTGTTCGTCTTGAGACATCACCAGAAGATATCACAGGTATGAAGTCTGCTCAGGGTATCCTGACAGTTCGTGGTGGTATGACATCTCACGCAGCTGTAGTTGCTCGTGGAATGGGAACATGCTGCGTATCTGGTTGTGGTGACATCACAATGGACGAAGCTAATAAGAAATTTACACTTGGTGGAAAAGAATTCCACGAGGGAGATGCAATCTCACTTGATGGATCCACAGGTGCTATCTATGACGGAATCATCCCGACTGTAGACGCTACAATCGCTGGTGAGTTCGGAAGAATCATGGGATGGGCTGACAAGTACAGAACTATGAAGGTTCGTACAAACGCTGATACACCGGCTGACGCTAAGAAAGCTCGTGAGCTTGGTGCAGAAGGTATCGGACTTTGCCGTACAGAGCATATGTTCTTCGAAGGCAACAGAATCGACGCATTCCGTGAGATGATCTGCTCAGAGACAGTTGAAGAAAGAGAAGCAGCTCTTGCTAAGATTCTTCCAGAGCAGCAGGGAGACTTCGAGAAACTTTACGAAGCTCTTGAAGGTAACCCGGTTACAATTCGTTTCCTTGACCCACCGCTTCATGAGTTCGTTCCTACAGAGGAAGAGGACATCAAGAAACTGGCTGACGCTCAGGGCAAAACAGTTGACCAGATCAAAGCTATTATCGACAGCCTGCACGAGTTCAACCCAATGATGGGACACCGTGGATGCCGTCTTGCAGTTACATATCCAGAGATTGCTAAGATGCAGACAAGCGCTGTTATCCGTGCAGCAATCAATGTAAAGAAAGCTCATCCGGATTGGAATGTAAAACCTGAGATCATGATCCCACTTGTTGGAGATATTAAAGAGCTCAAATACGTTAAGAAATTCGTTGTAGAGACAGCTGACGCTGAGATCGCAGCAGCTGGAAGCGACCTTGAGTACGAGGTTGGTACAATGATCGAGATCCCAAGAGCTGCTCTTACAGCTGACGATATCGCAAAAGAAGCTGACTTCTTCTGCTTCGGAACAAACGACCTTACACAGATGACATACGGATTCTCCCGTGATGACGCTGGTAAGTTCCTTGATGCTTACTATGATGCTAAGATCTTCGAGAACGATCCATTTGCAAAACTGGATCAGGTTGGTGTTGGCAAGCTCATGAAGATGGCTATCGAACTCGGAAAACCAGTTAATCCAAACCTACATGTAGGTATCTGTGGAGAGCACGGTGGAGATCCAAGCTCTGTAGAGTTCTGCGACAGCATCGGACTTGACTATGTATCCTGCTCACCATTCCGTGTACCGATCGCTCGTCTTGCAGCAGCACAGGCAGCAATTGCCAAAGCAGGAAAATAATAGATGAGCAAAGATATTTTTACTTCACAACGTTAATCGTTACAAGGAAAGATGTGAATGAATACATGAAACATCATCCTGAGTATACGAAAGCGAACAGATTTAAAGATATTGTTTGTAAAATCTATATATAACTCGAAAGGGAAGCGCAATGCTTCCCTTTCTTTATACACTCGATTAGGACTAAATCCTTAAAGCTATAGCTTAAAAAGGAATTAGTCCTTTTTTTGTTATAAAAATTAGTAGTGTTTTACGAGAAGCCGTTTATAGAAATAGGAGTGTACCGAATTTCGGTACAGCAAGAAGGGAAGGCTCAGATGTCAGAAGAAACTAATGTGATGAAAGTAGATAGTGAAAAAATCAAAGAAGTACTTAGACATCATAATGAACTTACAAAACAATTACATTAGTAAGGATGAGGAGAAATAATATTACTAACGAAAGAAAAAAGAAAGAGAAGTACTGATGGGAACAATCCGAAGCAGGAATCTGTCGATTGTTCCTATTCTGCAGTCTATCGCACAGATTAAAGCAGTCTTTCCACAGGAAAAATGGGAAGTATTCCTAGATAACTGTGCAGTTATAATCTATCTTGGTTCAGGACCTGCAGCATTCTCTACGCATGAATATATCTCAAAGCTGCTTGGCGAAATGACCATTGATACAAGAACGGATGGAGTGACCAGTGGTGCACATGGAAACTCAAGTTTGAATAATCAGAGAGCCGGGCGAGGATTAATGACACCGGGAGAAGTAAAAAGACTTGACCGAAAGAAATGTCTGATCTTTATGGAAGGTCAGTATCCCTTCATGGATTGGAAGAATCTTCCGTTTAATACAGCAGTCTGGAAAGAATCCGAAAGACTTGCAGGAAAAGAAGGATATAGGCATCCGGTTCGTGTCGTGTATAATCCGAAACCAACCGAAGAAGAGCTTATGCAGATGTTAGAAAAAGCCAGAAAAGAGATGTCTGGATTAGAAAAAGAGAAATATAATTCGGAAGTGCAATTGACAGAAGACTCCCAGTTCAACGAGAATATAGTTAATGTACCGAATTTCGGTACACAAAATGATGAATGGGATTTGTCCGGAACGATTGAACAATGTATTATCCGATATGCATCAAAATTAGATGGAAATCAGATGAATGAAATCTTGTTGGGGTTGGAAGAAGGACTGACTGATGAGCAGGTGAAGTCTTATTTTAAGTTGCCAGCAGATCAGATGAAGCAGTATCGAAGAGAAATATTAAATGAAAAGTAGTTGATTCTCTGAGCTATTGAGCTCTCTCGGAGAGACACTTTTACCTATCAAAGAGAGAGAGGGAGTTTCTAAACTCCGTCTCTCTCTTTTAATAGGAGAATCTACTTTGCTCAGATGGAGAGACTCATTTACATACTACTCAAAGCCATCATAAGCACTAGGGATGTTTTTTATTTTAACGTTTACTTATTCTTTTGCGCCTAATGACAACAACGATCACTCCTGCCGTAAAAATTATACCACAGATTGGAAGGAAGATTTTTGCAGTGTCTCCAGTTTTCAC
>ERZ1031746.380-NODE-380-length-16687-cov-7.877165_pt1 | contig 16687 bp, 9 predicted proteins | sample MGYA00518171_ERZ1031746 | MGnify/ENA primary metagenome ERZ1031746 (study PRJEB33719, sample SAMN04261238) | wastewater metagenome | biome: rural village; feature: human; material: feces | host: Homo sapiens | place: El Salvador | collected 2013-01-07 ...
TCAACTTCCTGATACCGCAGTAGTCAGATTGATCTTATTTCAAGAATAATAAGGTGTATCGGAATACAAGTTCCGGTGCACCTTTTTTCGATTGTGCGATTGTTGTAAAGAGACTACACAAAACTGTGTGTATTCATCAAAGTGACTTAAAATCGGGGAATATTTGCCCTTTAAAAGCTTATAAAACATTAAATATAGCGATTTTCTTAAATTCTTTGCCAAAAAACTTTGTCGTTTCGCTTTTTTTCCTTACCTTTGGATGCAATAAAGTCAACAAAAAATATTAAAAACCTTAATATAGATCTATGAGTTATCTAAAATTCGAAAAGGCCCTGATGACCAACCTACAGGAGTCATTGCCGAAGGAGTTGCTTAGAACCAACCGCTCGGGTGCTTATTCGTGCTCTACGATTGTTGACTGTAATACTCGAAAGTATCACGGCTTGCTGGTTGTCCCTGTTCCAGAACTGGATGGCGACAATCATGTATTGCTGAGTTCTCTCGACCCTACAGTCATTCAGCATGGCGCTGAATTCAATCTCGGATTGCACAAGTACCAAGGCAACAACTTTAGCCCGATGGGCCATAAATACATTCGTGAGTTTGATTGCGATAAGGTGCCAACAACGCTTTACCGTGTAGGTGGTGTCATCTTAAAGAAAGAGGTCGTTTTTCAGCATTATGAAGATCGCATTTTGATCAGATACACCATGGTGGATTGTCATTCTGCTACCACCTTGCGTTTCCGTCCATTCTTGGCATTCAGAAGCGTGCGTCAGTTTACCCATGAGAATGGAACAGCATCCCGTGAGTATTCAGCAGTGGATAATGGTATCAAGACTTGTATGTATGCAGGTTATCCAGACCTTTATATGCAGTTCTCCAAGAAGAATGAGTTTGTTTTTGCCCCAGACTGGTATCGTGGTGTGGAGTATCCTAAGGAGCAGGAGCGTGGCTATGCTTCCAATGAGGACCTTTATGTACCTGGTTATTTTGAGATGCCAATCAAGAAAGGTGAGAGCATAGTCTTTGCTGCATCTACATCTGAAATCAAGACCGGTACATTGAAGAAACTTTTTGATAAGGAAGTGGCAGAAAGAGCCCCTCGTGACAATTTCTTCCATTGTCTTGTCAATGCTGCCCATCAGTTCCACCGTCGTGAGAAAAATGATGACCGATACATTCTGGCTGGTTATCCTTGGTTCAAGTGCCGTGCGCGAGATACATTCATTTCTTTGCCGGGTCTTACCCTCTCTATAGAGGAAAATGACTACTTTGAACTGGTGATGAAGACTGCCATGAAGGGATATCAGGAATTCATGGAAGGAAAGGATATCACGGTGAATATTACCGAATTGGAACAGCCGGATGTTCCTCTCTGGGCAATCTGGGCTCTTCAGCAGTATGCTAAGGAAACCAGCAAGGAGGAATGTCTGAAGAAATATGGTAAGTTCATCAAGAGTGTCATGCTCTTTATCGAAGGCAATCACCATCCTAATCTAGAATTACATCCTAACGGACTCCTTTACGCTGATGGTAAGAATAAAGCCGTGACATGGATGAACTCTACTGCCAACGGAAAGCCTGTAGTTCCAAGAAGTGGCTATATTGTTGAGTTCAATGCGTTGTGGTACAATGCATTGTGCTTCTGTGCTGCTCTCTGCGAACTGGAAGGCAAGCAAGAAAGACAGCAGCATCTCCTGGAAATTGCGGAAAAGACTAAGCAATCTTTCCTCGATACATTCCTCAATGAGTATGGTTATCTCTATGACTATGTAGATGGCAACATGATCGATTGGAGTGTTCGACCTAATATGATTTTCCCAGTCGCTTTCGACTATTCTCCTCTTTCTCAAGACCAGAAGAAGAAAGTGCTCGATATCTGTACACGTGAACTTCTGACCCCTAAGGGATTGCGCTCTCTTTCTCCTAAGAGTGGCGGTTATAATCCTGTCTATGTAGGTCCTCAGAGCCAGCGAGATTATGCATATCATCAGGGTACTGCATGGCCTTGGCTCGGCGGTTTCTATATGGAGGCAAGTTTGAAACTCTACAGAAGAACCCGATTGAGCTTCATTGAGCGCCAGATGGTGGGATATGAAGATGAAATGTCTTATCATTGTCTCGGTACCATCAGCGAACTCTTTGATGGTAACCCTCCATTTGCTGGACGTGGTGCCATTTCCTTTGCCATGAATGTGGCAGAGATTCTGCGTGCACTCGAATTACTCGATAAGTATCAATATTAATAAGGAGGACTGCTATATGAAAGTATTAATGTTTGGATGGGAGTATCCTCCTCATGTATTTGGTGGTTTGGCTACTGCTAACTTTGGTATTTCTCAGGGTTTGCATGCCCAGGGTGACATTGAAACCATACTCTGTCTTCCTCATCCTTTCGGTGATGAGGACCGCAGTGCTTGTAAGATTGTGGCCATGAATAGTGTGCCTATCGCCTGGCGTGATGTCAATCATGATTACGTACAGCAGCGAGTAGGCAATATTATGAATCCGGATGACTATTTCCGTTATCGCGATCATATCTATGCCGACTTCAACTATATGAATGTCAACGACCTCGGATGTATGGATTTTGCAGGTGGTTATCCATCCAATCTCCACGACGAGATCAACAACTATAGCATCATTGCCGGTGTGGTAGCTCGTAGTGAGGAATTTGATATTATCCATGCTCACGACTGGCTGACTTTCCCTGCTGGTATTCATGCCAAGAGGGTGAGTGGTAAACCATTGTGTATTCACGTGCATGCTACTGATTTCGACCGTAGCCGTGGTAAGGTAAACCCTACCGTTTATTCCATCGAGAAGGATGGTATGGACAATGCCGACTGTATCATGTGTGTATCTGAGTTGACCCGACAGACGGTCATCAATCAGTATCACCAGGATCCACGCAAGTGCTTTGCTATGCACAATGCGGTATATCCATTGAAGCAGGAGTGGCAGGACATCCCTCGTCCTGATCATAAGGGCAAGGAGAAGGTGGTTACATTCTTGGGGCGTCTCACTATGCAGAAGGGACCAGAGTATTTTGTTGAGGCTGCCAATATGGTGCTTCACCGTACCCGTAATGTGCGTTTCTGCATGGCTGGTTCGGGAGATATGATGGACCAGATGATTTATCTTGCAGCAGAGCGAGGTATTGCCGACCGTTTCCATTTCCCGGGTTTCATGCGAGGCAAGCAGGTGTATGAGTGTCTGAAGGATTCCGATGTCTATGTAATGCCTTCTGTGAGTGAACCTTTCGGTATCTCTCCTCTGGAGGCCATGCAGTGTGGTACACCTACCATCATTTCCAAGCAGAGTGGTTGTGGCGAGATTCTTACCAACTGCATCAAGGTAGATTACTGGGATATTCATGCCCTTGCAGATGCCATCTACAGTATCTGTCATAATGAGAGTCTTTTCGACTATCTTTCTGTGGAAGGCAAGAAGGAAGTTGACCAGATTACCTGGGAAAAGGTGGGTGCCCGCATCAGGGACTTATACCTTAAAACCTTAGGATGGAAGTAGGTTAAGTGAAGAGTGAAGAACGAAGGGCGAAGAACTCTTTGTCTTTGCTTGTCATAAAGTTAAACGTTCAAATATCAAGTTTCAAATTATGAAGACAATTTGTTTATATTTCGAGATACATCAGATTACCCATCTGAAACGCTACCGCTTCTTCGACATCGGTACTGATCATTATTACTATGATGATTACGAGAATGAGCGTTCTATCAGCGAGATAGCTGAGAAGTCATATATGCCAGCGCTCAATGCCCTGTTGGAGATGATTCATCAGAGTGACAAGTATTTCAAGGTAGCCTTTTCACTCTCAGGAGTCGGCATGGAACAGTTGGAAATGCATGCTCCTCAGGTATTGGAAAAATTGCAGGAACTAAACGCTACCGGTTGTGTAGAGTTCCTCGCAGAGCCATATTCTCATGGTCTTGCCTCTCTCGTCAATGAGGATAGCTTTGCCAAGGAGGTTAAGCGTCAGGCTTCCAAGATTAAGGAATATTTCGGTAAGGAACCAACTGTACTTCGCAACTCATCACTCATCTATAGCGATGATATTGGTTTGCAGGCTTCTCAGATGGGCTTCGAAGGTATGTTGACCGAAGGTGCCAAGCATGTATTGGGCTGGAAGTCTCCACACTATGTTTATCATTGTCCGATAGCTCCAAATCTGAAGCTTTTGCTCCGTGATATCCGTTTGAGTGATGATATTTCTCTGCGTTTCAATAATAGCAGTTGGGATGGTTATCCACTCTTTGCTGATACCTATATCAATGAGATAGCAGCTTTGCCACAGGAAGAGCAGATTATCAATATCTTCATGGAGTTGTCTGCTCTTGGTATTGCCCAGCCATTGTCCAGCAATATCCTCGAATTCTTCAAGGCATTGCCAGAATGTGCTCGCCAGAAGGGCATCACCTTCTCTACACCTTCAGAGATTTGCAAGAAGATGAAGTCTGTAGGCGAGTTGAATGTACCTGATACATTGAGTTGGGTGGATGAGGAGCGTGATGTCAGCACATGGCTCGGAAATCCGATGCAGCGTGAGGCTTTCAACAAACTCTATAGTGTAGCCGACCGTGTACGTATTGCCAATGATCCTCGTATCAATCAGGACTGGGATTACTTGCAGGCAAGCAACAACTTCCGCTTCATGACTACCAAGCCAAGTAATGTAGGTCTTGACCGTGGTATCTATTCAAGTCCATTTGATGCTTTCACAAATTACATGAACATCCTGGGCGACTTCCTCAACCGAGTAAACTCTCTCCATCCAGAAATGGACAATGAGCAGCTCGATAATTACATGACCAGTGTAACCAATATGGAGGAGGAGATAGAGATGAAGGATAAGGAAATCACTCGTCTCCAGGCCAAGTTGGACAAGATAGAAAAGGAAGTAGAGAAACTGCGTGAAGCACAGAAGCCTGCCAAGGCTGCTACAAAGAAGGCTCCTGCAAAGAAGGCACCTGCTAAGGCTACAACCAAGTCAGCAGCAAAACCTGCTGCCAAAAAAACTACTGATAAGTAAAAATGAGATTCCTCAGGAAACCCCTGAAGAAAAGAAATTATAAAACAAGAGTGTATCTTCTGACTTTTTTAGGAGATACACTCTTTTTTGAATATAAACGTATAAAAAGCGCTTCATCTGATGGAAGATGGGCGCTTTTTTATACACTTTTACGTAAACGTTTGCGTTGTTTTATGCATGTTATTGCATTGCCCTTTTGAGAATTTTTTATACCTTTGCGGCATAACAAACCTACATATTAACTAAGGAACCGCTTAATAACAACGGAACCAAGTCATGATGAATAAGGTGAGTTCGTATGAAAACTGAATAAAATCGAAATTAAGTTCAGCTTAAAAACTTGAAATAATAATAACCTAAAACAGAAGTTTATGTATCAACAACTGAAACGTGTCAGTATGGCACTGGCTTTAGGCTCTGTTTGTTTTGGTGCTTTTGCACAACAGAAAACAATCAAGGGTACAGTGAAGGATTCTAATGGCGAACCAATGATCGGCGTTAGTGTTGTTCCAGAGGGTATGGCAGGCTCAGGCTCTGTCACCGATTTGGATGGTAACTTTTCTATTAACGGAGTTAATCCATCTACAGTTCTCAAATTTACCTATATCGGTTACAAAGAAAAGAAAGTGAAGGTAGGTGCACAGAACTCAGTCGATATCGTTATGGAGGAAGACAACAATTCTCTGGATGAATTGGTTGTCATCGGCTATGGCGTAGTGAAGAAACGCGATTTGACAGGTTCTGTCGCTTCCATCAAGTCTGACGATCTTAAGAATGTGGCTTCATCCAATGCGATGCAGGCGATGCAGGCTAAGATTCCTGGCATGGACTTGCAGCAGTCAAGTGGTGAGTCTGGTTCTGGCGTAAGCATCAATCTCCGTGGTGCCCGTTCTATGTTGGCTTCCAATAATCCGTTGATTCTTGTGGATGGAGTGGCTTATGGTTCTACACTCGACATCAATCCATCAGATATTGAGTCTATGGAGGTATTGAAGGATGCTTCTTCTACTGCTATCTATGGTACCCGTGGTGCCAATGGTGTTATCATCATTACTACCAAGCGTGGTAAGGCTGGTAAGACTTCAGTAGGATTCAATTTTTACAACTCTTTCAATAGTGCTACTAATGCAGCGCATTCTATGTACGGTGCTAAGGAAGTACAGCGCCTGATAGACAAGAGTGCTTACGCAACTTGGTATAAAGGTGATAAGACAGCGGAGGCTTATAATACCGTGCTCGGCAGCATCACTCCTGAAAGTGTACTGACCAATAAACTGGATGATGGTACATCTACATTCGATATTTATAATGATGGTTCCTATACTGATTGGGGAGATTTGCTCTTGAAGAACAGTACCTCTCAGAACTATGAAGTAAATGTAGCAGGTGGTAGTGATAAGACCAATTTCAATATTTCCTTGGGTGCTATGTACGACCGTGGTTTGATGAAGAACGATCAGATGAGCCGCTACAATGGTAAGGTGAATATCGACCATCGCATCAATAAGGTAGTGAAGGTAGGATCCAGCTTGCTCTTTACTTATAAGAACTGGAATCGTCGTAATTCCGGCGTTTACAACCAGGCTTTGAAGATGACCTCCATTACTCATCCATATTTGACAGATGGAAGCATCAATGCAACTCCAAACCCTTGGTATGCAGCTCACTGTTCTCCATTGCTGGATGATGTGGATGGTGCTTATCAGAATAATACCGAGTCAACCCGTTTCTTTGGCAATGCTTATGTGGAAGTTGCCCCTCTGAAGGGTCTGAACTTACGCTCTATGTTTGCTGTGGATAGAAGCGACTCACGCAATGGCTTGTATCAGGACTATCAGAGTCAGCAGAGATATCAGTCTCCTTCTACCAGCTACATCCGTCAGATCAGAAATAACTCTACTGCGATTACATGGGATAATACCATCAATTACAATACTACGATAGCAGAGAAGCATGATTTGACAGCATTGCTTGGTCATGAGTTGACACAGACTGTAACTGAAAGTTCTACCGTGGGCGGTGACGCAGGTGCTACTCATTATTATGAGAGTGGTTACAATGATCTGTCTAAGATCCTTTCTCCTGTGACAACTTCTACATACGTCAAGACTTCCATGTTGTCATTCTTCGGACGTTTGAACTATTCTTATGCCAGCAAGTATCTGTTGACCGCTTCACTTCGTGCTGATGGTTCATCTACTTTGGCAAAGGGTCACAAGTGGGGTTACTTCCCATCTGTAGCAGGTGGTTGGAGAATGATCGAGGAGAGTTGGTTGAAAGACCAGAAAGTATTGAGCAACTTGAAACTTCGTGCTTCTTGGGGTATTTCTGGTAATGCAGCTATTGATGCTTATTCAACTTTGACATCACTGAGTGCCAATACCTATTATTATTATTTGGGCAACACAGATGTATCTGGTAAGATTCCAAGCCAGTTGGGTAATCCTAACCTGACATGGGAAAAGACCTCATCATTCAACCTTGGTCTCGACTTCGGTTTCCTCGATGGCCGTATCAGCGGTAGCATTGATTACTATTGGAACCATACCTATGATTTGTTGTTCTATAAGACAGCACCTGCATCATCATTCCCTACCGTTATCGACAATATCGGTAAGACAAAGGGACAGGGTCTTGAGATCTCTTTGATGACAGATATCATTCGTACCAAGGACTTCGACTGGACAGCCAACTGGTCTTACTCTCACTTCAAGGATGAGATTACTGAGTTGACAGGTGGTGTTGATAAGTATGTATCTGGTACCAAGGGCTTGTTCGTAGGCAATCGTGTAAACGCATTCTATGATTACAAGGTACTCGGTGAATGGGGTATTGGTGAGTTTGACCAGTATGTAGAAGACTTTAAGGCTGCTAATGAAGGCAAGAAGCCTGGTTGCACAGGTACCAAGGGCTATGGTACACCAGGTTCTCCAAAGATTTTGGATAAGGATGGTGATGGCACTATCAGTTCTGACGACCGTGTACTCTACAACCAGGATCCTAATCATGTATTCGGTATGACCAATACATTCACCTATAAGGACTTCTCACTCTCAGTACAGTTGATGGCTCGTTTGGGCGGTTATATTTCATACGCAATGAATGAGCAGTTGAACTTTGAGTCTGCTAACTGGGGTGATGCTATCGATTATTGGACACCAACCAATACCGATGCCAAATTCCCTAATCCAGGTTTGGATACAAATTCCAGCAAGATCTGGTCAACTTACAAGTCTGCGTTCACATACGAAAAGGCTGATTACTTCAAGATTAAGGATATCACCCTTTCTTATAATGTGCCAGCTAAGTGGTTGCATACTATCGGTATGAATAAGGCTCGAGTATATTGCTCAATGAAGAACTTCATGACATGGAGTAAGATTGACAACTACGACCCAGAGCGTGGTGGTAGCATCTCATTCCCTATGCAGAAGCAGGTTGTAATCGGTCTTAATGTAGAATTCTAAAAACATCGAATCAATTATGAAAACAAAGATATTATTCATGGCAGCGGCATCTTCTATGATGTTGGGACTTACCTCTTGTTCTGATTTTCTGGAAGAAGAGAATAAAGTGGGTGAAACTGCCGGTTTGGCATATAAAACTCCTGCTGGTCTGGAAGGTCTTGTAGCAAACTGCTACACCTTTGCCCGTGGCTGGTATGGTAAGGAAGCAGGTTTAGGTTTAAGTGAAATGGGTACCGACCTCTTCTATTATGGTTATGATAACAAGCAGAAGAGCCTTTGCTCTTACAATTTCAATGCAGCAGCATTGGAAAACAATGTGGCAGATAACCCTTGTCTTGATAACTATTGGGAACTTTTCTATAGTGCTACAGATGTCTGCAACAATGCCATCAAGTATGTGAATGATGCAAACTTTTTGAGTGAGGATCTGAAGAACCGTTATCTGGGTGAGGCTCATTTCCTGAGAGCTTTCTATTATTTCCACATGGTTAACACCTGGGGAGCTATCCCATATAATTCAGAACCTGTAACTGCTCAGAATTTCAATCCTACCAGAATGCCAGAGAATGAAGTGTACGGTAAGGTATTGGACGATTTGGATGAATCTATCGCTAAGTTTGAGGCTGCAGGTTACAAGACCAAGGCTGATGGACGTGCCAACTATTGGGCAGCTAAGGCTTTGAGATCAAGAGTATTGCTTTATGCAGCATCCTGGTTGGGTGGTCAGTTAGGTCAGACCGTCAAGGGTGGCAATTATGATGGTAAAGACAAGAATGCTCTCTATACAGCTGCTCAGGCAGATGCAGAGGCTGTTATTGGTGCAAGCGATTATGCAAGTCTTGACAATAACTACAAGCATGTATGGACGATGGCTAATGAGAGTTACAATACCAATGAGGAGGCACTCTTCGGTGTAACCTATTCTCAGGACATCAAAACCAATGCCAACTGCATTCCTTACCGTTATCGTTTGGAAGGTGGTAGCCCAATGCAGTACAACAGCTTGATTACCCGAACAGGTTATAGTCGTGGAGGTAATGCCATGTTGTTGATGTTTGTTTCTATGTGGAACAATGGTGCTAACGACTTGGGTGGCAATGGTCAGAAAGACACACAGGTGTTCTGGCGTATAGCTGCTGGCAAGACAACCATCAAGAGTAAATCAACTGGTAAGAATGTAGAATGTGGCGCAGCTTATTCTCCATACGGACGTGGATTCACCCGCTACTTGCCTTCATTGCACTTGTGGAACCTGTTGGAGAAGCATAAGACAACCGATCAGCGTTCAGAAGCAACCTTGCTTGATCACTATGACATAGCTTCACCTGATTTGGCTAAGAATTCAAAGAATTATCCAGAGTTGCAGGATACCGCTATTTACTATTGTCCAATGGATGGTGATTCTCCAGAGGGACAGGCTATGCAGGCTTGGGCAAAGAACAGATACCGTATCCAGTTTATGGCAGGTGGTGACATCCCTGTTTACACATCTATGGATGAGGCTACAGCCAAGCCAACAGAAGCAGCCGTGCCAACCTCAAAGGTTTATGGTGATAATCGTTACAACCTGTATAAGATTGCTGGTTGGTGCTCATTCCCTGGCATCAAGAAGTTCTTGGATGATGTTTATGATCCAAACTACCCAACTCATGACATCTCCAGCCGTGATGCCATCGTGATGCGTATCCCAGAGATGTATCTCATCAAGGCAGAATGTCAGTTGGCTCTCGGTGATGGTGGTGCAGCCATGGCAACTATCAACCAGCTCCGTCAGGCGCGTGCTATCGAGGGTAAGGATAATACCTTGAGTGGTAATGCAACCATCGATACCATCCTTGAGGAGCGTGCAGTAGAGTTCTGCGGTGAGCAGATGCGCTGGTTTGATTTGAAGCGTACAGGTAAGCTTTACGAGTACGTACAGAAGTATAATGCACAGGCAGCTGACAACTTGAAGGCTGATGTCAGCAAGCATTATCTCTACCGTCCAATCCCACAGAATGAGATTGACGCTGTTCAGAACTTCACCACAGAGGTGAACAGTACGACAGGTTTCTGGCAGAACCCAGGATACTAATAGATATTTTTGGTTAGAAACACACTAGTTTTGGGCGAGCATCATCGAGGGATGGTGCTCGCTTTCTTTATTCTTAGATTCTTTGCCATTTATCTTAGGATAGTTTGGCAAGTATCTTAGGATACTTTTTTGTGTTTTACTCAAACAAAATCCCCCAGCCAAAATTGATTGGCTGGGGGACTTTTTTTGAGTGATATAGTGTTTTATATTACTTTGCAATGTACTTTCTGTTGTTGTGGATATAAATACCCTTGTTGAGAGCCTGCAAATCGCTTGTAGAAGCGTTCTTGATTACCAGGCGACCGCTGAGGTCATAGACATTGTTGTCCGCCTTGTTTTTATTATCTAATGTGATACCAGCTATAGAGTTGGTTGCTTCAGTATAAAGAGTAAATGCCAAAATGCATTGTTTTACTTTCGGTGTGAATGTCAACGTGTGCTCTACAGGAGAATCAAACTCTACAGTATATTTCTTTACGCTCTTATCCTTTGGGAAGGCATAGGTTGATGCATCGTAGCTTGTACCGTTAATCTCGCCGATATAGGCATCTGCATCAGAATAGTTGTTGCGACCCTCAATATCCATCTTGGTTATCTTTACTCCATCAGGAATAATGATGGTGTATTGGTTTGCACTGTACTTGATGTAGTTTGTACCAGAACCAATATCATATTTCTTTCCTTTTTCATTGCTGATGGCGAAACCATTGCTGAAAGAACCTGCTATTTTATCAGTTAGGGTCTTTGAGTTCAAAGTGAAAGGACCTTTTGTATCTGTAACCGTAGAACCTGTTGAGGTTGCATTGCATTCATCTGTCCATGATGAATCATATTTCTGAAGCCAGATAGCACCACTGCTTACTGTAATCTTGGAGTTGTTTTTGAATACGAGATTATCCACGAAACGGATATCGATACCCTTCTTGGCTGATATCTGTACGTTGTCGAGTGTCACGTTCTTGATGTGGCTTTCTGGGCGACCAACAAAGAAGATAGCATTGCCATCGCAAACATCTGTAGTCTTTACATTCTGCAGATAAATACCATTATAGGTTGGGGTAGTGCTATCTACAGCTCTCGCGTTTGCCTTATCTACAGCAGGATCGCTATTGTAGTTCTTGTCGTAGAAGCAGTCGATAGAGAGTGGGTTCTTAACCTTGGTCATGGTGAAGTTAGTAAACTTCCAGTCTTCCTCACCACCGCCACGGAGAGTTACCTTGTTGGTTGTTTTATCTACATCTTGACCTGTCTTCATGCGGATGCCCGCAGTAGTACCGTTCATGGTTATGTTATCGAACCATACATGCTTGATGTTGTTGGTGAAGCTGCCGATAGAAGCACCATGTCCAGTTCCGAAGTAGCAGTTCCATACATGGATATATTGTGCATCGTTGTCGCAAACGATGTTGTCATCGCCGTTGCTGATGTTGCAGTTGTAGATATTGACGTATGGACCCCAGATAGAGATTCCATCGGTGTTATGCGATGCCTTTCCCCTGCCAGCTTCAGATGATGGTTCACTGATGGTTACATCATGGATGGTAGCATGGCTAGCCTTACCGCTGTTGCTGATGGTGATGTTTACACCCGGAGTATTCTGAATCTTGAAGTTACGGAGCAGGAAGCGCTTGCCCTGCTCGAAGCGGATCATTGCACCAGGATTGAAGGTTTCGCCATTCTCTCTTGCGAGCCACCAGCGTGCACCCTGACCGTCGATGACTGAAGTTTCACCTTCACCCTCGATAACAATATCGGTAACGTTCTTACCCTTGTTCTTTCCGCCGATGAAGACAGTCTTATTGTTAGGAGCCTTGCCGTATTCCACGAGCTTCAATGTGGCATCTTTGCTGAGGTGAAGGATGGTCTTCGCCTTGATGCTGAGCACTTCGGTCTTGCTGGTCATCTGGCCTGTGCTGCCAAACATCCAGGTACCCGCAGGTATTACGACCATACCGCCAGTTGAAGGAACAGCATCCAGGGCTTTCTGAATAGCTTTGGTGTTATCTGCTGCCGATGTAGATGCACCATAGTTTATGATGTTAAACGTATTTGCTGATGTGATGGCTGGCAATTGTGGTAACTCAACTGCAGTCCATCCTTCAGGAGTATTCTGGGCATTTTGCTCAGAAGTAATACCAGTAAAAGTCTGGGACTTGGCAATGCCTGGCAGAGCCAAGAGTGCTGAAAGCACGATAGTTTTGATGATTGATTTTCTCATTGTAATTTAGGCTAAATTTTATTTGTGGCAAAATTACAACTATTCTTTATAATATAAGGTATAATCATCTCAAAATAATACGAAAACGTTTGCGTAGTAGAAAAAAAGCGCAACGCTCAAGTCGAACATTGCACTTTCTATGTGTTTATGAATTTAACTTTTTGATTTCCTCTATAGATAATCCTGTAGATTGGGAAATGATGTCTATTGGTGTATTTAAAGCAAGAAGTTTGAGGGCGATTTCTTTGGTCTTTTCTTTTTCTCCTTCTGCTCTTCCTTCTGCTCTTCCTTCTGCTCTTCCTTCAGCTCTTCCTTCAATTCTTCCTTCTGTTAGTCCATCTTGATATCCCTCGTCACGGCTAGTGTCGAATAGGCTTTTCATATGTCTAACAGCTTCTAGATGTCGGTAATAAGCTTGCTTGTCTTCTTGCGAGAGTGAATCTACACGCAGACGTTCGCGTGCCTCTGGTAATCCTGCAGCAGTGGCTTTTGAACTGATAGAGCCTGTTTTTAGAAATTCAATCCATTCATCAAGTGGAGTAGTTGCTACCTTGTCAAAATCATTGACACGTAGTATGTAGTACTCTGGGAACAAGTCACCAGGACTCTTCCTTAACTCCAATTTATCATCTTTGATACCAAAGAATTTCTCATTCTGTCGGATGGAGAGTTTAAGTGTATCATGTGGTTCGTGTTCACCGACGAACTCGGTTTTGCCATGGTAAACATAATCTTTGCCTTGTCCCAGTTCAAAATAGACGATGTTGATGGAATACACCTTGCGGACAGCTTCGTATGGCTTGCCAAGACCAATATATTCCGTTATCGCTTTAGAAACTCCATAGAGCATGCGATGGAAATAGGTTTGCTCTCGACTGTTTTGTACTTCAATGATGCACAACTGCTCGTTTTCGCTTTCTGCCAGAATATCTACTCGGTTATATTTATCGTCCTCGTCTTCTTGGTTGCTTTCGCTTTCCAGAAAGCGGTGAATTTTAAATTTCTTTCCAAGTAATGAAGACAGGAAACCTTCAAGCACAACATAGTTTGCCTTGTTGCGCAGCAGACGTTTCATCGCCCAGTCGAATCTTATATAGTTTTCTCCGTTCATTGTCATTTCTTATTTGCTTAATACTTCGCTGCAAAGATACGCTTTTTATTCTAAACTTCCAAGAAAATCAAAAAAAAAGTGCAATGCTCAAACTTGAGCATTGCACTTTAATATGATTATCGGATGTAAGTACTATTACTGTACAATCCAGCGTGGGTCGCCGAAGGTACCATACTTACTCTGGTATTTGTCTTGGATGGTGAAATCACCTGTTGAAGGTGATACCCAAAGCTCTGCAGATGAAATATCTGCAGGATCACCAATCTGCAACTTTGACTTCCAAGTGAATTCATTGGTATAATATACATCAACGAATGGAGCGTTCTTGTAGCTTGTTGCAGTTGCATCTGTCAATGCTGCACTCTGACCGATGAGGGTGTTGCTAACGTTTGGAATAATATTGGCGTTCTTGTTGGTATCGATGAGATACTTACCGCCCACAACTGCGTCATACAATGTACAGTGATCTACATTCACCTTTGTCATACTGTTGGCTACAGCAATCATAGGACCTGCAGAGAGGTTGGCGATGGTAGAGTTGGTGAGGTTTACTGTTCCCAACTGTGCCTCTGGAGCATCTTTACCTGCTGCCAGCATACCATAAGAACCGATCTTATTGATCAAGCAGTTGTTGAAGTTGATGCTACCGATGGCAGGTTTTATTCCCTTCTGCAGACGGATGATACCACGGGTATTCTTGATATTGCACTTGTCGAACTGAATAGAACCGATGTTATCGTTCGTATTCAAGTTGAGGATGTAGTCTGCGCTGTTGTCCTTATTCTCCAAGTTGAGGTTATAGAAACGGATGAGGTCTTTCTCGCCCTCAATCTTGATTTCCTTCACCTTCCATGTAGAAACGGCACCAGATGCTCCCCAGAAGTAGATGCTCTTGATGTTGGCTGGGATAGTGAGTCCCTTCTGTTCGCCTGTTTCAGAACTTGTCATCTGGTAAGTTGCATTCTTAGGCATAACAATGACAACCTTGCCTGATGTAGCTTCCTTCAATATTGTACCCAGGTCCTCGCCCTCGGCAAGAGTCATGACATCAAAGCCTTCAGGGTAAGCTTCGGTAGTCTTGAATGAATAAGTACCTCTCAGGTTCTCCTTGTTCCACAACTTCACCTTGTATGAAGAGTTAGCCTTCAAGCCAGTAATGGTCAGCTTACCTGCTGCAACGTCCTCGGCAGTGAAGTCAACCTTGGTAGAATCTTCTGAGCTCTTGTAATAGTAAACAGCATCGATGGTCTTACCTGCAATGAAGCTTACGGTAGCAGTGCTTGATGTTACATCAACACCTGTGATAATCTGTTCAGCCTTGGTCTTAAACTTAAACTTATCCAAGTATTTCCAGTTAGAAGACTTTCCGTCTAAGCTGCGACCCTTGATACGGATGTAGTACTCTGTGTTTCCATCCAGATTGTAGATGCTGTCAGGAGTATCTACAATTGTTGAGTCAACAACGCTATGATCGGTGCCGCCCATAGGAATATCGTTGTACAAAGAGTCTGTGCTGTACTCAATGATGTAATAGTCGGTGTTTGGCATCTTCTTGAAGCTCACCTCAGCGCGGTCGTCCAGAGGAGTAACCGAAAGTTCGATAGAGTGGAACAGGCGGTCGTAGCTAGCGTCAACACTCCAGTCATTGTCATCGGTACAAGATGTCAATGAGGCAAATCCCAGGAGCATGAATGCTCCGGAGATTGCGCTTTTATTTATTTTAGATAAATTCATGATTATTCAAATTTTATCTTTTATTAGAATGGTTGATGAATTGCTTTTCTGTAGCAATCGCTTATTAATACCCATAAGAATTACTCAACTTGCCCTGTGAATCGGCGATACTTGATGTAGCGATAGGGAGTAGGTAGCGATTCTTTACAGTTGTATTGAGATATGAACTGATGTATGGCAGTTTACCTTTAAGGTTCTTCTGGTCCTTATCGGTTACCTCTGCACCCCACCAGGTTACACTCTCGTAGCCGGCTGTATTCTCAGGAACTTCATACCAGCATACAGAATTCATATCAATCTTTTCATCTGTAGCAGTCTTGGTGGTCTTGTAATAGAGCTTGGCAGGATACTCATTAATCTGAGCCTCATAGTCAGCCTTAAACTGGTCTATCTTCTTGCTCAGAAGGTTCCAGCGCTCCAACTCATATTTACGTACACACTCACCTGCAAACTCCCAGGCATTCTCGTCAACGATGGCATTGAAAAATGCATCCTTGTCAGAAGAAATGCCAGCTACGTATGCCTTGGCATCAGCCTTGTTGGCATCAGCGAAAGCACGCTCGTGTACCATGCCGAGAGCGTCACGGGCACTTAATCCGTTTACGCCACCTGTAGTAGCGTCAGGATTGCCGTTAAGCTCATTCATTACTTCAGCATACATCAGAAGAATCTGAGAGTAGCGCAGGGTAATGAAGTTGATACCTGTACATACCTTTTCTGTACTTCCCAAGGCAGCCTGACGCCATTCCTCACTCATCTTACGGATATCCCACTTACCGCAGTAGATACCGAATGGTGCGTTCTTGTCGAATGACTCTTTCATCACACCATCTGTCTCCTTCAGGGTGTAAGGAACACAGGTTATGTCACGACGCTGATCTTTGTGGTCGTATGACCAGAAGAGAGGAGCTGTCATCTTAACCTTACCAGATGAGTTACCCTTCTTACCATAGCGTGAAGAAGAACCATTGATGCGGACACCGATGGTGTAGCCTAACTCACCACTTCGGTTAACACCCAGTGCTACCTC
>ERZ1031746.390-NODE-390-length-16485-cov-8.017042_pt1 | contig 16485 bp, 18 predicted proteins | sample MGYA00518171_ERZ1031746 | MGnify/ENA primary metagenome ERZ1031746 (study PRJEB33719, sample SAMN04261238) | wastewater metagenome | biome: rural village; feature: human; material: feces | host: Homo sapiens | place: El Salvador | collected 2013-01-07 ...
ATGCAAACGAGCGCAATGAAAGCTTGCTTTCAAATTGCCGAGTGCAGCTTTTCTTGGACAAAGATAAACAAAAAACTTGTAATTTCCAAATTGTTTAGGGATATTCCATTACATCATAGGGATTTCTCCCTGTTTTTTTCCTAAAAACCCTTTGTTGGTATGATTATTTGGCGTATCTTTGCAGCAAATAAACAAAGAAATACTAATTTAAAGACTTATATGGATATGAAAAATTTAAAGACTCTCTTGACGACGGCTATCGTGGCTTTGATGAGCCTCAGTTTCACATCTTGCGATGAGGACGCTGACATTGGCGATACTTTATATGGCACTTGGAAAGGCTATATGGATATTGGATTGACGTATGGTGATCATTATTATGCTTCTACCACTTCTGAGATAACGTTTGTTCCAAGCAACTCTTATTCCGACCACGGAACGGGGTGTTGGATAGACCGATACAGCAATGCTCCTTGGAATTACGTTGCTAATCATATAGAGTGGGCGGTGAGTAATGGTGTCATCAAAATTCACTTCATAGAGGAAAACTCGTATGCTACGATTTATAACTATTCTTTGGATGATGATTATTTCTATGGAACGGTTGAATGTGGAAATAGCAGTGCAGATTTCAGATTGGTGAAGACGGCTTCTCCTAACGGATGGAATTATGACTGGTATGATAGTGATGATTGGTATGATTCCTGGGGATATGGTTGGGCAAAGCCTCATCAGGGAACTTTCGATGATACCCGTGCTTCTTCCTCAGATTCTGATTCGCTGAAATATCTGAGAAGAGTGGTAAATTATAAGAATAAATAAAAAGACTTGCTGTTTCCTTAGGGAACAGATTAAAAAGAAAGGGACGAGATATGAAAAATATAAAATCTTTGTTGATGTTGGCTGCGATAACTGTAGCATCCATGACATTTGTCAGTTGTGACGATGATCCTTGGTATGATGGTTATTGGCACGATCCATACGGCTGGAGCAATAACTATGGCGACTGGCACTGGAATAATGATTATTGGAATCAGGGTGGTAATGGGAACAACCAAGGTGGTGATGAACGTACGGCAATGGCCCAGACTCTCTGTGGAGAATGGGGCGGTGAGATGGATTATTCTTATATCAATGTGGATGGTGAATCGCGTAGCACAGATGTTTATTATACGGCCATGAAGTTCTTCCAATATAATCAGAATTCAAAATCTTATAGTGGAGAGGGTGTGGAGACTGATTATCTCTTGGATTCTCAAGGAAATGTCATTGAAGATAAGAGCCAGACCTTGGATTTCTCTTGGTACATAGAGGATAATGGAGATATCTATATCAAGTACAAGAATAGTGGGGCAACCTTTGTGTTAGACTATGGTTCTTCTCAGGCAGGTTTCCATTTGGGATATGAAGACAAGAAGGGATATGATACTTTCTTCGGTTATATGATAGGCACGGGAAGCGTTAAGGGCGATGTTATCTATTTTGATTTTGAGCGCTTGAACGATACCAATAATGCCAAGGCTCAGACTCGTGGAGCAGGCGTAACTGAGCATAAATCATTTGGTAAGGCTGCTTGTCAGAGTCCGATTAAGGGAACGTCTTCTCGTTTTAATAGCAGAAGATAGACCTTGGGTTGGAGGAAAAGTTAAGAGGATGCATCAAACGAATCGTTTCGATGCATCCTCTTAACTTTTCTGTATTGTGAAATGTTGTAAAGTATCAGAGAACTTAGTTTGTTATTTTCCAAACAGTTTGCAAATAGGATGGTGTGATATTCACGTTCTCGATCAGTCTTTCTTCATCATCAGGAAGATTGCAGAAGAAGTCAATACCAGTAAGCTCCTCAAGTTTGGCAATATTGATAATATGTGCGCTCAACTTTTCTGTGGAAGGATAATCTTTGTGTTCAAACCAGAATCCGATGGCTTTATGACCGGATTTGTTTTTGATCATGACTGCAGCAAAGAAGTATTTAGGAACTATAAATCTATTTTTAGTATAGCCCAAAATCTGCTCAGACTTGTCAATGGTTCCACCTTTGCAGACATACATGGTATCATTGGCATACGCAGCTTGAGTGCTCATATTGTATGTCAGAAAACTTCTGATTCTTTCTTCCATTTTTTCCCAAATGCCGGTATTGAATTCTCCTCTCTGAGGCTGCATATTGGTCATATAGAAAGTCTGTCCATTTACATCCATGCTGCAGATTCTGTCTTCAGAAGCAACGATATGTCCTCTCTGGAAGTAGGTGATTCCTTCGCTTGGCATGCTGGAAGAGCTAAATTCTTTAATACTTGGTTGCAAGTTAGCAGGAATTTCTGGGTCTATCTGGAAAGGATCTCCGTGCCAAGTCTTACCATCCCAAGATGGATTTTTTTCCCAATTCTTTCTATTCCAGCCTTTCAGGTTGTTACTCTTATAGACAGCATAGCAACTCCATCGCTGTGATTTTTTACTGGTATCAAATTCTGTGCAGAAGTTGACACCGTATTGGTCAGTTTTGTGAACAATGACTGTACTTGTTCCTTTCTTCACCTTTGGAAATTCCAAACGTGTGATTTCGTCAGGCATTCCTGGGGTTACAACATTGGCGTTGGTATTCGTATTGACAATTTCGCCGCCACTGTCAGGACCGTCATTATCGCTTCCACAGCTACCTACTGTGAGTGCAGCGAGAAGCATCAAAAGGTAAATCTTGATTCGTTTCATAAAAGTCGTGTTAGATTATGATTTGTAATACAAAAATAGTCGTTCTCGTAGAAATGTATAAAAACGAAAAAAGTGCGTACCAGCGTATATGCAACTACGCTCGAACGCACTTTTGTATCTTGCGATAATATATCCTTTAAATGAAAAGGTATATTACTTCTTCAACTTGCCGTAACGGTTCATGAAGCGGTCAACGCGACCTGCAGTATCAACAAGCTTGCTCTTACCTGTATAGAATGGGTGAGAAGTGCTAGAGATTTCAATCTTTACTACTGGATAAGTCTCGCCTTCGAACTCAACAGTGTCGTTAGTCTTGCATGTTGACTGAGAGAGGAACATGTCGCCATTAGACATATCTTTGAATACTACAGGACGATAGTTCTCTGGATGAATACCTTTTTTCATTTTCTTTTTTTATTTTTATTGGGTTATTAAAAATAGACGTTATGGGGATGTTCTTCGCATCATCTCATGTCCTTTCGGTGCATGCCCATTATAGCCTTTACACTTAACAGGGTGCAAAGTTACGACTTTTTCTTCTTTCTGCCAAATATTTCCTGATGTTTTTCTTTCTTTTACTCTTTTTTTTATTATCACAGATATATTGCCCAAATTGTGGTTCTCTGTTTGGGCACTCGTTGCCCGCCTCGTGATCCCTCGTTGCTCGTCTCTTGTTCACCAGTTCCCCATCACGTGTTCATCGAGGGACCGCTTGAAGGGCATAGCAGGAACTTCTGGAGGAATTTGACAGAACACAAGAAACATAGCTGAAAACAAAATCCCCATTGCCTGATGAGAGGCAATGGGGAAATATGGATTAATTTTTATAGAATTTACTTAGCGTAGAAAATTTCTATAGTTTGAACACGAAGTTGGACGCCACCACCAGTTGTTCCTGTGAAAATGTTGGTGTAAGTTGCAGTTTTACCTGAGAAGGTAATTGTTGCTGTTTCATTTCCAACGTATTTTGTGCCGCTATAAGAATCGCATTGCATCACGATTTTTGCAATATCCTTTATACCTTCAAATTTAAGAATGCTATTTGCGTATACGCGAACACCCTTTGTTGCAGTGTAAAATTTTGGTGTGTTCTTATTTCCGTTAGCATCAAAAGTGACAGTTGTACCATCAGGTAAAGTGACGGTTTTTATTTCTTGAGCGTTTTCAAATCCTTGATCAGCAAAATTCAATGTTACACTCTCACCAGCAGTAGCTTTGCTGTTTGTCAATGTTACTGTTGTTCCATCGATTGAAACTCCTTCGCCTGCAGAAGGTGTATCAGGAGTATCTGGCTTTGGAGTATCACCGCCAGTACCTTCGCCTTCTATCTTGATGATAGTGCTGCTCTTGTCAACCTCCATGATATCAGTACCATTCTTGTTGAATGACTTGATGATACCCTTGATTGTTACCTTTTGACCAACCTTCAAATCATCCTTAGATGTGAAGTCTGCACCATTCAAGCCCTTACCAGAATAAACCTGCATGTCCTTGCTCTTACCATCGTCAGAGATGTAGTAAGAAAGGCTCTTGTATGTTTCATTGTAATAATCAACTTCAGAAACAATACCTGTCAAGTAAACCTCGTAGGTAGGAGCGCCAGCCTTGATGGCTGCGATAGCTTCTGCTACGGTGTATGGATCACTTGCAGAACCCTTACCTGTTGAAGGAGTATCTGGAGTAGTGGTTGAACCGCCAGGTTTTGTGCCAAATTCCTTGGCTCCAATCTTAGCATAGGCAACACTCTTCAAACCTGTTGCGCCAAAGTAGTTCTCGATATTACCGCAGAGAATAACTTCTTGCTTCAAGTTGCCAGGATTGTCCTTGAGGTTGAGTGCTGTTCGAATAGCACCTGCTGGCAACTGGATAGGCATACAGTTAGTTACGTTGGTCTCATCTGCACTTGCAGCGACCAAGATGTTTGTTGGAGCTTTTTCTGCACTTGCTGCATCGCTGAAAATAGCTTCATTGAGGGCCTTGTCAGGTACATAACCTACGATGAAAGCCTTTACGAAAACATTAGTGCCCGTAGCTGCAATCTTAGCATCAGCTACTGTATATGGGTTGGCTTCAGTTCCATCTGTTGAAAGTTCTGGAGTCTCTGGCTTAGTAGGCATGTCGTAAGGAGCTGGAACGTCCTCGCAACTGCTGAAAGTAAAGGCTGCCATAGCCAACACTAACAATGAATATATAATCTTTTTCATATTGTTATTCTATTTAAAAATTTCTAATGGATGAATTACTTGATAGAGATGAGGTAATTGCCACTGTCAATCTCAGGAGTGCCATTGTACATCGTCAATGTTCCATAGATGACAACCTTCTTTCCTACGGCAAGGGTGCCCTTTGTCTCTTCTGTCCATTTCTGGTTGTCGAGATTGAAGCCACGGAATACCTTAATCATCTTGCCGGCAACTGCCTTTCCATCTTCAGAGATAGAATATGTAGCATTACCATACGAGCCTGTATCAACGCTACCTACCTCGCAGATGATTCCAGTAGTATAAACCTTATCTGTTGTATATTTACCGGCATTGATGAGCTTGAGAGCGTTGGTCACGGTGTAAGGTGCTTCCTTGGTTCCACCAGTAACATTCAGCGCAGTCTCAACATCATTGCTTGTACGGATCAGAATCTGCCAAACATTGTTGAAACGGGTGAAAATACCTGTAATGTTGACAGGGTCCTTTGGCAAAGCGACATTGGCAAACTTGGCATAAGCTGAAGTGCGAACCAAGAGGTTGGAAGCACTGATAGGTGTTTTGGTTTCTGCATCAGTCAAGTTGCGGTTTACGCAGTTGGTCTTGTCCTTTTCTGTCTCTGGGGCATAAACGGCCTTACCGTCAGCCTGAGAGAACTGCACATTCTCGATGCGCATCAACTTGCCAGAGCAAGACTTCAGATAGTCAGCATCCTTGATTTTGGTTTTATCGAACACCTCTACCATGCTTTCAGCCTTGGCAGCGTCTGGAGAACCCAAAATCTTGAAATGCTTGTTCCACTCGTAGCGGTCAACCTTACCGATAGACTGTGCACCCGTAGTGCTGTTGGTATAGACACCGCCCAACTCAGCCTGAGAACCGTAACCACCAATGTAGAGGCCCTTCATATTGATGAGGATTTGCTGACCAACAGGAAGTTCGCCATAGAGAGCACCCTTGTTGATGCAAACCAAGATACCACCCGTCTCGTCCTGCAGACAAACCTCGTTGTAAAGGTTGCCACCGAGATCATTACCGGTAATATAACCCTTGATCTGGATGTCCTTATCTATCTGTTCATATCTCTTATTAGCAATGAGGCTATAGTAGTCTTCCTTCAGCTGTGCAATCGTGATGACATTCTTCTCCTTGATATTATTGTCGCCGACAGGAGCCGCAGGCACCTTGATCGTATTATCAGGATCAGCATAACCATCGCCCATGCAAGATGCAAAAAGCATACTGGCAAAAGCCATTGCTATGAATAATATTTTTTTCATATCTTTCCTTTTTGTTAGAATCTATAAGAAACCTGGAACATACCGTTTGTTCCGAATACGTAATACTTCTTAGGGTTCTTGGAGAACTTGTAAACGCGCTCCTTGCTGCTATCACCATTACCTGAGAAATCGCTTCGGCTCTGCTCATAACCGCCAGATACGATCTTCTGGTTGTTCAGAATGTTGGTAATCATCAAGTTGAAGTTCAAGCTGCCGTGCTTCAAGCGTACGCTCTTGCCGATGCTGCCGTCAACCATCCAGCCACCATGACCCTTAGCCTGGTCTGTATAACCTGGCATCAGGTTGCCGAAGTTGTCGAATGCGTTGAGACGAGACAACTCAGACTGGGTACGGTAGATAGGTGCGTATGACAGGTAGATGCGGTCGTAGTAGTTGGCGTTGAGGTCGATGAACCAGCCACCAGCATGATAGCTCAAGCCAAGGCTTCCTACGTTGAGAGGAGTTCCGCTCTCGCGCATACCTTTAATATATGTCATTTCAGTATTTAAGTCGCCAGTGACAGACTCAGAACGTGTCGTCTCAATATTCTTGAGGATTCTGTTGTCGCTCAAAGTACCGATAGCCTTGAAGTTGAGGAAAGATGTGAGTTTGAAGTCGAGACCCAATTCAATACCATAATATTCCTTCTGCAAGCCAGGAAGACTGAAATATACGAACGAGTTGTCCATATCACTATAGAAGTTCTGCCACTCAGTAACGTGGTCCAGACGGCTATAGTATGCATTCAGGTTGGCGTGCATCCATGAGTTCTGGTATTGGTAAGCGAACTCGCTGCTGAAGATATGCTCATCATGCAGATTTCTCACGAAGTCATTCTGAATCTCAGGAGATACGAATGCTGTGTTAGCCTTAGGTGGCTGCCACTCGTAGCCAACACCTAATTTGAACGCATGACCGCGACCGGCATCGAAACTGATGCTACCCTTGGCACCACCTTCGCCCATTCTGGCAATTCCGCTGTTGCCATAAGAGTTTTCTGCAGCCATACCATTACGCATATAGCCATGACGGCGCATATTGGTCTGACCCAACTTAGCGCTGAACATAGTCTGGAATCTGCCCAACTCTGCTGTGTAAGATGTCCAGAGCAAGCCCTTCATCACCTCAATCTTGTAATCATAACCGAACTTGTCGCCTTCGTTGACTGGGGCGTTAGGACGGTTTAAGTCATACTGAACTCTTGGGTCAGTAGCTGGATACTTTCCGAGAGCGTAATTATTGATGTTGTGGAAGAGAGAGCCGCCAAGCATATCTTCCAAAGTCTGGTAGTGGCGGTTGCTGTTGCTGGCAAAGATGAAGCCGCTCACCAGTTTGGAGTTCTTGGTTATTTTTGCAGTAAGCGTAGATGACAAGGTGAGATTCAAGTTGTCATTATGCTTAGCCTGGATGTAGTACATTGTTTCGTTGCCAGCCTTTGCTGCATTTTCGTTTGCATAGTAGAGGCGGTCCCAGTCAATCTGGCGGTTAGCCTTACTTGCTGTCCAGAAATCGTATGAGTTCTTCCAGCTCTGCCATGTATTAGGGTTGTTGTTGACAGAAGAAGGATTCCAGACGTCATAGTAGCTACTTGGCAGGTTCTTCCAGTAATCTGGCTGTGGGTTCTCTGCATTGTTGTAGTTGAGCTTGGTGCTCTTGTACATAGAGTACTTGGCAAATGCAGAAGTTGTGAGTTTCAATTTATCATTGATGTCCCAGTCCCATGTTGCGATAGCAGAAGGGGAGAAGTCGTTGACAACGCGCGAATTGCGCTTGTGCCCGTTCTGATAACCCCAGTAAGGGTTGTAGTAACGGTCGTTGGCGAGCCAGTAAGCCTCGTCGGTAGAAGCACCCTGGGTAGAGCGCTCGGTAGGGTTGCCCCAGGTAGAGATACTCAGGGAGTGACCGTTGTTCCACTTCTTCTGAACACCGATGTAGTAAGATAAAGCATTGTAGAATGTACCCTCCACATAACCACGGTTGGCCCATCGGTAGGTGAGACCGGCACTGAATGCCCAGCCACGGTCGTTGAAACCGCTGCTGTAAGTGTAGAGACCACGAAGTGTGTAATTTCTGTTGGCAGCAGCAACTGAGGCATACTGACCCACTTGCATGCTTCCGGCACGGAAGTCGTAGTTGTTGCTACCAGCCATGCCTGTCATAGAATAGTTGTTTCCTTCGAAAGGCAAAGCAAAATCTACATTTCTGGAGAAACGGTTCAAACCACCGATATTGGAGAAACGGAACTGTCCGCTTTCCATGTCGTTGACAGGTGCTCCATTGATGTAAACCTCGTTATACTTTTGGTTGAAGCTACGATAACGGTAACGCATAGGAGAGAAGAGGAATCCTGCCTCCGATGCGTAAACGTTAGAGGTAGAGTTGAGAATGGTTACATTCTGAGACATGTCATCATCCTCACCCAACTGTGCTTCGGTGAATGTGAATGCGTTCTCGTCCAGGTTGGATGCAGCCTTTTGCTCAACATTCTGTGCAAAAGCCAGCGGACCATAACAGAGCGCAAGCATTGCTAATTTTACCTTTTGTTGCATAGTTTATAGTTTAATTACTAATAATGTCTGCAAAGTAACAAAATATTTTTTAAAATTAAAAGTTTTTTCGTTTAAATTTTGATTAAATATGCGGCTTTTCCAAATAAAATGCCGATATTTGCATTCAGATAGCGAGTTTTCGCACATTTACTAACTTAAGATTTTTGATAATCTAAATAAAATAATAAATTTATGAAGAAAAATGTATTGATGTTTGCGGCCTTTCTGATAGTCAGCTTGGCTGCTTTTGCCCAAGGGCAGAAACGATTCAATCTCTATGCTGTAGGTTTTTATAACCAGGAGAATCTCTTCGATACTTGTCATGATGAGGGCAAGAATGATTACGAATATCTTCCTGCCAAGGGATGGAATGGAATGAAATATACCAATAAGTTGCGCAACATGGCCAAGGCGCTTGCCGACATGGGTACGGATAAGTTGCCTAAGGTGGGTTGTGCGTTCATCGGATTGGCAGAGGTGGAAAACCATAAGGTGCTGGACAATCTGATAGAGCAGGCTCCTCTGAAGGCCCGCAATATGAAATACTGTCATATTGAAGGTCCTGACCGTCGTGGTATTGATTGTGCTTTCCTCTACAATCCTTCTCTCTTCTCTGTGAAGAATGTAAAGTTAGTGCCTTATGTTCAGGAGAAGGCTAAGGATAGTGCTTATTATACTCGTGGTTTCCTCACTGTTCGTGGTGAAATGGCTGGTGAGGATGTGGCTGTCATCGTTTGTCACTGGCCAAGCCGTTTCTCTGGTCCGTTCTATCGGGAGTCGGGTGCTCGCCAAACCAAGGCTGTCAAGGATAGTCTGCTCCGCATCAACAAGGATATGAAGGTGTTTGTGATGGGCGATATGAATGATGATCCTACCAATAAGAGTATGCATGAGGTGTTGAGTGCCAAACCGGAGATCAGTCAGGTTGGACCAAACGATATGTACAATCCATGGTATAATATTCTGGCCAAGCAGGGTAAGGGCACCTTATTCTATAATGGCAACTGGAATCTCTTCGATCAGATTGTGATTACGCCAAACCTGCTCAACAAGGATGCTAAGAATAAGGATTTCTCTACATTGAAGTATTTTGCTCATCAGGTTTTCCGCCGCGATTATCTTATCCAGCAGGAAGGTCAGTACAAGGGTGCTCCGCTGCGCACTCAGGCTGGTGGCAGATGGCTCAATGGTTTCAGCGACCACTTGCCTGTAGTGATGTACCTGGTGAAGGAGGTGAAGTGATTTTTAAAGGTAAAAAGGTAAAAAAGTAAAAAGGTAAAAAAATAAAGGAAAGAAAATGATAGAGAATCATCCTTTCGAACCTTGGTTGCCATCAAATGCGCATCTCCTGATGCTCGGCACTTTCCCGCCTTCACCCAAGCGCTGGTGCATTCCCTGGTATTATCCTAATTTCCAGAATGATATGTGGCGTATCTTTGGAATTATCTTTTTCGGAGATAAACTTCATTTCGTGGATGTAGAGCATAAGCAATACAGGCTGGAGGCTATCAAGGAATTTCTTGGAGAAAAGGGAGTTGCTCTCTTTGATACGGCGCAGAAAGTGATTCGTACCAAGAATACGGCTTCTGACAAGGATTTGAAAATCGTGGAACAGTCTGATCTGGATGGAATGCTGCGAGCTTTGCCGGAATGTAAAGCGGTGCTGACGGCAGGACAGTTGGCTACCAAGGTGTTTTCTGAACATTATGGCATTACTGAGACTCCTGCCATGGGAGGATACGTGGAGTTTACTTTCGAGAATCGCACGTTGAGGCTCTATAGAATGCCGAGCAGCAGCCGGGCTTATCCTTTGGCAGTAGAGAAGAAAGCAGAATTCTACAAGAGAATGTTTGATGATATTCTCTGATTTCTGATGAGATTTCTGAGTTTGTTCTATATATATAATAATGTACGCGTACAATAAATTAATATTAACGAATCTATGGATAAAGATAAAATAACGATTATCGGTATTGCTGGAGGAACCGGTTCGGGCAAAACGACTGTGGTCAAGAAAATCGTGGATGCTTTGCCGCCTCACTATGTGGCAGTGGTTCCTCTGGATTCCTATTACAATGATACGACGGGAATGACGGATGAGGAGCGACATGCTATCAACTTTGATCATCCTGATGCTTTCGACTGGAAATTACTTCATAAGCAGTTGGCTGATTTGCGCAATGGAATTGCTATCGAACAGCCTACTTACAGTTATCTGAAATGTAATCGTGAGAAGGAAACGATCCATGTGGAACCGAAGCCGGTTATCATCATCGAGGGAATCATGACTTTGCTCAACAAGAAGCTGCGTGACCTGATGGACCTGAAGGTTTTCGTGGATGCTGACCCTGACGAGCGACTCATCCGCAATATCCAGCGCGATACAATAGACAGAGGTCGTACGGTTTCGATGGTTGTGGACAGATATCTGAAGGTGCTGAAACCTATGCACGAGCAGTTTATCGAACCCACCAAGCGTTATGCAGACATCATCATTCCGCAGGGTGGTGAAAACGAGAAGGGTATCGGAATCCTTTGCAGTTATGTGACAGGATTGGTGGAGAAACTCGACAAATAATCGTTCTCAGGCAAATTGTCTTAGCAATAAAAATCCTCGTTACGAATCGTTGTGTTCGTAGCGAGGATTTTATTTTTTATCGCAATCGTTTTCTGTTTGCGAGGATTTCTTAGTTGCGATGAATGACGGTGCCGTTTGCCTGATGGGTGGCCAGCACAAGTACTTCAGCTATCTGGACGTGTTCTGGAGCACTGGCTGCATAGAAAGCCACATCTGCCACATCATCACCATTGAGCGGTACGATTCCGTCGTAAACTCTGTCGGCACGGGCGTTGTCGCCGTGGAAGCGGATGTTGGAGAAATTGGTTTCCACCAATCCTGGTTTTACATTGGTGACGCGCACTTTGGTGTGAGCCACGTCGATACGGAGTCCGTCTGTAATTGCCTTGACGGCAGCCTTGGTGGCACAATAAACATTGCCTCCTGCGTAAGCAGCATCACCGGCAACACTTCCGATATTGATAATGTGTCCATGATTTCTGCTAACCATTCCTGGTACGATGAGGCGGGTCATGGTGAGAAGTCCCTTGATATTGGTGTCTATCATCTGATCCCAATCCTCAAAGTCTCCCTCGTATTCTGGTTCCAGTCCACGAGCCAGACCGGCATTGTTGATGAGTACATCGATATTCTTCATGTGTGAAGGAATATAATCAACGGCTTTCTGGGCAGCTTCACGGTTGCGAACGTCAAAAGCCAATGCAAGAACCATAATGCCGTAAGCATTTTCGAGTTCTTTCTTGATGATTTCCAACTTGCCTGTGTTTCTTCCTGTAAGAATCAGGTCGTATCCGCCTTGGGCAAATCGGCGTGCACATGCTTCACCGATTCCGCTGGTAGCTCCTGTAATCAAAGCGATTTTGTTTGCCATAAGAGAGGTTTTTTAAATGTTGAATGTTAAATGTTGAATGTTGAATCTTCTTATATAGGATGTGGAGTATTCTATAGTTTGGATTCTTCTATATATATAATAAGGTGGGGAATAGAAGCAGATTATAAGATCAGAACTCTTACCTCTGCGTTTCCCATCTTTTCTATCTCGTTCATAGGACGCTTGAAATAAACGCTCTGAATAGCCTTGTTGATAATGCCGTGTCCTACGGCAAGAATAGTTTTGTCGGGATAGGTCACCTTGAGCCAGGTGAGGAAATTCTGTGCGCGTGATTTCATCTTTTCGATAGATTCGATGTTGTCTGGCCAGTCTTTCGGATTCTTGGGAAGACTTGGGATGAACTTACCTGTGAAATCGCCCCAGTCGCGCTCCCGTATCAGTGGGGTTGTAATCATGGCTTGTTTCATGGATTTCTCGTCCTGAAAATGAGGTAGGGCGATTATCTCACAAGTCTGGATGCTGCGGTAGAGATCGCTGGATATGAATACATCGATGTGGTCATTGGCCATCTTGCGAGCTACTTCCTCAGCTTGGGCAATGCCGGTGGCGTTTAACTTGCCTGGTGTTTGTCCTTGCATAATCTGGGCTGCATTATCTACAGTCTCACCATGTCTAACTAAATACAATTTTGTCATAATATCCTTAATTTGCCAACAAAATTACAAAAAAAGTTGGATTTATCAAAGATAGTTTGTATTTTTGTAGAAGTTTTTTTAATAGTTTGTCGAATATTAATCTAAAAAGAAATATGAAAGTAATACATAGTTCATTTTTCCGTGCAATCTGTGCGATTATCGTAGGTGCACTTCTCATTCAGTATCGTGAACAGACGGTTACTTGGATTACCATCGCCATCGGTGTGTTGTTTTTCCTCTCGGGAGTCATTTCCATCGTTACCTATTTCAGCGCCAAGAGAAATTCGGGTAAAGTAGGTGTAGTTTATGATGCTAATGGAAAGCAGCTCACGGGGTTGACTCCTCGTTTTCCTATTGTGGGAATAGGCAGTCTCTGTCTGGGTTTGATTTTGGCTTTGATGCCTAATACGTTCATCAACAGTCTGATGTTCATTCTTTCTGTCATTCTGATTATGGGTGCATTGACGCAGTTTATGAATCTTGCTACGGCTCGCAAGATGGGACGTGTGGGAATTGTTTATTGGATTTTTCCTTCCATCATTCTCCTGATTGGTTTGCTTGCCGTCATCAAACCTTCTGCCATTGCCTCAGCACCGCTCTTCATCATCGGCTGGACCATGCTTATCTATGGTGTTGTGGAATGTATCAATGCATTCAAGATTGCCAACAATAAGCGGAAATGGACGAAGGCAGAAGAAGTGAGTTCTTTTACGATGGGAACAATGGACGAAGGAACTTATATTGAGGAAATCAAGGAGGAAGAAGAGAAGAAAGAGTGATAGTATCGGTATGACAAAAGTGATGCAATCATTATGAAAAAGAATGATAGTCTTGGTATGAGAATAATAAAAGAATCCCCAATAGTTTTACGGAATGGAAAACTATTGGGGATTTTCTATATACTTTTGTTAAGCAAGGCTTCTTGCTTACTATCTGATGGCTTTTATAATTGGAACTTATAGCCCAAGGTAAACTGAAAGACGGAGTGTCTGTCGTCTGATCTCATCTTGATGCCTTCGTTCTCAATGTAACCGTCAGCGACCTTTGTGACACCGAGATTGTAGCGAGCATCAATGACGAGTCCATTATATTCGTACGACAAACCGATAGGGATGGAGAAGTCAACGGTGTTGATTTTGTAGTTGGTGTCAGCTTGCTTGAAAGCCTCGTCTATGTCAACGCTGATACCGCCAACGCTAACTTTCTTATTGATACAGAAACCTGGTTGGATGCCGGCTTTCAGTGCCAAACCTTTGACAACATAGACGTTGGCGAGGATAGGGATGTTGATGTAGTCGAGTTTGAGGGTTCCGTTGTATTCGTCAAAGTCGCTCTTAGCACCTTGCATAGAGTACATCAAAGCTCCAGTGATAGCGAACTTTTTGGTGGCTTGGTAACCGAGTTCAGCTCCACCTGTGAAACCGATTCTTGAAGTGGCGTTGTCCTCGTCGGTGAGGCAGGCGATATTCAAACCTACCTTAGGTTGTAATGTGACAGAACCAACGGCGCTTTGAGCAAATGTACCGAGTGAAAACACTGCCATAGCGGCTGAAAGAAATAGCTTTTTCATAAAACTGCTTTTTAGTGTGAATAAATTATAAAAAGAACCCATAGGTACTCTTGCAAGAACCTATGGGTTTATGCTTTTTGTTAGATTTTTAGAGCTTGAACTTGTAACCAAGTGTCAACTGGAATACAGAGTGGTTACCATCACCCTCATCGAAAACCTTGGTGCAACCGATGTTATAACGTGCATCCAGGCAGAAACCCTGATATTCGTATGAGATACCTACAGGGATAGAGAAGTCGAAAGACTTAACGCCATCAATTGTCTGGTAACCTGTGTCTCCCTTGTAACCTGCAATGCTACCCTCTAACTTTTGCTTGTGTGTCAAGTTGAATGCTGGCTGAACACCTGCCTTGAGAGCGAGACCTGGCGCAACGTAGATGTTTGCTAAAATAGGAATGTTGAGATAGTCAGTCTTGAGTGTAGCTTTTGCGTTGGCAATTTCTGTATCTTCATAAGAAAGATTGCCAGACCATTTTGCACCTTGCATGGAATAAAGCAAACCTGCGCTGATACCTACTAATGGAGATACGTGGTACTCAGCCTCAAGACCACCAACGAAACCTGCCTTGTAATCTGCGTCGTTGTCGCCTGTGATAGAAGTACAGTTCAAACCAACTTTTGGCTGAAGAGTGAAATCACCTGCTGAATACTGTGCGAAAGCACCTACTGAAGACAGCACGAGAGCTGCCATTGCAATAATCTTTTTCATAATCTCTAATCTAAAATTTAGTTAATACTATTTACTTTTATATATTAGAATTCTACTATATTTGCTAATAGAGGCAGACGGGGGAGCGTTTTGCTGACCTATCATTTCTGTTAGAGGAGCATATTTGCAGGCCGTTTGTTTCTGTTAGCGAGGGCAAAGATATAGTAAAAAACAATAGGATGCAAACTTTTTGATGAGTTTTTTACGTTTTAGGGTAAAATATTTCCTTTTTCTTCCCATTTGGAATACTATGACGTATATATTTGGAATATAGATACGAAAAATCTCCCACAACTTACAGAATGCAAAGTTGTGGGAGATTTAAATATTAGGAAGAATATCCTACAGTTTGAATTTATAACCGAAAGTCAGAGAGAAAACCTCGTGCTTGGACTTGTCGCTATAGTCTCTGTTGTCGTTGCTGAAAACGCAACTTTTATTCCTCTTCCTCCCAGTCTTCGTCTTCAAATCCGAACATGGCTGGGTCCACGAAAGCATCCAGCGCACGTCGTTCCTTCTTAGTAGGACGACCTGTACCTCTGGCTCTGTCCACGAAACCGCTGATGCGGCTCATTTCCAGTAGTTCATACTGCTTAGGGTCGGTTACATTCTTATAGACAGCAAAGAGCATTTTAGCACCAACTCGTTGCTCAATGCAGTCGAGCACTTCAAAAGAGTAGGTGATAGGCGCCTTTTTCACGCTGATCACATCTCCTCTCTTGATCATGTAGGATGGTTTTCTGTTTACGCCGCCCACGGTGACGCGCCCATTCTTGCAGGCATCAGCCGCAATGCTGCGTGTCTTGTAGATTCTGGCAGCCCAGAGCCATTTGTCTATTCTTGCTGTTTCTTTCATTTCTTATTTTTTCCCTAACTTGTTGTATTGATTCATTGTAATGTCAATACCTTGTAGGACGAAGCTTTTGATGATGTCCACACCGAGGTCGATGGCAGGTTGCAGTTCCTTCATGTCTTCCTCTGTGTATTTTCCGAGCACCCAGTCCACCTGTCCTCCGCGTGGATATTCGTTTCCGATGCCCATGCGCAGTCGGGCGTAGTTCTGTCCGATAAGCTGCTGGATGTGTCCCAGTCCGTTGTGTCCGCCGTTGCTTCCGTTGGCTTTCAGTCTGAAAGCGCCGAGCGGCAGAGCCAGTTCATCGCTGATGACGAGCAGTCTCTTCTGATCTATCTTCTCCTGATTGAGCCAGTATCTTACAGCGTTGCCGCTGAGGTTCATGAAGGTGGTAGGTTTCAGAAGGAACACCTTACGTCCCTTGATGGAAGTTTCGGCCACGAATCCGTAACGCTTATCCTCAAAATGAATATTGGACGCTTTAGCAAAAGCGTCCAATACCATAA
>ERZ1031746.401-NODE-401-length-16308-cov-6.332985_pt1 | contig 16308 bp, 10 predicted proteins | sample MGYA00518171_ERZ1031746 | MGnify/ENA primary metagenome ERZ1031746 (study PRJEB33719, sample SAMN04261238) | wastewater metagenome | biome: rural village; feature: human; material: feces | host: Homo sapiens | place: El Salvador | collected 2013-01-07 ...
AATCTGACTATTAAAAGAAAATCAATAAAAAATCAAATAATCAGACAATTCACAAGAATTTCCCTATTTACAGCCTGGGTAAAAGGGTGTATATTCTAGAAAAAGTTTTACACGACGTGAGAAAGAAATGATTGAATGCGCCGGACAAAGAAGATTTTAAAGTAAACTTTAGATTACAGGAAGAAAGGATAGCGACTATGAGGAAAGAAATGGAAAGTCAGAATCGTGGTCTTTACCGCGAAAGTTTTGAACATGATAACTGTGGTATTGGTGCAATTGTCAATATCAAAGGCAAAAAGACACATAGTACAGTGGCAGGAGCCTTGAGTATTGTAGAACAACTTGAGCACAGAGCCGGAAAAGATGCAGAAGGAAAGACAGGAGATGGCGTGGGTATTCTGACACAGATTCCTCATGGATTTTTCAAGAAAGTCTGTCAGCCACTTGGAATCAAGCTGAAAGATGAAAGAGATTACGGTGTGGGTATGTTCTTTCTTCCGCAGGATGAATTAAAACGCAATCAGGCGAAAAAGATTTTCGAGGTTATTGTAAAAAAAGAAGGATTGAAGTTCTTGGGCTGGAGAGAAGTTCCGATTCATCCGGACATTCTTGGAAAGACAGCAGTAGACTGCATGCCATGTATTATGCAGGCATTTATTGAACGTCCTGCAAAATACGAGAAAGGAATCGACTTTGACCGTCGACTGTATGTAGTCAGAAGAATCTTCGAACAGAGCAGTGATGATACTTATGTTGTTTCACTTTCCAGCAGAACAATCGTTTACAAAGGAATGTTCCTTGTAGGACAGCTGAGACTTTTCTTTGAAGATCTGCAGGATGAAGAATTTATTTCTGCAATTGCGATGGTACATTCCAGATTCAGTACGAATACTGCACCGAGCTGGCAGAGAGCGCATCCGAACCGCTTTATGGTCCACAACGGAGAGATCAATACGATCCGTGGTAATGCAGATAAGATGCGTGCTCGTGAGGAAACGATGGAGGCAGGATGTCTGAAAGGCGAACTTCACAAAGTACTTCCAGCAATCAATACTTCAGGTTCTGACTCCGCAATGCTTGACAACGCATTAGAATTCATGGTGATGAGTGGAATGGATCTTCCGCTTGCAGTTATGATCTGTATTCCGGAACCTTGGATCAACAATAAAGAGATGTCCCAGAACAAGAAAGATTTCTATCAGTATTATGCAACAATGATGGAGCCATGGGATGGACCGGCGTCAATCTTGTTCTCAGATGGAGATGTTATGGGAGCAGTACTTGACCGTAACGGACTTCGCCCTTCCAGATATTACATTACAGATGATGACAATCTGATTCTTTCTTCAGAGGTTGGAGTTCTGGATATCGATCCATCCAAGATCGTGATGAAAGAAAGACTTCATCCAGGCAAAATGCTTCTTGTTGATACTGTTGCAGGACGCGTGATCGATGATGAGGAATTAAAAGAAAAATATGCAAATCAGTTCCCATATGGAGAATGGCTGGACAGTAATCTGATTCAGCTGAAGGATTTGAAAATCCCGAATAAGGATGTGCCAAAGTATACTGCCGAAGAGTGTACACAGCTTCAGAAAGCATTTGGTTATTCTTATGAAGACGTGAAAACTTCTATTCTGACAATGGCAAAGAACGGTGCCGAAGGAACTGCAGCGATGGGAATGGATGCACCGATTTCAGTCCTTTCGCAGAAACGTCAGCCACTGTTCGGATATTTTAAACAGTTGTTTGCACAGGTGACAAACCCACCGATCGATGCAATCCGTGAGGAAGTTGTAACATCTACAACAATTTATGTCGGAACAGACGGTAACCTTCTGGAGCAGAAGGAAGAGAACTGTAAGATGCTCAGAGTCAATAACCCGATTCTGACCAATACAGATCTTCTGAAAATTAAAAATATGAAAGTGGATGGATTCAAGGTTGCAGAGATTCCAATCACTTATTATAAAAACACAAGTCTTGAGAAGGCAATCGAGTATCTGTTTATTGAAGTAGACCGTGTGATCCGTGAGGGTGCTAATATTTTGATTCTGACAGACCGTGAGGTAGACGAATATCACGTTGCAATCCCGTCACTTCTGGCAGTATCCGGACTGCAGCAGCATCTGGTACGTACAAAGAAGAGAACCTCAGTCGCGATGATTCTGGAAAGTGGAGAGCCTAGAGAGGTTCATCATTTTGCAACACTGCTTGGATATGGAGCATGTGCGATTAATCCATATCTTGCGCATGAGTCAATCCGTCAGCTGATTGAGTCTAATCTGCTTCACAAAGATTATTATGCAGCAGTAGATGATTATAACTCAGCAGTAATTCATGGAATTATTAAGATTGCATCCAAGATGGGAATTTCAACGATCCAGTCCTATCAGGGAGCAAAAATCTTCGAGGCAATTGGTCTTGAGACAGATTTTATTAACCGCTATTTTACAGATACAGTCAGCCGTGTTGGTGGTATCGGTATTGAAGAAATTGCAGAAGATTACACAGCATTCCATACAGAAGCATTTGATCCGCTTGGACTGCAGGTTGATACGACACTGGACAGTGTTGGAAAACATAAATATAAAAGTGGCGGAGAAGAACATCTCTATAATCCACAGACAATCCATATGCTTCAGCAGTCCACAAGACGTGGTGATTATGAAATGTTCAAGCAGTATACAGAGATGGTTGATGAGGAAGGCGAGAAGATCAATCTGAGAGGTCAGCTTGATTTCAATTTCCCAAAGAAGAGTGTACCGCTTGATGAAGTAGAAAGCGTAGATTCAATCGTAACAAGATTTAAGACAGGTGCGATGTCCTATGGATCTATTTCAAAAGAAGCACATGAGACAATGGCGATCGCCATGAATATGCTTCATGGTAAATCAAATTCCGGTGAAGGTGGAGAGGATATTGAACGTCTTGATACAAACAGATGTTCTGCAATCAAGCAGGTTGCTTCCGGCCGATTCGGAGTTACATCCAGATATTTGGTCAGTGCACAGGAAATCCAAATCAAGATGGCACAGGGAGCAAAACCAGGAGAAGGAGGACATCTTCCAGGGGGAAAGGTATATCCATGGATCGCGAAGACTCGTCATTCAACACCTGGTGTGAGCCTGATCTCACCACCGCCACATCATGATATCTATTCGATTGAGGATCTTGCACAGCTGATCTATGACTGCAAAAATGCAAATAAAAATGCTAGAATTTCAGTGAAACTGGTATCAGAAGCAGGTGTAGGAACGGTTGCTGCAGGTGTTGCAAAAGCCGGAGCCGGAGTTATCCTGATCTCAGGATATGACGGAGGAACAGGAGCGGCACCGAGAAGCTCGATTCAGAATGCAGGACTTCCGTGGGAGCTTGGACTTGCAGAAACTCATCAGACATTGATTCAGAATGGTCTGCGTGAGCGTGTCCGTATTGAGACAGATGGTAAGCTGATGAGTGGTCGTGATGTTGCGATTGCAGCAATCCTTGGAGCAGAAGAGTTTGGATTTGCAACAGCTCCGCTTGTAACAATGGGATGTGTTATGATGCGCGTCTGCAACCTGGATACTTGTCCGGTTGGTGTTGCAACTCAGAATCCGGAGCTTAGAAAACGTTTCAGCGGAAAACCGGAATATGTTGTCAACTTTATGCGTTTTATTGCAGAAGAATTAAGAGAATATATGGCAAAACTTGGTGTCCGCACAGTGGATGAACTGGTAGGGCGCACAGATCTTCTGAAAGTAAAAGACGTTCCGACATCAGAGCGTGCCGCAACACTGGATCTGTCACAGATTCTGTACAATCCATATGCGAAAGAGAAGAAAGGTGTTATCTTTAATCCAAAGAAAGTCTATGATTTTGAACTTAACAAGACATTGGATGAAAAAGTACTATTGAAACAGCTTCTTCCAGCCCTTGAAAGAGGAGAAAAGAGAGGACTTGAAGTAGATGTTACAAATACAGACCGTACTTTCGGAACAATTTTCGGATCTGAGATCACAAGAAGATATCCGGAAGGACTGGAAGAAGACAGCTATGTGATCCAGTGTAAAGGTGCCGGCGGTCAGAGCTTTGGAGCATTTATCCCAAGAGGACTGACACTGGAACTGACAGGAGACAGTAATGACTATTTTGGAAAAGGACTTTCTGGTGGAAAACTGGTTGTTTGCCAGCCGAAAGGTGTGAAATTCAAATCAGATGAGAACATTATCATCGGAAATGTTGCTCTTTACGGAGCTACAAGTGGTAAAGCATTTGTAGGAGGTGTTGCCGGAGAACGTTTTGCGGTAAGAAACTCTGGTGCACGCGCAGTTGTAGAAGGTGTCGGAGATCACGGATGTGAATATATGACAGGTGGATGTGTTGTTGTACTTGGACAGGTTGGAAAGAACTTTGCAGCCGGAATGAGCGGCGGTATTGCCTATGTGATCGATCTCGATAACAGCCTGTATCGTAAAGTAAATAAAGCAATGGTCAACATTGAACGTGTCACAGATAAGTATGATGTACAGGAATTAAAAGGAATGATCCAGGAGCATGTTGCTTATACAAACTCTGAGGTAGGTAAGAAGATTCTTGATAATTTCAAAGAATATCTGCCAAAATTCAAGAAGATCATTCCGGAAGACTATGAGAGAATGATGTCCACGATCATCCAGATGGAAGAAAAAGGACTTAGTAGAGAAAAAGCAAAAATCGAAGCATTTAATATGATCAAGAACGGAAGATAGGAGGCATAGAGATGGGAAAACCGACAGGATTTATGGATTATGAAAGACAGGATAAACCGGCAGAGAGCCCATTGGAACGCATCAAACATTTCAATGAGTTCCATACGCCTCTTAGCAAAGAAGAACAGGAGCTTCAGGGCGCACGCTGTATGGCGTGCGGAGTTCCGTTCTGTCAGTCTGGAAAGCCGCTTGCAGGAATGGCCAGTGGATGTCCACTGCACAACCTTGTGCCAGAGTGGAATGACTTGATCTACAATGGAAATTGGAAGGAAGCTTATTTACGTCTGAAAAAGACAAACAATTTTCCGGAATTTACTTCCCGTGTATGTCCGGCACTGTGTGAAAATGCATGTACCTGTGGACTGAATCAGGAAGCAGTTGCATCAAAAAGTAATGAATATGCAATTATTGAAAATGCATATGAGATGGGATATGCAAAGGCAAATCCACCGAAAGTGCGTACAGGAAAGAAAGTCGCAGTGATCGGTTCCGGTCCGTCCGGACTTGCGGCAGCAGATCTTCTGAACAGAAGAGGTCATCAGGTAACTGTTTTTGAACGTGAGGACAAACCAGGTGGATTGCTCCGCTACGGAATTCCGAATATGAAGCTGGAGAAACAGATTATCGACCGTAAGATTGCGATTATGGAAGAAGAGGGAATTATCTTCCAGACTGGATGTAATGTCGGAAAAGACGTGAAGGCGGCAGATATCCTGAAAGAATATGATCGCGTGATCCTTGCATGTGGAGCATCAAATCCAAGAGATATCAAAGCACCGGGAAGAGATGCACAGGGAATTTATTTTGCAGTAGATTTCCTGAAATCAACAACGAAAGCACTATGGGCAAATGACATGAAGCTTAAAACAGGAAGCTACATTTCTGCAAAAGGAAAAAATGTAATTGTAATCGGAGGCGGAGATACAGGAAATGACTGTGTCGGAACATCTATCCGTCATGGAGCAAAGAGCGTTCTCCAGCTGGAGATGATGCCGAAAGCACCGGACGAGAGGACACCGCTGAACCCATGGCCGGAGTGGCCAAGAGTCTGCAAGACAGATTATGGCCAGCAGGAAGCAATCGCTGTGTTTGGTTCTGATCCTCGCGTTTACACAACGACAGTGAAAGAATTCGTAAAAGACAAGAAAGGAAATCTCTGTAAGGCAGTCCTTATCAAGCTTGAGAGTAAGACAGATGAGAAGACCGGACGGAAAATGATGGTTCCGGTAGAAGGAAGCGAGTATACCGTAGATGCAGATCTTGTTCTGATCGCAGCTGGATTCCTTGGAAGTCAGGATTATGTAACAAAAGCATTCGGTGTAGAAGTGAACGAACGCACAAATGTAAAGACAGAGGCAGGAAAATATTCTACAAATGTGAAGGATGTATTCACAGCCGGGGATATGCACAGAGGACAGTCTCTTGTTGTATGGGCTATCCGTGAAGGTCGTGAAGTGGCAAGAGAAGTGGATGAAAGCCTGATGGGATATACAAACTTATATATTCAGTAGAAAATAAAAGATCATACAGTGAAACAGGAATCTGGAAAGTTTATCTAAGAATAAAGAGAACTTTCCAGATTTTTTGTTACAAAAATGTTACGAAAAAATGAAAAAAGTAAGGAAAACTATTGAAAATATTACATAAATACGCTATAATATTGCGTATAGAATGTAAATAAAATACCCTCTTGTTACGAGAAATATGTTGAAAAAACACAATAGATGTTGTATTATAACATATGAGTATGTGGAATTATAATGTAACTATTTACAATGAATTGTGATACGAAAAATTATAATGCATCACATGGGGGACTAGATAAAAATAAGGATAGGTGGAAAGATGAAGTTAAAAAAAGTAAGCAGTATGATTCTTGCAGTAACACTTGCATGTACAATGACTGTTACACCGGTACTTGCCGACGAAGTCAGTGATCTGAAGCAGAAGAAGCAGGAGACACAGAATCAGGTAAGCAATCTTCAGACACAGCTGAATTCACTTATGACCAAGATTTCTGATCTTGAGAATGATCTGATCGAAACAGGTGAGGAAATCTCTCAGACGGAGGAAGATCTGAAGACAGCGCAGGAGGAACAGGAACAGCAGTATGCAGCTATGAAGCTTCGTATTAAGTACATGTATGAAGAAGGAACAGGAACTGCTACAGTAGAGAAGGTACTGACATCCGGAGATATTTCCAGTGTACTGACGCAGGCAGAATATTCCCAGCAGGTACATTCTTATGACAGAGATAAGCTCGAAGAGTATGTTGCGACAGTTCAGAAAGTAGAAGATCTTAAGACAACGCTTGAGACAAAGATGGCTGATCTGCAGGAGACACAGACAGAGTATGATGCGCAGAAGGATGAACTGAATACAACAATCACAGAGAAGAGTAGTGAAATCGCAAATCTCGATGTTAAGATTGATGAAGCTGTAAAGAAAGCAGCGGAAGAAGCAGCGAAGAAAGCAGCGGAAGAAGCAGCGAAGAAAGCAGCAGAAGAAGCAGCAGCGAAGAAAGCAGCTGAGGAAGCAGGTAAGAAGAATAACTCAAGCAGTAGTTCATCTAATAGAAATAACTCAAGCAATAGTTCTTCCAGCAGTTCAAACTCCAGCAGCTCAAGTTCAGGAAGCTCGAGCAGTTCAAGCAGTAGTTCTTCCAACAGTTCAAGCTCAAGCAGCTCAAGTTCTTCCTCATCAAGCCCAAGTTATAGTGCTGATAAGGGAAGCATTATTGTAAATGCAGCTTATTCACAGATCGGAGTTCCATATGTATGGGGCGGAACTACACCGGGAGTTGGACTTGACTGTTCAGGACTTGTACAGTATTGTTACAGACAGGCTGGAATTTCAATTCCAAGAACAAGTGGAGATATTCTTGCAGCAGGAACAGTTGTAAGCAATCCTCAGCCGGGAGATATCTGTTGGACATCGGGGCATGTAGCGATTTACATTGGCGGAGGACAGATGATCGAAGCACAGCAGACAGGAGTACCGGTTAAGGTAAGTTCTGTACGTGTTACATATTATGTAAGATATTAGAACCAAAAAAGGAATCAGTGATGCTGATTCCTTTTTTTAAACTTTTTTTATTTGCCCGGTACAATTTCCAGCCAGTATCCGTCAGGATCTTCAATAAAATAAATTCCCATAGATGGATTTTCGAAGCAGATACATCCCATCTCTTTATGTTTTTTGTAAGCAGCATCGAAATCATCGACAGCAAATGCAAGATGGATCTCATTATCTCCCAGTTCATATGGTCGATCCATATCACGCAGCCAGGTGAGCTCTAAAAGATGCGGAGTCACACCGTCTGTGAGATATACAAGCTTAAAACTTTCGTCATCGGCAAGTTTTTCACGTTCTACTTTTAAATTCAGAGCTTTCTGGTAAAAATCCAGTGATTTTTCAAGATCATATACATTCAGGTTATTGTGTGCAAATGTAAAATTCATTTTAGTACCTCCATAGAATCATAAGGTTTTTATTCACAGTCAAGTGGAATGCTGACTGGAATCTACTTTCTAAGGATATCACAGGAGGGGAGGAAAAATCAATAATGCATAGATAAAACCTGATGGGATAGAGTGATAACACGAAATATAGTGGAAAATGAATGAAAAACATTTTTGAAATGCAAAACATATGAAAATAAAGCTGAAAAAAACAAAAAAATAAAAAAGAATGCAAGAACCCATTGACGAAACGTCAAAAATTATATACAATAACAAAAGTGAAAAAATAAAGAAAGTGGAGGATTCCTGCAATGACTGCATATAAAGATTTGAGCAAAGAAGAGTTATTGGAATTAAAGAGTGGCCTGGAGGCGCAGTTTGAAGAAGTGAAGGCAAAAGGTCTGAAACTGGATATGTCCAGAGGAAAACCGTCAGCAGACCAGCTGAATCTGTCAATGGGGATGATGGATACACTGACAAGTGGTGTTGATCTGACTTGTGAAGATGGTGTTGACTGTCGTAACTATGGTGGACTTGATGGAATTGATGAAGCAAAACAGCTTCTTGCAGATATGATGGAAGTTCCGAAAGATAACGTGATCATTTTCGGAAACTCAAGTCTGAATGTGATGTATGATACGGTAGCACGTGCAATGACACATGGTATCATGGGAAGTACTCCATGGTGTAAGCTTGATAAGGTAAAATTCTTATGTCCGGTTCCGGGATATGACAGACATTTCGCGATTACAGAGCATTTCGGAATTGAGATGATCAATGTACCGATGACATCAACAGGACCGGATATGGATATGGTTGAGAAACTTGTAAGCAGTGATCCGGCAATCAAAGGAATCTGGTGTGTACCGAAGTACTCTAACCCACAGGGAATCACATATTCTGATGAGACAGTGTTCCGTTTTGCGAACCTGAAGCCGGCAGCAGAAGATTTCCGTATCTTCTGGGATAATGCTTACTGTGTACATCATTTATATGAAGATAAGCAGGATTATCTGATTGAGATTCTGATGGAGTGTAAGAAGGCAGGTAACCCGGATATGGTTTACAAGTTTTCTTCTACATCCAAGATCAGTTTCCCAGGATCAGGAATTGCAGCAATGGCAGCATCTGATGCGAACCTGGAGGATATCAGAAGCACAATGCGTGTGCAGACAATCGGACATGATAAGGTAAATCAGTTGCGTCATGTAAGATTCTTCGGAGATATTCACGGAATTGTAGAACATATGAAGAAACATGCAGATATCCTGCGTCCGAAGTTTGAGACTGTTCTTGAAGTTCTTGAAAGAGAACTTGGCGGACTTGAGATTGGATCCTGGATCGCGCCACGCGGAGGATATTTCATCTCCTTTGATGCGCTGGATGGATGTGCGAAAGCGATTGTTGCGAAGGCGAAAGAAGCAGGCGTTGTTATGACAGGAGCGGGAGCAACATTCCCTTATGGAAAAGATCCACATGACAGCAATATCCGTATCGCACCGTCTTATCCAACACCGGAAGAACTTGCAGTTGCCGCTGAAGTGTTTGTATTGAGTGTAAAACTGGCAAGTGTTGATAAGATCCTTGAGACAAAATAAATAACAGCATTTTATAAAGACCTTTTGCAAGTGGTTGATCTGCCGGCAGAAGGTCTTTTTCTGATGGTTGACAGTTACTGTTTACTCCCGTGTCAATCATTCCGCTGATTGACACGGAGGATGCGTTGCTGGTCGCACATCGTGTGAACAGTAACGGTTGACATGTGTTTCCAGGGAGATTATAATGTAGTGCATAGCAGAAAAGAGGAATGACATGATAAAAGGTGTAATATTTGACGTAGATGGTGTCCTTCTCAATTCCATGCCTGTCTGGGAGAATCTTGGAGAATTGTATCTGGATCATTTGGGAATTGAGGCCGAGAAGAACCTTGGGGAGACATTATTTGAGATGAGCCTGGAGGAGGCGGCAGATTATCTGATCTCACATTATAACCTGGAGAAGACAGTGGAAGAGGTTGTACAGGGACTGAATAAGGAAGTGGAAGACTATTATGCAAAACGAGTTCCATTGAAAGAAGGGGTTCGTCAGTATCTGGAGGAATTCAGAGAGCGGAAGATTCCTATGGTGATCGCAACAACCGGTGACCGGAAGAATGCAGAAGCAGCTCTGAGCAGATTGAAGGTATTACCTTATTTTCAAGGAGTTTTTACAGCATCTGAGATCGGAAGCGGTAAGGATCAGCCGGATATTTATTTTGCAGCACTTTTGCAGCTGGATACGGAGCCGGAACAGACCTGGGTATTTGAAGATACTTACCAGGCTTTGAGAACGGCAAAGCATGCGGGATTTAAGACAGTAGCAGTTTATGATAAGGCAAATGACAAGAATCTGGCGCAGATCTGGAATACGGCAGATATCTATTTGCCGGAATTTGATGATTTTAATGTTTTTTGGAACAGGGTGTCTGAGGAAGAGAAAGAACAGTTGCTGATTGTAGAATAAGAGGAGAATGAAAAAGCAGATTCGAATTCAAAGGAGAGATGCTCCAGTAGAATTCGAATCTGCTTTTTATCATATAATTGGCTGGTCTGTCTTGCGTTTAGAGAAGGTGGATGCCGGCATCAGCAGCAGCTTCAACTACATTTTCAGGCCAGAGGGAAGACTGTACTTCACCGATATGAGCCTTTCTTAAGTAATACATACAGATACGGGACTGTCCAATACCGCCGCCGACTGTATATGGAAGCTCGCCGTTCAGCAGTGCCTTCTGGAATGGAAGTTCTGCACGATCTTCACATCCGGCTTCTTTGAGCTGTGCCTTTAATGAGTCTTCGTCAACACGGATTCCCATAGAAGAGAGTTCAAGACCGATGTCAAGAACCGGATAGTAAACAATAATGTCACCGTTCAGCTCCCAGTCATCATAGTCTGGCGCGCGGCCGTCATGTCTTTCGCCGGAAGCAAGTACGCCACCAATCTTGGAGATAAACACTGCGCCTTTTTCCTTCGTAATCGCTTTTTCACGTTCTTTGGTAGTAAGATCTGGATAAAGGTCTTCCAGCTCCTGTGTAGTGATGAAAAAGATATCATCAGGAAGAAGAGGATCGATATAGTTGTAACGTCTGGAAATGTATTCTTCTGTATCTTTCAGAGCCCGGTAGACTTTGCGGACAGTATACTGAAGTGTCTCTGTGTTACGTTCTTCCTTAGAAATTACTTTTTCCCAGTCCCACTGGTCAACATACAGAGAGTGGATGTTGTCTGTATCTTCATCACGACGTATCGCACTCATATCTGTGTAAAGCCCTTCGCCGGAATGGAAATTATAATTTTTCAATGCATATCTCTTCCATTTTGCAAGAGAATGAACGATCTCTGCAACAGAACCATCCTGTTCTTTGATGTCAAAGGAAACCGGACGTTCCACACCGTTTAAGTTATCATTCAGACCGGATTCCGGACGGACAAACAGTGGTGCTGACACTCGTGTCAGGTGGAGATTCTTTGCAAGAGCACGCTCGAAGTGGTCTTTCACTTCTTTGATGGCTACTTCTGTCTCACGAATTGTAAGAGGGGAATGATAGCCAGCAGGTATTCTTAACTGTTCCATAATAAACTCCTTTATGTTAGCATTTTATTGCTGTTCACAGTATTATGCGGTCAGCAATAGCATTTCTCTTCTATTTTAAGTGGAGAAGAATAAGAAGTCAATGGAAAGGTGAAATGAACACTTGTAATCAGTAAAAAAAATTGCTAAAATGAGCAGTAGTGAGTAATAAATAGTAAGGGACGAAGGTGTAAATAATGAATGTAAATGATATGATTGATACAATTCTGAATTTTGACCTGGATGTTGTTCTGGCTGGACTTAATGAAAGCAGTCATCATTTGAGTCAGATGGAATTTATTTCTCTGATCGTTATAACGGCCGGAGCTGTACTGTTATGTCTGACGGGGCTGAAACTGGTACGTTTCTGGTCTGTGATCGCAGGATTGTCAGCAGGATGCGCAGCCGGAATTGCGGTCGGAGCGATTGCAGGTCTGGATCAGACGATCGCATTGGCGGCAGGAGCAGGTGTGGGACTTGTATTGGCGGTGCTTGGTGCATGGAAGAAGCAGATTGGTGGATTTGTGACAGTAGCGGTACTTGTCTTTGTTGTCAGTGTACATCTGATGAAACCACAGGATCTTATTATGTATGGAATCTGTGCGGGTATTGGTCTTGTGTGTGCATTGCTTTCTATTAAGTTTCATAACTTTATGCTGATTGCTTCTTCTTCTGTGTTTGGAGCAATGGCAGCGGGCAGCAGTATCTTTTATCTGCAGCCGTATAAAAACGGAATGATCCATGTGGCACTTTGTGTTGCAATTGGTGCACTTAGTATCTGGATCCAGCTTCTTTTGGAATCCGGAAAACGTAAGAAAAAGAATTTACTTAAAGCCGCAGAGATCCGTGAAGAACATTCTACAGAAAATGAAGTCGAGAAGGCAAGGGCACTGGTTGAGAATCTGGATGATTTTGATGAGCTGGATGAGATTATAGAGAGTCTTCCGAAAAATGTCCTGAAAGAAGACAAGGGCACAACAGTTGTCAGCATGGATGAATTTGATGATCTTGAAGATGATCTTGAAGAGGATGAAGTGGAGAACTTTAAAGAAGAGAAGTTTGATGTAGACGAGGAAGACGTCGAAATTGAAGTAACTGCTGATGAGGCAGATGCGACAGAGGATTATGATTTTGATGAAGATCCGGATGACCTAGATGACTTGAATGATCTGGAAAATCTGGATGACTTAGATGATTTGGATGATTTAGATTATCTTGATGACGATGATGATATCGAGTTTCTGGATGAAGATGAGTAGATAAAAAAGCTATCGATTACAATAACTTAACACATATTTGTGTTGTTATCGTAGTCGATAGCTTTTGTATTATCTTACTGCTGTAAATACTCCGCGGAGATCATGGATTACATGTCTTGGACATTTTACAGAGCACATTCCACAGCTTAAGCAGATGTCTTCCTGGATTACTGCGCAATTATCTTCTACATGAATTGCACCTGCAGTACATGTTTTTTCACAGATACCGCATCCAATACAACTGACTTCACACTGTTTACGTGCAACAGCTCCTTTTTCTTTGTTAGAGCATTTTACTACAATGTAGTTTGCACATTCGTGAATCTTGATCAGGTTCTGTGGACAGACTTTTGCACACTGTCCACAGGCAATACATTTTTCTTCGTCTACTTCGGCAACGCCATATTCATTCATGGAAATTGCGCCAAATTTACATTTTTCTATACAGGCTCCACATCCGATGCAGCCATCTTTGCATCCACCGTCTTCAGAGCCGGCTGCGCGGCAGCCACCGTTACAGGCAACCAGAGCTGCCCGGTAAGGAAATCTCTTTTTAATTGCCATGATTATTTCTTCCTTTCGTATGGTGTGTTAGAAAGAGGAAGGCTGTAGCGTCTTTCTCCGTCAAATCTGCAATATGCATCCGCGATTGCAGGAGCAGTAGGGATGGATGTGATCTCTCCGATACCGATTGCTCCACAGGCAACATCCAGACCAGGTTTATCAATAACGATTGCTTCAATCTCAGGAACTTCGTGAGAACGGAAAAGTCCTAAGGAACCATATTTGTCAATTGGTTTACAGTTTTCATCGATTGGATACTGCTCTCTGAGTGCATATCCCATTGACATTACAACACCGCCTTCAATCTGACCTTCGCAGGAGAGAGGGTTGACAGCTTTACCAACATCATGTGCGGCAATCATTTTCTCAATCTTACCTGTCTTAGGATCAAGGATGCAGACCTGAGTTGCATATCCATAAGCAACGTGAGATATCGGATTAGGCACATCTGCACCAAGTGGATGAGTCTTAGCGAGATACTCTCCGTAGAAAGTTTCTCCAATCATATCTTTCATGGACTTACCACTGTTTTTCGCTTCCATGAATTTTTCACATGCTCTGCGGCACGCTTCACCAGTTACAAGTGTCTGACGAGAACCGGAAGTTGTACCGGAATCAGGTGAAATCCATGTGTTGCTTCGCTCATAGACGATATCATCATGGGAAAGATCTGTATTTGTAACGATCATCTGTACAAGTACAGTACCAAGTCCCTGACCGATACAGGAAGCACCAGTGAAGATGTGAAGTTTTTCATCTTCTTCAACAATTAATTTTACACGTCCCGTATCCGGGATACCAACACCAACGCCGGCATTCTTCATAGCACAACCAAGGCCAACAGCCTTACCGGCCGCAAGTGCAGCATCATACTCTTCTTTGACAGCTTCCAGTGTCTCTACAAGACCTGTAGAGTTATCTACAATCTGTCCGTTCGGAAGTACTTCGCCTGGGCGGATCGCATTGCGGTAATGAATCTCCCAAGGCGTAATGCCTACCTTGTCAGCCATCATGTTCAGAAGTGTCTCTGTTGCGAAACAAGTCTGTGTAACACCAAATCCGCGGAATGCTCCGGCAGGTGGGTTATTTGTATAGTAAGCAGTTCCTTCAATTTCAAAGTTTTCATAATGATAAGGTCCTGCTGCATGTGTACATGCACGTTCAAGAACCGGGCCACCAAGAGAAGCGAATGCACCTGTGTCAGATTTAACAATCGCTTTTACCCCCTGGATCACTCCATTCTCATCGCATCCCATTGTCATATCCATGTAGAATGGGTGACGTTTCGGATGAACAAGCAAGGATTCCGCTCTGGATAATTTCATCTTGATCGGTTTCTTTGTTACGTAAGTAAGCAATGCGCTTAAATGCTGAACAGTCATGTCCTCTTTACCACCGAAACCACCGCCGACTAATGCGTTCTGAACCTTTACTTTATCTGTTCCAAGCATAAGTGTAACTTCGTGCAATGTCTGGTGAGCGGACTGGTCTGTTGAATATACGAAAATGTCACCGTCTTCATCATAGAAAGAAACAGCACATTCCGGTTCAAGGAAAGCATGCTCAGTCCAAGGTGTCTCAAAGTGATGTGAGATCACGTACTTGGAATTCTTGATTGCTTCTTCCGCATTTCCGCGGCTGATGTGCTTATAAGCACATACATTAGTCTCTTCTTCATCATAAACAAGTGGTGCATCCGGAGCAGCAGCTTCTTCCACTGTATGCACATGAGGAAGTACTTCATATTCAACTTTAATAAGTTTCTTTGCTTTTTCTACAGTTGCCATGTCAGTTGCAGCTACAAGGGCAATTGCATCTCCGAGATAATGAGTCAGTCCACCAACCGGAATCAGTGAATACTGATCATGTTTTAAGTGTCCGATCTTATTCTCCCCAGGAATATCATCGGCTGTTACAACCGCTTCTACGCCAGGCAGAGCCTCGGCAGCAGAGGTATCAATAGAAAGTACGCGAGCTCGTGGATATTTACTACGAAGAGCAGCGCCATAGAGCATTCCTTCCGGATAATAGTCATCCGGATATTTACCTGTTCCAAGCACTTTTTCTTCAACATCTATACGAGAAACACGGGAACCAAGAGTCCAGCCAGGATCTCCATCATCTGGTAAAACTCCTTCTTTCAGAATCTTAGCTGCCAGACGTACCGCGTCCATGATCTTGACATATCCTGTACAGCGGCAATAGTTGTTGCGCAGCGCATAGCGAATCTCATCATCGGTTGGTTCCGGATTTACATCCAAAAGTGCTTTTGTGCACATAACCATACCAGGAATACAGAATCCGCACTGTACAGCGCCTGCCTTCCCGTAAGCATAAGTGTAAACTTTCTGTTCCCAATCAGAAAGCCCCTCGACTGTGATGACATTCTTTCCGGCCAATGAATCTGTGTCAGGTACGCAGGATTTGCAAGTCTGTCCATCAATGATAACAGTACAGGCTCCACAAGCGCCTTCGCTGCAACCATCCTTTGCAGAGGTAATGTGCAGTTCATCACGCAGGAACCGTAACAGTTTCTGATTCTTTGAAGGTGAGACTTCCTGACCATTTACTATAAATGATGCCATGTCAGTTACTCCTTTCTTTGTGACAAAATCCCCAAAGAAAAATCTTTGAGGAGTATGTGTTTATTGTGTATTTTTAATTATATAAAGATACCTATGGTT
>ERZ1031746.405-NODE-405-length-16034-cov-7.334940_pt1 | contig 16034 bp, 16 predicted proteins | sample MGYA00518171_ERZ1031746 | MGnify/ENA primary metagenome ERZ1031746 (study PRJEB33719, sample SAMN04261238) | wastewater metagenome | biome: rural village; feature: human; material: feces | host: Homo sapiens | place: El Salvador | collected 2013-01-07 ...
ACGAGCTGGAGATGAAGACCGCCGAGGACGGCAAGCGCGTGCTGGTCCGCCCGCGTGTGGTGGATGCCGGTTACGCCAACCGCAAGCTGTTGCGTCTCACTGGTTTGGACGTGCAGGAGAACCAGGCCCGCCGCCTGCTCAACGATCTCGATGCCTACCGCGCCTCCACATGGCGTGACGGCGAGGAGCTCGAAATCGTGGCCACCGATTGGATGCGCGAAGTGTACGAGCCAACGGTTCGCATGATTCCGCGTGAGTACCGTTCGCAGATCGAGCCGGCGCAGTTCTTCCACGAGGTGCTTGACCATCGTTGGTTCTTGGCGGAGAAGGCCGGCCACGACGTGCCGATGGGCGAGGCTGTGACCAGCTATATCGAAAACGTCTTGCCGAACTATAAGCTCGATTCCAAGGCGCTTGCCGAACTCAACGAAGAAGCCGATTCCGGCGTCATCGATGATGAGACCACTTACGGCGGCCTGGACGACGACGGCTACAACCCCGACGACGATCCTGACGCGGCGGTGTGGAGCCATTAAGCGGATTTATATATTCGACCCTGTGAACCGCGCCCCGATTGTTGGACTGAAGTAATTCAGATTCGATGATCGGAGGTGCGGTTTCTTATGTGTGTGGATCGCGTGTGCCGTTGACCGTGGGTCGTCTATAATTATTAATTGTTAGGGTAATTAACAATAAGCAGAAAGACGAACCAATGTCTCGCAACGAAGCAACAGACAACACCGTCAGCAGCCTGAACGACGTGTATGCCAGCATCGACGTACTGGTCGATTATGCCGGCAAGCATCTTAACCTTGACCCGCGCGATGCGGATTGGACCCGTAATCGCATTTTTGAACTGTTTGAGCTGGATTCGTACCGCCCGACCGGAGAGACTACAGACGACACCGCGCCGGACGAACTGTTGAGCCGCTTCCGCGAATCATGCGTTGCCGCTGGCCTATTCGAGCCTGAAGAAGGGCCGCGATACGCCGATGTGGTGATGGGTCTGCTGTCCGCCAGCCCGTCCGCTGTACAGGATCGGTTCGTGGCCGTTGAACAATCCAACGATGGTATGGAGGCCATGCGCTGGTTCTACGACTACAGCGTGGCCAACAACTACGTCAAGAAAGCCGTACTCGACAAAAATCCGCGCTTTGATTCGCATGGCGTCACCGTGACCATCAATCTCGCCAAGCCGGAATTCAAGAACATGAAGAAGGCTGCAGCCGGCAATAGCGTGGCGGGTGGCTATCCTTCCTGCACGATATGCCATGAGAACGAAGGTTTCGCGGGCCGTGACAAGCGTACGCTGCGCACAGTGCCGGTCACGCTGGGCGGCGAACCGTGGTTCTGGCAGTTCTCTCCATACGGCTACTTCCACCAGCATGGCATTTGCGTCAACACCGAGCACACGCCTATGCACGTTGACCGCGATACCTTCGGCCATCTGCTGGACTTCGTTGACCGATTCCCCGGCTACTTCCTGGGCTGCAACGCCGCTCTGCCGCGTATCGGCGGATCGGTGCTGGCTCATGATCACTATCAGGGCGGCGGCGAGCATCTGCCCATGCACAAGGCGGCCGCTTGGGCCACATTCCACATGAACGGCTATTCAGATGCCGTGGTTGAGATCCTCGACTGGCCGGGTACCGCCGTACGTGTGGTGTCTCGCAATCGCGATGCCATCGTGGAAATCAGCGATATGATTCGACTCGCTTGGCAGCAGTTTGACGATAGTGCAGCGAACATCGCCAGCCATGACGCGGATGGTAATCGTCAATCCGCCGTATCTCCAAGTGCTATCATTACGGATCGCGGGTACGAGATGAGCTTGATTTTCCGCAACAATGCCGTCAGCAGCGAATACCCCGAGGGAGTGTTCCACGCGCATCCCGAATTCTGGCCGATCAAGCAGGAGCCTATTGGCCTCATCGAAGCGCAGGGTCTGTTCATTCTGCCCGGACGTTTGGTCGATCAACTTGCCCAGCTTGAGAACGCCTTGGCCGAGGGCCAGCCGTTACCCGCATCGGTGAGTGAGTTCACGCTGGAATGGGACGAGCTGACCGCCGCACTGAACGGCAATCGTGACCGAGCGGCCATTCATCAAGCCGTTCATGAAGAACTTGGCAGCGTGTGCGAGCGTATTCTCGGCAATACCGCCGTGTTCAAAACCAAGGAGCAGACGGTCGCGTTCCTCGCTGAACTTGGGCTTACCCGGCAGTAGTCGGCCCAGCGCTGATAAACCGCAGCGCTATTTTCCGATATTTGAGGAGAGGTAATGACTGATTTCGTGTTTCGCAACATCGACAATTCCGCAGGTTCCGCCACCATCAGCGACCACGGCGCGCATCTGCTGCGCTGGCGGCCGCTGAGCCAGGCCACGGATGTGGTGTTTGCACCTTCTTCGGTGGTGGTTGCTGAAGGTAGGCCGCTGGGCGGCGGTGTTCCGGTGATATTCCCGTGGTTTGGGCCCGGCTTTGCCGACGGCCATGGTCTTGGCAAAAAGCCGAATCATGGATTCGTTCGTACCAGACAGTGGCATCTCGATGCTGAGTCCTTCAGCAATAGCTATGCGCATTACAGCCTGACCGAGGCTGATGTGCCTTCCGATATGCTGCCTTGGTTCGAGGGGGATGCCGTGCCCAGTTTCCGTGCTGATTATGAGGTGCACGTTGCCGATACCCTTACCATGACGCTTACAGTGACCAACACTGGAGCCACGCCGTTCTCCTATGAAGCCGCACTGCATACGTATTTCCACGTCAGCGATGTCTCGCAGATTCGCCTCACCGGTCTTGAGCACGCACATTATGAGGATGCGACCAATGGTTTTGCGCCGTGTGAGCAGCCGGACGAGGCCGTGACGTTCGATGGCCCGGTGGATCGTGTATATGCCTCGACTGCCGCAGTGGAACTGCATGACGAAGGTTTTGGCCGCACGATTCATGTTGCCAAGTCCGGCTCTGCGCAAACCGTGGTGTGGAACCCCGCCGAACCGTACGGCGTGCTGGTCAATGATTCCGTCAACGAGGAATGGCGTCACTTCGTATGCTGCGAGGCCGCCGCATGCCGCGAACACGCGGTAAGACTTGAACCCGGCGAGTCCCATGCGCTCACCCAAACGCTCTCTGCGGCATAAACGAAAAGAGGTCCGCCATCGCTGGCGGACCTCTTTGTTTGGCTGCTTAGCTTACTGAGCCGATTCAGCGCCCTCGCGACGGGCGCGGGACACGGCGTACAGGCTGATGCCCGCGGCCACCGAAGCGTTCAGCGATTCCACGGACGAGCTGATCGGAATGCCGGCAATCGCGTCGCAGGATTCGCGCACCAATCGGCTCAGGCCACTGCCTTCCGATCCCAGCACCACCACGAGCGGATCGGTTTCAAAGCCGGTTTCGCCCACGAGCTTGTCGCCACCGCCGTCCAGGCCGACTACGTAGTAGCCGCGCTCCTTCAGGCCTTCGATCGCCTTGGTCAGGTTCACCACGCGAGCCACCGGCATGTGGGCCGCTGCGCCAGCGGATACCTTCCATGCTGCGGCGTTCACCGAAGCGGAACGACGCTCGGGCAGAATCACGCCGTTGGCACCGAATGCGGCTGCCGAACGAATCACGGCACCCAGGTTCTGCGGGTCGGTCACGCCGTCCAGCGCAATGAACAGCGGGCGGGCCGCGATGCGTGCGGCGGCCGAATTCGCAGCCTCCATGGCCTTGGCCTTCTTCTCGGCACGGTCGGCCAATTCCCTCAGAGAGGAGTACTGGAACGGATCGACCTTCAGAATCACGCCCTGATGGTTGCCGGAGCGGGCGATACGATCCATCTCCAGACGATCGGCCTCCAGCATGTGCAGTCCGTTCATGCCGGCGATCTTCACGATTTCGCGGGTGCGGTCGTCATGCTCGATGCGCGACATGATGTACAGCGTGGAAGAAGGTACGCCCACGCGCAGCGCCTCAAGTACGGAGTTGCGGCCGTACACCAGATCCGAGGTGTCGGAGGAGGCGAACTTATCCACGCGGCGGCGGGCCGCCAAGCGCGGGTCGGCGATCTGGCGACGCTCATTCGCCTTCTTGGCCTTGTAAGCCTTGTGATAGACGCGATCCTCGGCCTTCGGAGTAGGGCCGTAGCCCTTCAACTTATTGCGATGCTTGCCACCCGACCCCTTGGTCGGTCCTTTTTTCATAGCCATAGGTGCTATTGTCCCAGCACCCCGCGCCAAACGCGGCTATCCGTTGTTCGCATTCCTAGTCTGCTAACGCTTCCAACAGCTGACGATAGATGTCGTCGAACAGTGCCTCGTCATCGGTGTAGTCGCTGTTGGAGCGGAACACCTGTGTGATGAGTCGATCGTGTAGGTAGGGATTGCGCTCGCGTAGCAGCCGCAACAACTCCAGGTCTTCAGTGCCGCGACGCTCTGCCTCGAGCCGCATGCTCAGCCATGGACCGTCACCGCCCGGATAGACGATGAACGCATCGCCGCACGGAAAATTCGTGCCCAAGCCGGTGGGATTATGGCAGCTGGTCGCCACGAACGGATTCATGCCCTCCGGGAACTGGTTGAAGCCCCAGTGCAAAAAAGCCGGCAATGCGATTGCGCTCGAATCCCCAGAACAACAACCGCGAATGGATGACTTTCTGGTCCAGGAACCGGTTGAGCCACCGGCCCTCCGGCTCGCAGCACACATAGCTCCACACTTCATCGCCGGATTCGCGCATGTGGTCAAACGACTGCTGTTCGGCCTCATAGCCGCTGGTGGTTGGCACCCAGATATCCAATGCACCACGGAAGAAATCGGTCTTCACCGCTTCCAGCACCCGTGCTTGCGGCAAGTATTTTTTCAGCATTGCGACAGCCATGTAATACTGCCTGCGGCGAGCCTCCAACGTGGCCTCGTCCGGGTAGTGCGCGTCCGGCTCATCGTGAATATGCACTACTACGTTATGCTGCCATCCGTGCCGTGCAAGATAGTCTGCCAATGCGCGGAGGTAGGCGGTGGTGATGTCATAGCCTTGGGTGGATTCCAGCGGCACATCCGGTGCCATCGCGCAGGTGAAGGTATCGGTCAGCATATCCGGCATGCCATCGGGTTTGAATCCGCGGGAGAGTATTTGGCCGATTTCCAAGGTGGTCATGCCGCCGGCGAAGAATCGCTCGATGATTGGTGTCAGGTATTCGAAGTCGAAGGAGTAGCTGGGCTCGCGCTTGGCCACACAACGGTCGTCCAACTCGATGAAGAATGTGGTTTGCCGAACACGCCGCATGGCGTCGATGTATTGGTCAAGCAGACTCATAAATCGCGCGGAACCAATGGTTTCGTGATGCTGCCGAGCGATGGCATTCAGCGAGAACCAGTTGGTCACGGTGAACTGTTCGTCGGGGATCAGGACATCGGCAACGGTGACGTTGAGGACGATGGTGTGGCTGCCTTCGGCGGTTTGGATATCCAGCTCCAGCTGATGCAGCCCTGGAGCCAGACCGTCCAATGGTCTAAGACACGCATATAGCGCGCTGCGCCCAGCAACTGCGGTGATTGCGGCTGACGCCGAATCGTTGCTCGCAGGCTTCAGACAGTCGTACACCTTGAATGGCGCTTTGCGAATGGCATAATCCGGGCAGATGTCGGGCAGAATGACCATATCTCCGTCTTGTGTCTCGCCGTCGCCGGTGTTGTACTCAACTGGTACTGCAACCATCTGAAACCATTCGGTGTCGAATCCTTCGCCGCGCAGCGTGAACCGGGTTTCCGCACCGTCGGTGTGCACGACGATCTGCACGCCTGGTCTGCCATTGCGCGCCGCACGGCTCGCCAGACGCGTCGGCCCTGACATGGCATACTTGAACAAGACGCTCGCCCGCATCGCGGGCGTCGAACCGGAAGAAGGCGAACCCCCGCAAGCCGACGAGGACCAGGATTTCGCGCTCACCACCGGTGAGGCACCACTCCGGGCTTCGCGCTCATTTTCAAATGAGGCACCTCGACCGGAAGAATTCTGGTCGAGGTGGGGGGTGGGCTAAGGATTCTGGATTGCGTTGTTGTCGACCGTCCTAGTCTTGCCTGTCATAGATATGACGGGTGATTGGTGGGCGATCAAGCAATGCGCGTGCCACGTCGTCGGTGGTGATTAGGCATGTGGGGATGCCGGTGCGGCAGATGGCGAGGATGGCGTCCGCCTTGTCCTTGCCGCCCGCCACCACCACCGTATCCGGGGTGCGGAGCAGATCCTCGATGCCGATGGATATGCGGCGGTCGTTGATGGGGGTCTCCAGATAATGTCCGTCGGCATCGAAGAACATACCGGAGAAATCGGCAATGGTGTCGATATCGTCGAGCCGTTTGATTTCCGCTGCATCCAGATGCTGCACCAACTGGGTGATTCGGGTGTTCCACGCGCCCACGGAAAGGAACGCCAGATCGAGTTTGGGATAGTACGAGAGCGTTTCCGCGGCCGCCGGCTCAACCACCGCCGCGCGTGCGGCCTCGGGTGAACTGGAGAACAGCGGGGCGAACAGGGCCTTCGCCTCGCAGTCGGACTCCTGGCACATATGCGTGAGTATCGCGATTGGCGATTGCGACGGGTTGTTGCCTACCACGCCGGTCAACTGCACGAATGTGGCGCGCGGCATGTCGTGTACATGCGTGGCGATGGGCATCAAGGTGCGTCCCCAGGAGAACCCAACCACTTGGCCTTCGTGCAGACGATCGCATAGGTATCGTGCGCCGGCGCGGCCCATCGAGTCGCGCTCGGTGTCCATGTCGCGGCAGGACGGGGTGATGATGACGTCCTTGAGCTTGAGGTGGTCACGCAGGCAGGGGGCGAGATTCGGGCTGATTGGGGAGCCGTCGTGGATTTCGATGGTGGCCACGCCGGTCTCCTTGGCTTCGGTAAGCAGCCGTGCCACTTTGAATCGCGATATTCCCAAGGCGTCCGCGATTTGCGATTTCGTCTCGTCGAGCAGATAGAACCGCCTGGCCACATCGGCCAGTAACGATGTGTGCTCACGGCTGTGCATATGCTCTCCTCGGCCTTTCATTCGTTTTCCGTGTATGCGTGTGCCTAGGCCTACTGACATACATGCAAGGAAGGTCGCCCAAAACGATGTCGTTGTGACGACACTACTACCATATCGCTCAAATGAGCGACACGCAAATGATTGACACAACATGTGAGCATATTTAGTATTTTCATACGAGCAAAACGTATTGCTCGAATGAGCGAAGCAAAGGAGCTTTCTATGAAGACTCGGCGTAGAGCCCCACAGGAACTCGGTGTCTTGGTGGTGGTGCTTCTGGTGGCGGTGATCATGGGAGTTCTCTCCCCTGAGTTCCGTACCGCGGGCAACATGGAGGTGCTGCTGCTGAACGGCTCGGTGGTCACCTTCCTAGCGTTGGGACAGACCTGTGTGTTATTGACCGGCGGCATCGATTTGTCGGTGGGATCGAACATTGCGTTCACCGGTATGGTCGCTGCGCTCGCCATGCAGGCGGGAATGCCGTGGTGGGCGGCGGCCCTGCTTGCCATCCTCACCGGCGCCGGTGTGGGGCTATTCAACGGATTGGTCATTCATTACGGTCATATGCCGCCGTTCATCGTCACGTTTGCCACGTTCGGCATTTCGGCGTCGATTCCGAAGATTCTCACCCAATCGAAATCCATCACCGTGATTGATCCGATGTTCGCCTTCTTCGGACGAGGTAAGCTCCTCGGCGTACCGTTGCCGATCTGGATGGTGCTGATCGCGGCCGTCGTCATTGGCGTGATCCTCAAAAGCACGGCGGTGGGCGTACACGTCTACGCGGTGGGTGGCAATGCCGACACCGCTCGCCTGTCGGGCATCTCCGTGGCTCGTACGACGGTTTTCGTCTACGTCGTCTCCGGTATCACCGCCGCATTCGGTGGCATCATCACCACATCCCGGCTCATGGTCGGCTATCCGACCGCCGGATCAGGCACGGAGCAGTTCTATTCCATCGCGGCGTCCGTGGTCGGCGGCGTAAGCCTGTTCGGCGGCGTCGGCACTATTCTCGGTGCGTTCATCGGCTCGTTGCTCATCGCGGAGGTGTCCAACGGCATGAATGTCATCGGCGTGGACAGCTATTGGCAGCCGCTTGTCATCGGCGTGATCATCCTTGGCGGCGTGCTGTTCGACATGAACAGATCCCGTTTGTCCCTCGGTAGAAAAGGGCGTGTCGGGGCGAATGCCTCCCATGCCGGGGAAGGGGTGTCGCCGGAGACGGACCGGGCGGCGACACTGGAAACGGAGAGAAGGAAGGGAGGCGACGCATAACTCATCCGACCGGCGTGGGCTCATGGACGAGCCCGGACGGACGCTGGGGCGGACGAACGACCCGAGGGGGCCGCTTAATGTCCAAGCAACCACCATCTATTAAAGGACGATATATGAACACCACAATCAAGAAGACGCTTGGCATATGCGCCGTCGCGGCGATGCTGCTGCAGATGGCCGCCTGCCAGGTGGTGAATACCGGTACCGGAGCGAGCACTGAAGGTGCCTCCATCACCGTGCCGGAATCGTGCGAGACGGACGGCGCGCTCATCGCGGTGCTGCTGCCCAACCGCACCAATCCCTATTACGTGTCGATGACCCAAGGCTTTGAGGACGCGGCCAAAGCCGCGGGTATGAAGGCCGAGGTGCAGATCGCCGAGGACGACGACGCCAAGCAGCTGTCTCAGGCCGAGGCCGTCCTGCAGAAGAAGCCTTGCGCCGTGGCGCTCAACCCGGTCAAATCCGAACCGGCGGCCGCCACCGTGCGTAAGGCCAACGAGGTGGGCGTGCCCGTCTTCGATGTCAACATGCCCGTCGATGACAAGGCCATGAAGGCGCAGGGCGCGAGCATCGTCCAATACCTCGGTGCCGACAACAAGCAGGGTGGCCGTCAGGTGGCGAAGATGGTGCTCGAAGACATGGGTGCCGATGCCAAACTCAACATCGGACTGGTCGCCGAGCCGGACGAGGTGTCCGCGGTCACCCGAGACGACGGCTTCAAGGACGAGATCTCGTCCAACAAGAACGCCAAGGTTGTGGCCGAGGTGGACGGCAACGTGAAGATCACTGATTCGCTCAACGCCACTGCCGACATGCTGCAGGGCAACCCCGACATCAACGTCATCTTCTCTTCCACTGGCCCCGGTGCGCAGGGCGCGCTCGAAGCGGTCAAGGCCTCCGGCAAGGACGTCAAGGTATATGGATTCTGCGCCGCCGAGCTCACACTGACCGACGCCTATCCAGGTTGTGTGGCCCAGGAGCCGTACGACTACGCGCAACGGGTCGTGGCGCAGATCGTGAAGTTCAAGGAGGATGGGAAGGTCGACAAAGAGATTCTTCGGCCACTCAAGTCCTTCAAGAACGGCGAGACGCCGGCCGCCGGAGAGGTGGGCTGACCCATGGCCGCAAGGGATACGTCCTCGGGCGTGGCGCGCGCCGGCTCGGTCAGGGAATGCTATGAGGCAATCAACATCGAGAAGGACTATTCCGGGGTCCCCGTGCTTCTGGACGTGTCCCTGCGCATCCATCCCGGAGAGGTCGTCGGTCTCGTAGGCCATAACGGGGCGGGCAAATCCACGTTCCTGAAAGTGCTGTCCGGTGCCCATCGTTCCTCTGGAGGTGAGCTGCGTCTGAACGGTGAAACCGTATCGTTCGCCGGGCCGTCCGATGCCATCGGCAAAGGTGTGTCCACCGTGTATCAAGAGCTGTCGTTGCTGCCGAACCTGACGGTGGCGCAGAACGCCTGGCTCGGTCGCGAACGACGTACCGCGGTCTGTACACTCGACAAGCGGTCGATGGGCCGTGCCACGGCCGAATTGGTCGCCGACTTCGGTCTCGACGTCGACCCCGAGGCATTGGTCGGCTCCTATCCGGTGGCCGTTCGCCAGCTGTTGGAGATTGCCATTGCGTGTAGCCGTGATACAAAATACCTGCTGCTCGACGAGCCCACCACCGCGCTGGAAGGCGATCAGGTCAACGTGTTGCTCGGTTACCTCGGCAATCTCGCCAAGGAGCGTGGCATCGGCATTCTCATCGTCAACCACAAACTCGATGAGCTCTATCAGGTGTCCGATCGCATCGTCGCGTTGATGAATGGCAAGGTCGTGATCGACGCGCCCACCGGCGAAGTTGACCGTCATGCCGTAGTCACCGCCATCGCCGGCGCGGAATACGCCGACAGGGCGGCCGGTTCCGGTTCATACGGACCCGGACATCACACTGCTGCCGGTGGTGAGGTCACCTTGCAGGTCGAAGGACTGCGCGGCGGCCTTCTCAACGACATTGGATTCACGGCCCGAGCAGGTCAGATTCTCGGTATCTATGGATTGGCCGGTGCCGGACGCACTGATACGTTGCGCGCCATCGCAGGTATCAATCCAGTCGAAGGCGGCGTGATGAGCGTTGACGGCGAGCCATATCACGCCAGAATCCCGGCCGATGCGATGAAACATGGCATCGCGTTCGTCACCGAGGAACGCAAGAAGGACGGCATCGTGCCGCTGATGGACAGTTACCAGAACGCCGGATTGCCGGTGCTTGGCCGCTATACCCGAGCGGGCATGCTTGACCGGGGGCGGATGGTTGCCGACACGGCGGCGATTCTCGAGCAGCTGGACCTCAAAGGAGACCCGAGCAAACCGATAGTCTCCCTGTCTGGCGGCAACCAGCAGAAAGTGCTGCTGGCGCGCGCCCTCGCCCAGCGGCCGCACATCCTGCTGCTCGACGAACCCAGCAAAGGCGTCGACATCGGGGCCAAGGAAGAGATTCACGACATTCTGCGTCGCCTCGCCCATGAACAGGGCATGACTGTGGTCATGGTCTCGTCCGAGGAGGAGGAAGTGCTCGAGGTCTCCGACAGCATCCTCGTCTTCGGCGAGGGGCGTGTGCTTGCGGGCCCCTGCGACGCGGCCGATATGACCGCATCGAGATTGCGGCGATTGGCGTGGGGCGAGACCGACGACAAGGCGCAACCATTGGCGGCGGACGTCCGTTCCGCGACATAGGAAGGAAACCAACATGAATAAGTCACATGACGTCATCGACGGGGACGGACTGCTCGACATCGCCCGCGCAGCCGTGGACATGGAGGGGCGGGCCGTGCTCGAAGTGTCCAATCAGATTGACGACACCATGCTTGAGACGATCGCGATGATCGAGCGGTCCGAAGGCAAGGTGTTCGTCACCGGAGCCGGTACCTCCGGAACCATCGCGCACCGGTTCGCGCATCTGCTCAGCGTATCCGGCACGCCGGCGGTATATCTGCATGCCATGGATGCGCTGCATGGCAGCATGGGCGCGATCGAGCCGGACGACGTGATCATCACCATTTCCAAAGGTGGCGAATCCGATGAGGTCAACCAGCTCTGTCAGCTGCTCAAGGAGAAAGGCGTCGGGGTTATCGGCATTGGCGAGCACCCTGAATCCACCTTCGCCGGCCTTGTCGACGTGTTCGTGCGGTTGCATACCATCGACGGCGCCGACCCCTATAACAAACTCGCCATGGGCTCCACGCTCGTGGCGGAAGCATGGGGCGATGCGCTGGCCCGTGCGCTGATGGTGGTGCACGGGTGGGATGAGGAGTCCTCGCTCAAACTGCACCCCGCCGGCGCCGTAGGCAAGTTCGCCAAGGCCCATCACGTGTTTTAGGCATTTGGGCGGATGCGCCTTTCCGGCGTATCCGCCCGGTTCTCCACTCCAATATTGCTCCCTCAGGAGGCGTCAATGAGCATCATGGGAATCGATCTTTCCACGCAGTCCTGCACCGTGGAGGTGCGGTCCGAGGACGGTTTCGCCGTGCTCGCCACGGCGCGTCGGCCGTTGCCGTCCACGCGACCGCCGGTCTCCGAGCAGGATGTCCGGGACTGGTGGGACGCCTTGGTCGCTTGCATGGGCGATCTGGCCTCCGCCGGGGCGTCGTTGGATGGGGTGCGTGCCGTCAGCGTTTCAGGACAATGCCATGGTCTGGTCCCCCTCGACGCTTCCGGTCGAGCGATTCGTCCGGTGAAGCTTTGGAACGACACCACCGGCAGCCCGCAGATGGAGCAATTGCTGGAACGGTTCGGCCCGTCATACTGGATCGAACACACCGGCTCCCGCCCGACGGCGGCGTTCACCATCGCCAAGCTGGCTTGGCTCGCCGAACATGAGCCGGACACCATAGCCCGTATCCGCCATATCCTGTTGCCGCACGATTACATGACCTACCGGTTGACCGGAGAATTCGTCACCGATCGGTCGGAGGCGTCCGGTACGGGATGGTTCGATTCCGTGGGCAATGATTACGATTACGGTCTCCTGTCCGATTGCTTCGGCGATCTGTTGGATTTTCGATCGGTGCTGCCCCGAGTGGGCGCTCCCGAGGATGCGGCCGGCGTACTGCGTGCCGACGTCGCGCGGGAACTTGGCCTGACCGCGGGTATCCCCGTGGGGGTGGGCGGGGGCGATCAGCACATGTCCGCGGTCGGGCTCGGCATCACGCCGGGCGATGTGGTGGTCTCCCTGGGGACTTCGGGCGTGGTCTACACCACATGGACGTCCCCGGTGCGCGACCTGTCCGGCTGGGTGAACGGCGTGGCCGACGCCGCGGGCGGGTGGCTTCCATTGGTCTGCACGTTGAATTGTACCAAGGTCACCAACTGGATGGCGCGGATGCTCGGAGTGAGCGTGCGTCAGCTCGACGAGCTCGCCGCTGAGGGCGATATGCGCCGTGCGCCGGTCATGGCCGCCTACCTTGACGGGGAACGATCTCCGTCGCTGCCGTTGGCCAGGGGAGCCGTCGCCGGCATCGGCAATGATACCGGGCGTGAGGATCTGGCGTTGATGGCGTTCGCCGGTGTCGTCCATGGCATGATGCGTGGATTCGATGCGTTGTCGCATTGCGGCATATCACTGGATGGTGAACTCGTGCTGTGCGGCGGCGGTGCGCATGCCGCGACCTATCGTCAACTGTTCGCCGACTATACCGGCAAGCCGGCGTTGATTCCGGATGCGGACGAGGCCACGGCGAGAGGCGCCTGCGTGCAAGCGTGGAATCTGCTGCACGACGGGCGGAGCCTGCGCGAGGCGGCCAAGGAGTTGCGTCCCGCTGTCCGTAGCGCGACCGAGCCGATTGACAGCGCCCCGGCGTGGCTCGAGATGAAGGAACGGTATCTGGAAGTGGCGGCATTCGCCTGTGCATACCGGCCTTCGTTTCCGGGCGAGAACGAAATCCCCGATGTGAATTCGCAGGAGGCGACGAATGATGACGACGAACGTTGACGTTCCGCCGCGGGCTGGCTGGTCCGTGGGAGATCGGCAGGGCGGGGTAGGGAAGGAGCGTGCGGGTGACGGTTGGAGCCATGCCGTCGAAATAGGACCGTCGCTATTGGCCGCCGACCCGCTCGCCTACGGTGCGGCCATCGACGACGTGGCTACTGCGGATTACCTGCACGTCGACGTCATGGACGGTCATTTCGCCCATGATCTCAGCTGGGGGCCGGGGATGGTGCGTATGTTCGTGCGGCGTTCTCGGATCCCCGTGGAGGTGCATCTCATGGTGGACGAGCCGCAACTGTGGGTTGAGCCGTATGCGGCGGCTGGTGCGCGGCGGCTGGTGCTTCACGTCGAATCGCTGCCGGAGGCGGCACTATGTTCGGTGTTGGCGCTGGTGCATGAACTGGGATGCGAAGTGGTGCTGGCGTTGGCGCCGGGCACGCGCCCGGCGCTTTCCGAGACGGTGCTTCAACTGATTGACGGCGTGATGATCATGGGGGTTGTTCCGGGGCAGGGCGGCAGCGGCATGTTGCCGGATACGGCTCGCCGGGTGGCCGCGATGTCGATGCTGTTGATTGCTCGGGGGCTTGAGGGGCGTGTATCCATAGCGGTCGACGGCGGTGTCAATGTGGATAACATCGGCAACCTTGCGGATGCGGGTGCCTCCCGATTCGTTGTGGGAACGGGAGTGTACCGTAGCGCGAACCGTGAACGGCGCATCGCGGAGCTGCGCCGTTCAGCCGCGGCGCGAGTGACGGCCGTGGGCTGATTCATTGTTCAGGGAGCCGTGCGGTTTTATTCGTTGTGTGATTGAAAAAATGAAGAAAACCGCGCGGCCTATATCCGAGTCTAGCGCGTCTGATGGCCGTGTTCTGCTCGCCCGTTGTCTATTTAGAAGTGCAACGCCCTTGTTTGTTCGGTTAATTCTAGCAGTTCGTCGGCGAATGCCTCGGCCGGTGTGCGGTAGCCGAGCACCCGCATGGGACGGTTGTCGGTCTCGTCCACGATGGCCTGCATCTCGTCGGCCATGGACGGTTCGATGCGCGTGCGTTTGGGCAGGTTGGATTGGCAACGGTGTGTTGGTGTTTCTAGAGGGTTTTTCCTTGTTGTGTGAACTCCACGGGGCTCAGGTACCCGAGGGTCGAGTGGAGCCGCTGGTGGTTGTACCACCACACGTACCGGTTGACGTCCGAGCGTAGCTGTTCCACGTTCGTGTAGACGTTCCTGTGGATGAGTTCCTTCTTGACGAGCCGGTTGGTGGATTCGACCACCGCGTTGTCGTACGGGCTGCCGGGCCGGGAAAGGGAACGTGTGATGCCGGACACGTCGAGTATGCGTTCGATGCGTTCCCCGGTGAACTCGCCGCCGCGGTCCGTGTGGAACACCTCGATCTCGTCCAGCGGGAAGCGCGGCGCGGCGAACGCGGCCGGCACGGGATCGGCGTCGTGCCTGACGCCGACCGAATGGCCGGCGATCTGCCGGTTGGCCAGGTCGCCGGGCAGGCAGACGTACGCCCACGAACCGCCGACCCTCACGTAGGGCCGGGCCGGAGGCCAGATGGGTGCGCGACGCATAGCCATTGAACTCGCGGGCGAGGATGTCGGGAGCCGGGTCGTCGTTCGGCCTGGCCGGGCGTGGCCTATAGGCGGCCTTGGAATAGGAGCCGGCCATGCCGTTCCCCTTCATGATCCGGTTGATGCGGCGGCGGGACAGCGTCACGCCCTCGTGCCCCAGGGCGTGCTTGATCTTCCTGGCCCCGTACGCCTTGCCGCTGTCCCTCCACACGCGCTCCACATCCTTCTCGTAAGGGTCGGCGCGTTCGGCCTCGGGGCGTTCGAGCATCCAGTAGCAGGTCGACTTGGCAACGCCCGGGATCCTGCACTGCGCTGATATCGGGCAGCGGCCGGCGTTGGACCGTATCACGCCTGCTTTCGTGCGAATACCGGCGCCGCTTGTTCTGAAACGTCGACCTCCATCTCCAACTGGCGGTTGCGTTTCCGCAATTCGATCAGCTCGTTCTCCTCGGGAGTGCGGTTGTCGGCCGCTTTCGTGGAGCCGCTGTTGCGGATGCCCTGCACCCAACGCCGCAACGTGGAACGCGGGATGCCGTACTCCGCCCTGATCCGCGACGACGGCTTGCCGTTCCCGTTACGACTGCACGATCCGCCTCTTGAACTCCTCCTCGTAACGACGGGGACGATTCAGATCGGCCATGACGATCAACCCCTTCGTTGTCATGCCCCGCATGAACCAGTCCAATACATTGTAGCCAATCCCCGCATTCCCGGCAATACCGGGCGGTCCCGTCCGCCGGCTCGCAGCCGATCAGCCACACTCCGGCACGCGAACCCGCGGTCACGTGCCTTTGCGAGACGGGATTCAGGCGCAGCCTGTCCAGGCCAAGCAGGACCCGACCATCGAACGCGCTAGACTCAATACCAAGCCGCGCGGTTTCATTCACTTTTTTCAATCACACACCGAATCAAACCGCACGGCCCTCACACACCAAAATGCGAAGAGCCAGGTTAAGGCGTTTCACCCGTTCAAGAAGGGTGAGAGAGTGCGATACTCGGCTTCTACGGTATGGGACGCTTCCAGTGATGTGCAAGGACCGCCACTGACGCTTTTCAAGGTACGCATGTCCCGAATCCGGAAACTGCGGATCCATATAGGACGTGAGGTCCGAAACATAGCGCCGCGACTCGAAAGCCCCGCTCCCAGTCTGAACCGCACCCCGATTGTTGGACTGGAGTAATTCATGTCCGATGATTTGGAG
>ERZ1031746.413-NODE-413-length-15835-cov-19.372877_pt1 | contig 15835 bp, 15 predicted proteins | sample MGYA00518171_ERZ1031746 | MGnify/ENA primary metagenome ERZ1031746 (study PRJEB33719, sample SAMN04261238) | wastewater metagenome | biome: rural village; feature: human; material: feces | host: Homo sapiens | place: El Salvador | collected 2013-01-07 ...
ACCGATGCTGACTTTGACGGACAGAGGTTTGATTTTACGAGTGAGTGATACCGCCCACTTGACGACAACACATTGTTTTCAGAAAAAGTAATGTGTGGTTGTCAACACAGAAACAGCCGGACACGGTGGCCTTGTGGCTGCTGTGTCCGGCTGTTTCTATTTTAATCTTCCAGTATTCTTTTTGCAGTAATCCTCTATTAGTGGTATGATTGATTCATACCATCCAAAATGTCCATATTTCAAAGGACAGCCATATTCTGTGCTTTCTTTTTTGATGCCGAGCTCGTTTTTCCATATTTGATTAAACCACCATACATTAAAACGGGAATATCCCTTCTTTTTCATAATATCAACAATTTCGGATGGAGTATATGTGATTTTGGCTTCTTCGTGTCTTTGCAATTCCTTCTCTTGACAATGTTTTTCTACAACTGGAAGCCAGTTTTCATACCACATCCATTGATTTTTGGTAATATAGATTCCATATTTTTCTCTACTCTTTAGCTCGTTCTTCCAAAATGCAGTCATATCTCCAGTGTTGAACCAAGTATATCCTTTTTCGTTCATCAATTTGACTACATCTTTTGAAAGGTATTTTTTCTTTTCAGTTTCTTTTATTAGTGTATACGCAGCATTTAATCCTTGCGCTTGCGGACTATCCGCTCGTACGAATGTAATAACCTGATCTGTTGTGCTGTTAACACGCTTTCCATCTACGCGTGCAAATACAACACGATATGCATAATGTGTATTACCAAGTTCATCCTCGCTTAAAGAGTCCTCAAATTCTGTTATAAAATTTTTTATGTTATTTGATAGTTTTTCATTGCGGAAAAGTTGCTCTTTCTGTTCGGCTTCTATGGGTGAGAATTGAATAGCAAGTCCGAGTTCCTGATCAACTCCAAATACATTTCCAAACAATTTTTTGATGTAAAAATTGTAATTGATCGAACACGCTTGAAGTTTTGCACTGATAGATGCATCTATCTTTTTGGTCATTTGATGCTCAATCTCGTGCCGTATTCCGATTAAAAATTTAAGATTGCTAGCAGTTATGGAATCGATTGGAGAATCTTGACAATCCAGACAACGCTCAAGCTCCCAATGTTTATAAGCTCCATGCTTTGTCTTATCATATACTTTTTTCTTTCCCTTATTATGAAAATAACGGTAATCTATGCCTTCATTGGCATAGAATGCATGAAGTAAATAAGTCCAAGCAATAATTGCCAATGTAATAAATGTTTCTGATTTAAACGTGATTTGAGGATTATTGTACAACTGAACAGCCGACATCATGGCTTCTCGTGATTTTATAAGTAATTCAGTTTTTTTCATTGTGTCCTCCATGGATTCAATAACATTTTCAGTTCCAATTAGTTATTGTTTTTCTCTAATTTAGGATGTTGCATATAGAAAATATTTTTCTGCCGCTCAATTTCAACCCGCAGCTGTTCTTTAGTGGGCAGATAAGTCAGATACTTCGACATGAACAGATGGTCGTTATCATGAAGGACAGAGTATCGCGCGATGTCCTCGCTGGTTTCACCACACAGCAGAATGCCGATCGTGGGGTTGTCACCCTCTTTGCATTTGAGTTCATCGTACATCCGAACATACATATCAATCTGGCCGACATCTTGATGGGTGATCGTCCCCATTTTCAAGTCAATCAGAACGTAGCATTTCAGTTCGATGTTGTAAAACACAAGGTCGATGTAGTAATCTTCCGTATCGGTCACAATATGCTGCTGCCGGGCCACGAAAGCAAATCCCTTTCCCATTTCCATGAGGAAGTCCCGGATGTGAGAAAGAATTGCAGACTCCAAATCGGACTCTGCAAAGGAGTCTTCGGTGCGAAAGCCTAAAAATTCTGCCACGATGGGACTTTTGAGAAGTTCAAACTGATGCTTGGGTTCTGCTGCCGTTTTCTCTTTCATTTCTGCAATGACGGCTTCTTTTTTCGGAGAATGGAGCAGCCGATAATAATACTGTGTGCCAATATTACGGTCAAGGGTACGAACACTCCAATTTTCATTGGCAGCTTCATTCATATACCAAACACGGGCATCTTCGTCAGGAACACGTAACAACGCACGAAAATGTGACCAGTTGAGATTTGGAACACGCGTGTTCCAAATCTCAAAGTCAGGAAAGCACAAATAAAATTTTCGGTAGTATCGGAGACTTCTACCAGAATAATTGCTTCCAAACTCTTTCGTAAGTTCATCAGACAGAATCGAAATCAGCCGTTTGCCATACTCTGCACGCTCGGCACCGCTCTGTTCCTCTTCAACAATGCGCTTTCCAATGTTCCAGTAGGTCATAATCATTGCGCGGTTAGCTGCATTATAGGCAACATTCTGGCCTGCGGCAATCAAATTTTTAATATCGGAGATTACAGGCTGATACGGAATGAGGTTGCTGTCCATTTGAAAAATCTCCTTTCCAACTGAGGATTTTTTCTAAGAATCATTGTTTTAATTATAGCAGATATTGTCTGAACTGTCAGCCGATTGCGAGGAAAACTTGCGCAGCTTACCGTTCCTGCATCCGCTCTTTTCCCGGTGTTGTCCGCAGGATGCCGTCCACATTTTGTTTGATGATACCATACTCCTGCAGCTGGCGTTTGGCTTCGGCATACTGTCGTTGCAGCTGGTCTTTCTGCTCGGCCAGTTGCTTATACTCGGCTTTCAGGATGTAGAGGTCGGGCAGCTTTTGAAAGTCCTGCTCTTTCAGGGCCTTGGCCGCTGCTTCATAGAGAATCAGGGTGCCTTCATGCTTGCGCCGGAACTGCTTTTTGTCAGCGGCCCGCTGATACTCCTGCACCAACGGGCGCAGCTCCTTACAGGTAGTAACATCCTTTATCAGCATGGCCATTTCTGCAAGCCGGCGTTCGGCTGCTTTCAATGCAGCGGCAGCTTCGGCACTGGCGGCGGTGATCTCGGCCACCCGGCTTTCCAAATCCGGGTAGCTGTCGATTTCATGCTCTGTCAGGAAGTTCAGCGTCCGGGCAGCCTGTTTCAGATTGTGGAGTTTTGCCCACTTCTCGTACCCTGCGGACTGCTGGGCCTTGATGCTGTTTTCCAAATCAATCCGCAGAGAAATTTTGCGGGTTTCTTTGGACTTCCGTTCCATGAACCGTCCCTTGATGCGCTCGGTGATGGCTTCCTCGGTGTAGGTTTCGCCCAGAGTTTTGCAGCGGGTGAACCGCGCCTGTCCGGGCGCACGGAACGAAATATACTTACCCCGCTTGACTTCATAGCCCTGCTCCTGCAGGAGCCGCAGAAAATCGTCAAAATCCTTGGCATGCGGGATGGCTGCATCTATGGCGGTTTTCAGCTTCGCCTTCCAGCTCGTGCCCTTGCGGTGCGCATCCCACTCGGCATAGCTTTTGCCCCGGTCTTGGCCGGGCATTACCACGGACAGGCCGTGTTCTATGCACAGACGGTCGCTAGTGCGCCGGATGTAGGCATAACTCTGTCGGTTGGAAACATACTTTCGTTGGTTCACCATGTCCACGGCACAAAAGATAATGTGGTTGTGGACGTGCCCCTTGTCAATGTGCGTGGTCAGCACATACGGGTATTTGCCTTGCAGGACTTCATCTGCAAGCTGCCGGCCAATCTCGTGGGCCTGCTCCGGCGTGGTTTCTCCCGGCGCAAAAGACTGTATCAGGTGGTGGGCCAGATTGTTGCCTTTCTGCATGGCTTGTGATAGCAGCAGTTCAAATTCGATGTCGGCGGTTTCATAGGAGCAGGCAAAGGAGGACACCAGCATTTTTTCATCTGTCTTGGCTGGATTCTCGATGTAGTCCAGTGCCTTTTTCAGCGTTGACTTGATAGGATGTATCTTTGTAACTGCCATATCTGCGCCAATGCTCCCTTGATGTCCGCAACGTCTTGTGTGTACAGCGGCCCCATGCTGTTCAGCCGCCGCGCGATCTGATTGACGTTGACACCAATCTTTTGCAGTTCGGCGGTCTGCGCCCGGATGTCGGTGGTGTCGATGTGGACAACATAACCATCTATCGCCATCTTTCGCAGATAGGCGGCCATATTCCGGGTTGGTATCAATTTCATTTTTTCTCGAATCAACCTCCGTTCTTCTTCCGTCACATAAAATTTGACCTGCACGGTTCGTTTTCTGCCTTCCATTCGTTTTACTCTCCTTTCCGTTTTGAGGGTTTGGGACACTTCCCAACAAGCTGTTTTGCAGAGCAAAATACGGAAGTGGGTACACACTTCCTATGCTTGCTCTGTAAGTTCTTCTCTAGACCGTACCCTCTACTAATACTACAATACGGAGGCTTGAAAATGGCAAAGAGGTGAATTGAATTTTGATGCAAAAGAAGATATAATTGGTTATAACAAACTCGGAGACCAAGTGGACTTAGGAGGAATACAATGTTCGATATGACAAAAGAAACAGGGGCATTTCATAATATATACAAAACAGGAATAGGAGCAGAAACAGAAAAAAGAATACTGCATGAAGGAAACGAGTCAGGCGAAGGAACGATGCGGCGTTTTGAGGTGGCTCCTGGCATTCAAATTACCTATAACGATTTGAAAATGGACTCCTGTTTCCGCCCCATCCGATTTGAAAAAGACTTTTTGCAGATCAATCATTGTCTTGAGGGCTGCTATGAATGTGAACTGGAAGGTGGCTCAGTCAGCTTTTTAGGCGAAGGCGATCTTTGCGTGGATTACCTCTCCAAAGATAGACAGGTGTTCCTTGGCTCCCGTATCCCTCTGAAAAAATACCGAGGCATCACCGTACTGCTGGAAATGGAAACCGCGCAGCAAACCTTGGATCAGGGCTTTCAACAAGCTCATATCAGTTTGGAACAGATAAAAGAACGCCTGTGTTCAGATGGACGTTCCCTTATCATCAAATCCAAGCACGAAATCGACCATATTTTCAGCGAGTTTTACTCGGTGGACGAGCGTATCCAGGTTCCGTACTTTTGGATCAAGGTCATCGAGTTACTGCTGTTTTTAAGTCTCCTGGATGGCAGCGCAGTTTGCCGACCGCAACAGTTTTCTGCGGACATCTCCAAACGGACACAGGATGTTTACCAGTACATTATAGAAAATCCCTTTACCAAAGATACCATTCAGGATCTGGCCTGTATGTTCGGACTGGCAGAGTCCAGCTTAAAAAGATGTTTCAAATCTATTGCCGGGACCTCCATCGGCACCTTTGTCAAGACGAAACGCATGGAGGCTGCTGCCGATATGTTGGTTTCAGAGCCGACTTTGAGCATTGGGGAGATTGGAAGTGTGGCGGGATATGAAAATCAAAGCAAGTTTTCTGCCGCATTCAAATCTGTTATGGGAGTGACCCCCCAGGCATATCGCCACAAATATTGCTGACCTGATTGGAGCAAAATCCGACCTGTTCGGTTATAGAATGTACTACCCTGGTATGCTATAATTTTTGATGTGCCAATGGTGAGTACGCTGTGAAGCAGCCGCTGAACCGCGGCTGCTTTTTTTAGCCAATAGTTAGCACAATCTAACCAAGGTTTGGAGGGATGTACTATGCGGATTGCGGGAGGGACCGCAAAAAGAATTACCAAACGCATCATCAATTTTATCCTTGTCATTTGGGGCGTCGTTACTCTTAGTTTCTGCCTGCAAGTTTTCACTGGAACCGATCCGGCAGAGATGATTGTCCGCAAGGTCAATGTCTTTGCAACAGAGGAGCAGATTCAGGCTGTGCGGGAGGAGCTGGGACTGGACGCCCCCTTTCTGGAACGCTACACCGACTACATAAAGGGCGTGCTGACCGGCGACCTTGGAACCGCAATCACAAACCGCCAGCCGGTCATCGAAAATATCAAAGATGCCCTTCCTGTAACTTGTATGCTGGTAGTTATGGCAATGGCTTGGGTCATCATCTTCACGGTATTGATAGCCGCCATCTCTGTCATACGAAAAGGCGGGATTTTCGATAATGTCATGCGGATTATCTGCATCATTGGGATCTGTGTGCCGAGCTTTTGGCTGGCGCTGATCCTGCTGACCGCCTTTGCGGTTCAAATCCCCATTTTCAGTGTGATCTCGGACGGCAGTTTCAAATCTTTGATTTTGCCATCGGCAGCAATGGCGTTCCCTATTATCTGTATTGCGGCCAGGGTGCTGCGGGCGGCAGTGCTGAATGAACTCAAAAGTGACTATGTGACCTATGCCAGAGCAAGAGGGTTTTCTAATGCACAAATCGTTTATGGCGAGGTGCTACGAAATGCCCTCCCCGCAGCCATCACACTTTTCGCCCAATACTGTGCTGCTCTTTTTGGGACTTCGGCACTGGTAGAGAGCGTTTTCTCCATCCAGGGACTTGGCATTTACCTGACGAAGTCCTGCGAGAGTATGGACATCTATGGGATTTCCGGTTCCATCCTGGTGTGCGGCGTGTTGTTTGTTCTGTTCAACACCCTAGCGGATTTGCTTTCGAGTGCTATCTGCCCTGCGTATAGGAGGAAAGCGGCATGAAACGAAAAGGACAAATCATTGTTGGATTGGCTCTGATCCTGATTTTTATTCTTATGGCTCTGGCGGCCCCGCTACTGGCCCCCAATGATCCAAATGCCACAGGTCTTGCGCTGAAAAATGCTCCGCCTTCTTCGGAGTACCCTCTTGGCTGTGACCAAATGGGCCGTTGCGAACTATCAAGACTTCTCTATGGAGCAAGGTACTCTATGGGGCTGACCATTCCGGTACTGATCGTACTGGCCGCCTTCGCTCTGTTCGTGGGATGCTATTCCAGTTATAAAGGCGGACTGGTAGATGAAGTCATACGGATACTTTGCGACATCCTCATGGCCTTTCCTCTCATCGTCATTGCGATGGCGTTGGTGTCGGCGGTGGATAATTCTGTGGCAAGTGTCATTATTGCCATCGGGATTTCTATGTTAGCGTGGTTTCTGCGGATGGTACGCTCCTATGCAAAGACTGAGTGCGGAAAGGAATACATTGAGGCGGCCCGGATCGCCGGTGCCTCCGGCCTTCGCATCGTCCTGCGCCACTTGATCCCCAATGTGTTCCCGCAGTTTGTGGTGTACTTCACCACCGGGATCGCCACGGCGATCATGTCAGTGTCCAGCTTTGCTTTCCTGGGCGTAGGGCTGATTGTCGGAACACCGGAATGGGGTGCGATGCTCAATGAGGCACGAAACAGTGTCTACTCAAATCCCGCGCTCCTGATTTATCCGGGCATCTGCCTCATCGTCTGCTGTGCAGGCTTCAACCTGCTGGGCGAGGGGCTGCGGGATGCCATTGGGAAGGAGGATGATATTCGTGTTGCTTGAGGTCAAAGACCTGAATATCTCTTTAGCCTCCGGGAAATGCGTGGCCGAACATATATCATTTCAGTTAGACCAGGGGGAAATGCTCTCCATCGTTGGCAGCTCCGGCGCGGGAAAGACCACTATCTGCAAAGCAATTATGGGACTGTTGGGGAACACTTACCGCGCTGATGGCGAAATCCTGTTCCAAGGGGAAGATTTGCTCGACCTGCCGGAACGAAAGCGACAGACCATCTATGGGAAAGAAATTTGCCTGATTATGCAGAACCCCATGACCGCCTTTAACCCATCCATCCGAGTAGGGCGTCAGATGGAAAAGACCTATTTGCTCCATCATGGAAAAACGCCGAGGCAGGAAATGCAGCGCCTGTTTGCCACCATTTTACAGAAGCTGGGGCTGGAAGATACCCAGCGGATTTTGAACAGTTATCCCTTCACACTGTCTGGCGGAATGCTCCAGCGGCTGATGATTGCGGCGGCGCTGATGTGCCAGCCTGCCCTTTTAGTAGCGGATGAAGCTACCACCGCCATTGATGCCTGCAACCGGATCGGGCTGATGCGGGAACTGAAAAGTTTTTGCAAGGATGGAATGTCTGTGCTGTTCGTGACCCATGACCTGCGCTCTGCCTCGGTGTCCGACCGCATTCTTGTGATGGATCGCGGGCAGATTGTCGAACAGGGCAAGACAGAGCAGATACTAAACACCCCCAAAGAGGACTATACAAAATATCTGTTGAACGCTTGCCGGCTGGAAAGGAGGGAGATGTCTTGATTGAACTGAAAGAGGTTAGTTGTTCTTTTTTTGACGGCTTTGGTGGAAAAGGGCTGTTCACTGCTGTGTCCCCATTGAACGCCCATTTCAGTGACGGTGGCCGGTACGCAATCGTGGGGGAGTCCGGTTCAGGCAAAACAACGCTGGCGCGGATGATTGCGGGATTGCAGCGGCCAAGCGGCGGTTCCGTGTTTGTAGATGGCGCACCTGTCTATGGGCGGAAACGAGCCGGAAAAGAACATTTCAGGAAGGTGCAGATTATTCAGCAGAACTCCGCATCTGCCCTGGACCCCAAAATCCCGGTGGGTAAATCCATCGAGGAACCGCTGCATTGCTTTTTCCACATGGAGAAAGAGAAACGGCGGGAACGCTGCCGGAACCTGATGGAACTTTGCAATCTATCGCGGGACTACTATACCCGCCTTCCATCGGAGCTGTCCGGCGGAGAACAAAAGCGGGTGGCAATCGCCAGAGCATTGGCCGTTGAACCGCAATGCCTGATCTTCGACGAGGCCACCAATGGATTTGACTTGCCGCTGCGGAAGAAAATCATTGATGAAATTATAGACCTGCAACAGCAGCTTGGTTTTACGCTGATTTTCATAACACACGACATGGAGCTGGCAGTGGTCGTGGCGGACGAGATTTTTGTCATGCGAAATTCTAATCTGGTGGAGCGTGCCGCGTTCTCCGGTGATTATTCTGTATTTCACGACCCATACAGCAGGATGCTCTTGGAGGCAAGCGGTTTAGTGGACACTTCAACAGAATGGAATGATAAAACGAAAGAAAGGATTGATTTGAAATGAAACTGAAACGAATTGCCGCTATGCTCACGGCGGCGGTCATGGCGGTATCTCTGGCCGCCTGCGGAGGCAACACCGGCACCAACACAGAGAGCAGCCAGAACCCGCAGGAGAACGCCGAGGCTCAGGCCGTACATCTGAACTTGGCGGAGAGCTGGGGCTTTGAGTTTTTTTACACCATCCTCACCCCGGAGGTATCCTCCTCCGGTTACGACATTACCTACTATCTCACCAGCTTCTATGACACCCTGTTTGAGTACAATTCCGAGGGCGAGGTCGTGGGCTTGCTGGCCGAAGATTGGTCCATGAGCGAGGATGGAAAAACCTATACCTTCCAGATCAAGCATGGCGTCAAGTTCTCCGATGGCTCTGACCTGACCGCCGAGGATGTGGCAAAGTCTATTTTGGCTGTTCCGGTCAACCTGGGCCAGTACAACGGCTCCTATGGCCGCCTGTCCACGATCATTGAGGATGCGGTAGCCACCGATGAGTACACGGTGGAGCTGCACCTGACCCAGCCCTACTACAACACCCTCCGGGAACTGTGCCTTGCTAACCCCTTCGGCATCGTATCCAGCGAGCAGTTCAATGAGGATCTGACTGCCAAGCAGGAGAGCTTCCGCAACGCCACTTATGGAACCGGCCCCTATATGTATGCCGGGGATAATGACGGGCAGACCTGGAATTTTGTCCGCAATCCCAATTACTGGGGCGATACTCCCGAAGTAGACAGTTTCTCCATCAAGTATATTCCTGACAACGACGCCAAGATTTTGGCAATGCAGAATGGTGAGGTGGACTTCCTCTCCGGTATTAAGAATGTCTCTGCCGAGAGCTATGCTCAGATGGAGCAGACAGATGGATATGGCGCTCAAGTCGATGAAAAGTCTTTGCAGACTTACTATGTGGGCTATAACCTGAGCAGTGAGATTTTTGGCGACCAGGTGGTTCGTGAGGCCATTTCTTCCGCCATTGATAAGGATGCCGTAGTAGACAACATCTACGGTGGCCTGTTCGACAAGGCAGATACCTTCTTTTCTCGTGACCTGCCCTACTGTGATGTAGAGCAGACAGTGTACGGCTTTGATCTGGATCATGCCAATCAAATCTTGGATGAGGCTGGCTATGTAGATACCGATGGCGATGGCATTCGTGAGAAGGATGGAGTCAAACTGTCCGCCACTTTCCTGTATCAAACCGGCACCGCCTCCGATGACAACATGGTTGTCTACATCTGCGACCAGGCCAGCAAAATCGGTATTGAGCTGACCCCGCAATCCGCACAAATGATGGATTGGTATGCCATGATTCAGAGCGGTGACTATGGTCTGACCATCTTCAAGACCCAGGGTGGCTACTATGACCCGGCTATGGTCATTACCAACATCAACCCGTCTACCTCTATGGACCCCATCCTCATGCAGATTGGGGCGTCCCAGCCGAAGCTGGCGGCGCTGGTGGACGAACTGGACTCTGCTACTGATGAGGCCCGTATTCAGGAAATTTACAACACCATCCTGACTACTATGGCAGACCAGTGCCTGACTACGCCGCTGATCTATACCCGGCAGCTTGCCATTTACAGCGATGCGGTAGCAAGTTATACCTTCCCCACCGATGCCAGCTTTACTTCCGTTCAGAACATCCACCTGAACTAAGCTATTTCAGGCAACTAACAAAAGGAGCAAGCCTTTAAGCGGGTTTGCTCCTTTTGCTTGACCTGATTGGAGCACAATATACCTTATAGGTCGTAGACGAAAGCGACCTAAAGCAGTAAACTAAAATCAAAAGATTAGCTGTAACTAATCGAAAATGATAAGGAGGTCTTGTATCTATGAAACAAAAATCCGGCGGGATTAAGCGGTTGATGGAGTTCACGGGAAAACATCGTGGGCTGCTCACCGTTTCCCGCATCCTATCCGGCATCAGTTCGGTCTTTATCCTTGGACCGTTCCTCTGCGTTTACTTTGCAGCGCGTGACTTGGTGGGCGTATTTGCCGGGACGCCGTTAGACACGAACAGTCTTGTTCGCTGGGGCCTGCTTGCTCTGGGGCTGGAGCTGATTGGTCTGCTCCTTTATTTCTCAGCATTGCTCTGCTCCCATGTCGTAGCGTTCCACACAGAGAAAAACCTGAAAATGGCGGCACTGAAACATCTCGCAAAAATGCCTATGGGGTACTTTGACGCCAATCCCAGCGGAAAACTTCGGAAGATTATTGACGACAACAGTTTTCAGACTGAGACTTTCATCGCTCACCAGCTCCCCGACTTGGTGGGAGCGCAGGTCACGATGATCGTGAGTTTGGTGCTGATGCTGGTCTTTGACTGGCGTGTAGGTATCCCTCTCCTGCTGCTCTTTGGCATTGGTTTCTTCTTGCAGGGGTCCCTCATGGGGAAGGACAGCATGAAATTCATGCAGACCTACCAGGACTCTCTGGAAACGATGAACCATGAGGCGGTGGAGTACATCCGGGGCATTTCGGTAGTCAAGGTGTTCGGACAGACAGTGCAATCTATCACCAAGTTTAATGACGCCATCAAATCCTACCGGAAGTTTGCTCTGGCTTACACGATGTCCTGCAAAAAGGGAATGGTGGCGTTTAACTCAGTCATCAATTCCAGCTTCCTGGTGCTGGTACCTACGGCGCTTATTATCGGGTTTGTTTCCAACGACCTGATCGGCTTTATGCAAAGTTTTCTGTTCTATGTGATCTTCTCTCCTGCTTGTGCAGTCATGCTCAATAAGATCATGTATATGACCAGCTACAAAATGCAGGCGGAGGAGTCCATGCGCCGCATCGACATGATCCTGACTGCCGAACCGCAGGTGGAGACCTCTGCACCCAAACATCCCAAGACTTATGATGTGTCCTTTGAGAATGTGACCTTCGCATACGAAAATACGGACCATCCGGCGGTATCCCATTTGAGCTTCACGGCCAAGGCTGGGACAACTACCGCATTGGTCGGGCATTCCGGCTCCGGAAAAAGCACAACGGCCAGCCTGATTCCTCGTTTCTACGATGTGCAGCAGGGGGCAGTCAAGATCGGCGGTGTGGACATTCGGGAAATTCCTCATGCTGACTTGATGAAGATGGTTGCCTTTGTATTCCAGGACCCCAAATTGTTCAAGGACACCCTTCTGGAAAATATCCGGGCAGGCAGACCTTCCGCCACACGGGATGAGGTCTTGCAGGCGGCGCGTCTGGCCCAGTGTGATGATATTTTGGAGAAGTTCCCGGATGGCCTCGATACCGTGGTGGGCAGTAAAGGTGTGTATCTTTCCGGCGGCGAAACACAGCGCATTGCGATTGCCCGCGCCATTTTGAAAGACGCCCCCATCGTGGTCTTAGATGAGGCCACCGCCTACGCTGACCCGGAGAACGAGCAACAGATCCAGAAAGCCTTTGAAGGGCTGGTCAAGGGCAAGACGGTCATTATGATCGCACACCGGCTCTCCACCATTCAGGACGCTGATCTCATTCTGGTAATGAAGCAGGGTGAATTGGTGGAAAGCGGAACCCATGACGCGCTGGTGAAACAGGGCGGCGAATACGCCAAGATGTGGAGCAACTACACAAAGACTACCAAGTGGCACATCGGGAATGAGGTGAAAGTATGCTGAAACGGATGTTTGCCCTGAGCAATCAGGGATCAAGAGATTTGAATAAAGGAATTGCAGCCACTACGCTCAGCAATCTGTGCCTGATTGCCCCGGTCAGCCTGCTGGTCATGGTGATATGGGAACTGCTGAATGTGATTTCCGGGCAGGAAAGCAGTATGCGGGATCATGCGGCCTTGTTTATTTGCGGCACTGTGGTCATGTTTATCATTGTGTTTCTGACCCAATGGCTCCAGTACAACAAAACTTATACTGTGGCGTATAAGGAAAGTGCCAACCGCCGGATTGTCCTGGCGGAGAAACTGCGGAAACTTCCGCTGTCCTTCTTTGGCCAGCGCGATCTTTCTGACCTGACCACCACTATCATGGGGGACTGTACGGCTCTGGAGCGCGTATTTTCCAATGCGCTCCCGCAACTCTTCGGAACGATTTTTATGTTTATTATAACGGCTATCGGCCTGCTGGTGCTTGACTGGCGGATGGGCCTTTGCATCGTAGTGCCGGTCCCTGTGGCAGCCTTGGTAGTCTTTGCGGCAAAGAAAGCCCAGTCCAATGCCGAAAGCGCCAACATGGATGCCAAGAGAGCTGCCTATGACGGTGTGCAGGAATACCTTGATACCATCCAGGAGCTGAAGTCCTGCTCCCGTGAAGAAGAATATCTGGAGGGCCTGGAAAAGAAGCTGGATTATGTGGTGAAGTGTTCCTTCCGCAACGAGATCGCTCCCGGTGCTGCTACGACCACGGCTCAATTTATCCTTCGGTTTGGCCTTGTGGCGGTCATGCTGGTGGGTGGTATTCTCGTAACGACTGGCTCGTTGTCCATCCCCATGTTCATTCTGTTCCTGCTTTTTGCAGGCCGCATTTATGACCCCTTCACCAGTTGCTTCATGCTGATGGCAGAAGTGTTCTCTGCCCTTGTCAGCGTCAAGCGGATGAAGCAGATCGATGCGACCCCGGAGCAGACCGGCACCAATGTCTGCAATAACAAGGGCTACGACATTGAGTTTAAGAATGTAGTGTTCTCCTACAATGAGGAGCCGGTTTTGAAGGGCGTGTCCTTTGTGGCAAAACAAGGCGAGGTCACGGCGCTGGTAGGCCCATCCGGCAGCGGCAAGTCTACCGCCTCCAAGCTGGCAGCACGCTTTTGGGATGCGGACTCCGGAACCATTACCCTGGGCGGCGTGGATGTCAAAACGGTAGAACCGGAAACGCTGTTCAAGAATTATGCCATTGTATTCCAAGATGTCATGCTCTTTGATGAGACTGTCATGGAGAATATCCGGCTGGGCCGGGGCGATGCCACTGATGAGGAAGTTATGGCTGCGGCCAGAGCTGCCCAATGCGAGGAATTTATCCAGCGTCTTCCTCAAGGGTATCAGACGAACATCGGGGAAAACGGCAGCGCCCTGTCCGGTGGCGAGCGTCAGCGCATTTCGATTGCCCGCGCCCTGTTGAAAAATGCTCCCATTGTCCTGCTTGATGAAGCAACTGCTTCTATGGATGCCGAGAGTGAAACACTGATACAGGATGCCTTGTCGGTACTGCTGAAGGATAAGACGGTCATGGTGATTGCCCATCGCATGAGGACAGTGGCAAATGCTGATAAGATCGTGGTTCTGGACGACGGCAAGGTCAGTGAGATGGGTACACCTGCTGAACTGATGAAAAAGGGCGGTCTATATGCACACCTTGTTGAATTACAGCAAGGAAAATAGAAAGGAAATTTTATGGAACAACACTGGAAGTTAAGAGATTTAGGTCTGACAATCGTATTTTCCGTCATTTACTTTGCTGTGGTTTTGGCAGCTACGATTATGGGCGGCATACACCCATTGCTCTATCTGTTTGTAACAGCTTTAATTGCTCTCGTGGCATGGATTCCATATATGTATGTTATGGCAAAAGTGCCGAAAGCAGGCGTGGTTCTCATTATGAACCTATTTGTAGCAATCGCTTTCGTGGCTTTTGGGGAGCTTGCGAATCTGTTGCTTGGGAGCTTGATTGTTTGTTCTATTTTAGCGGAAATCATTCGGAAATGGGCCGGATATAAGAATTACAAAGGTATCGTGATGAGTTATATCCTGCTTTCGTTAAGCAATATCGGTTCTCCGTTGTATGTATGGGTATTCTCTGACTATGCCATTTCAGAGGCATCCGAAGAAATGTCTGCAAATTATGCTGAGATATTATCAGCCTTGACTTCTCCGTGGTTTATGGTTCTTGCTATTGCCGCAACCGTAGTTATCTCAATAATTGTCGGAGTTATTGCAAAAAAGGTTTACAACAAGCAGTTTGCAAATGCTGGAATTATGTGAGTGGGTGATAGAATGAAGATTCATGCGTCGGGCGAGGATGGATTTCTCCACCCGACCGACATAGGCCAGGAAGTGGCGAAAAAATCTATGAACACCATCAATTCTTTACAGAGCAGCTCATTGCTGCCGGTGTTGACCGTGAAACGGCGGAACAGGACGCCTGCCGGATGGAGCATGTCATCAGCCAGGAGTCCTTCGAGCATCTGAAAAATGCTTACAAAACAAAAGAAGAATAAACTGCCCGCATAGCAAACGGGTGAAATAGTAACGCGGCCGGGCACATCGAACCCGACCGCGTTATTCGTCTTTTTGAAATGCTTCCGCCTGTTTGCAAAGCGCAATATATTTTTCAATTTCCGCCTCACTTTTCCCGGCAAAGAAGTCTACAACTGTTTTTGAAACCGTCTGATTTACCATGTCTGGAAAAATGGCAGCATCCACGCTGATATTTAACTCTTTGGCGACAAGAGCCACCGTTTCAAATTTGGGGTTACTCTGGCAGGTTTCCAAATCTATGATTGTACGGGCGTTCATATTGAGCCGTTCAGCCAATTTTCTCTGTGTCAAATGCTGCCGCTTACGTTCTGACCGCACTTTCCATGCAAACAAGTCAAGAGGATTGTTCACTATACATCACCTCTACCTCATTGTAGGGTGTGCTATCGCTCACATAAATAACCATACAACTCACATTGTGTGAGTTATAGCTCATAATTTGAAGCAAAGAGCTATATGGATAAGAGTATCAAAATAAAGGAGCGCAAAATAAAATGGGGCTTACCGCCCACTCGAAAAGCCCTAACACCAATTAAAAAAAATATTCAAATAACGTAGGGGCGAGCCATACTCATAGAAGTGAGTTGTGGCTCGCTTTTTATATACTTCAATTCACATCCTATAAAGCTCCGCATTTTGACAACCTACGATTGGGTATCGGATGCCGTTCTCCGCCTCGTTTTGCTCCGGCCTATAAACCCGAACAGAACGAAAGGAACAATTCTATGAACG
>ERZ1031746.419-NODE-419-length-15802-cov-5.085794_pt1 | contig 15802 bp, 9 predicted proteins | sample MGYA00518171_ERZ1031746 | MGnify/ENA primary metagenome ERZ1031746 (study PRJEB33719, sample SAMN04261238) | wastewater metagenome | biome: rural village; feature: human; material: feces | host: Homo sapiens | place: El Salvador | collected 2013-01-07 ...
CTTAGCTAAAGCTTTGCCAGCTGAGTGAACAGCCTTGACTTCTTCTTCTTTCCCTTTTGATTTCGCTTCATTGAGCGCAGTTCTTGCCTTTTTGGCTTTTGTAGCTACGGAGATTTTTTTGACAGGTTTTGCTTCCGATTTTGATTTGCTTTCGTCATTTTGGGCCTCTGACATGATATTCAATAAATCCTGAGAGCTACCCTCTACCGGCTTGAGTGTTGTCTTTTGGATTTCCTTTTTATTTTCATAACTTCTCCGTGCCCGTTCTCTATTCTTTTCGTCAGATACCTGTTTTGCCTGTCTATCTACTTCAGCTATTTTCTGCTGTATATTCTGGATGTGGTCTTGAGGATTGTATTTATCTTGAGTGCGGGCATTTACGTATGAAGTGACAGCTTCCTTGACGGATTCACGGTATTTCTTAGGGAACTTAGACAGGAGGCGGCTCATACTGAGGCCCTTTTTATAATTAAAGAAGTTTTCTGTGAAGTTGTGGAGTTCGGTAATAGCCTCTTTATCTCTGCCTTTATTCGCGTATTGAGATAATTTTTGAGCGAATGGGGATTTAATCGTCACTTCATGGGATTTATCGACACGCTGTTTTTCAAAGCCTCGGACAGCATCTACTTCAGCAATCTTGTCCCGTTTGGCAATCTTGGCATTAGCCATCTCAATTTGACGGCGCTGTTCCTTGGCAGACAAACCTTCCATTTTCTTAGCGTTAAGCGTAACCCCTCTGTTTTCATTACTGGAGTTGATATGCTGGACCATGTCCATATGGTTCTTTTTGCTGACGATAGTCTGCGTCTTGGCCCTATTTTCAGCACGAGCTTTACCGGACAAAGCCTTAATCTGATTACGGATTTTAGGGGTAATCTCTCCCCCGGCACCTTTCGTGATTTCCTGTTTTACCTCATTGGGAAGGGAATCGAATTTCCCGTCGGACGTGTAATATTTAGAATGGACGCCATTTTTCGCAAAGTCGTCCTTGATAGCCTGTTCGGTCTCCTTCTGCTTCCCTTTCTTCTGGGTTTCGTAGGAACGTGTTGCGGCGGCAGAACTTGCTCTCAAGGTCTTAGAGATACCGGCGTCATCGGGAGTAAGCCCCAGCTTATTGAGCCGTGCTTTACCGGCATCAGAAATATCTCCGCCCTTGGGCTTATAGAAGTCGCTATGAGTCCCGTTCTGCTTAATATCCTCTTGGATAGCATTTACGGCGGTAGCTACATTCTTCATATGCTGTTCTTTATCAGCTTTACGATTGGCTACTTCCTGTACGTGGATTTCCTTACGCTGTGCCGGGAAGAAGCCCGTATTCGGAGAAATGCTGTTAGCGTTATCTAATTCCTGCTGGGAAATAGGAAGCCCTAACTCATTTTTCTTCTGAATGAGGGCCTGAGCTGTAGCTTGACGGTAGCGGTCGTTATTCCGTTGTTGGAGGATAGCGGCTACTGGTTGTGCGCTCTTGCTGTCAGAGATGATTGGTAGATTGGGAGATTCTATCATGGCCTTAACGAGATCGTCCCGTTCCGGGCCTGTCATCATAGACGTACCGTGTACCGGATTATAACCAAGGACGCTTGCTTCTCCGTTATCAATCAGGTTCGCAATAGCCTGATTAGCCGAATATTGGTCGTCGCTCTTCCCGTAAGCTTCCTGTTCAGCTAAGTCATACTCCGTGGGGTTATTCATCTTGTCCATGAGCTGTTGAGTGAAGTCTTTGGGACCTGTCGGTACAGAAGGTTCACTAACCGGTTGAGGAGTTGGTGCTTCCTGGGAACTCATTGGGATGTCATCTAAATCCTGCTGAGTAAGTTCGGTTTCGTCAATAGGGGTATTTTCTGTAACCGGGGCTTCGTCTTGGATAGATTCTTCAACATTGGGAGTGCCTTCCTGTGTGTGAACAGCGTCATCAATCGGGCTGGGGACGACCTTTTCTTCCCCGGTAGTGTCTACCCGTCTTGCTCTACGATGACCGATACCACCAAGGAGGCCCATCGGAATCATGCCCATACCAGCCATAAATATCTGGTCCTTGGATTCGTCTCCCATTTCGAGAGGATTGTAATTAACATTTTCTCCAGTGATAGCGCTGTTTTGGAACTCGTTCTGCAACCCTTCTGTATAGGACTCTACCGCCATACCTGGGACGCTATGAGTAAGAACTCTAGTGGCGTAATTTTTGTCTGCGAAGTCTGCTACTTTGCCACCGAAATCAGACAGGGAACCAAGAAGCCCCTTCCCGGCTTCTTGTTCAGTGGATTCCGTTGCTCTACCGAGTAATCTCTTAGGAGCGTTCGCGGCCCCTTTGAACATCCCCATTTCAACAGCATTGGAGGCGATGGACATGCCGATATTATCCATAAAGTCAGTATCCATAGCGTTACGGGCTTCTTCCTGGGTAGCTCCGTTCTGAATGGCCTGGTTGTACGTGTCACCAGCTTCAGAAGCGGCATCAAGATAACCACCAGCCACGTTACCAACAACCTCTGGAGTAGCCTTGAAAGCGGCTCTGGCAATCCTTGCTCCCGTACTCAATTCGCTAGCATCCGTACCAACGGCGATTGCTTTTTCTAAGGTAGAAGCGGCTTTAGCTAATTTTGCGGCTCGTGCCGCTTTTAATCCAGCTCCTACAGCTAACCCACCAACACCACCGGTGGCGTAGGTTACGGCGGCAGTAGCAGCAAGGTCAGGAGCGGAAGAACCTGCAAGATTGAAGGCGGTGTAAGTAAGGCCATTTGGGTCGGTGATGAAATCAAAGAGACTGTCATTGCGAGTGAACTGCCGTCTTGCCTGTCGTCCCTGAGCAAGTGCATCTCCAAAATCTTCGAGACCTTGTCCGAACCCAAGTTCCTGATTCATATAAGCACCGATAGAACCGAGGCTGGTGCCTAACCCGTTGAGAGTACCGTTGATAGCGGTGTCTAAAAACCCACCATCACCAAAGGAATCATACGTCCCTCCGTCATCTGGGGCAATGACGCTATCTAGGTATTGGTCACTTGCCGCAGCTCTATCGTATAAGGCCTGAAGATAATCTTCTGTAGTTCTTCCTGCCATTTAATCCCTCCTAATCAAACATCGTGTTTCGTCCACCCGAAGAATCTCGAAATTGGGTTATTTGTCCATGTATGGTCTTGGTCGCTCATATCATCGCCATACCAATCTTTCAATTTATTTATCGTGTTGTATTCTACTTCTTGTCCGTATGCACTGCCCGGGCCACCATCAGGTTCAAGCAGAGATAAGGTATTAATGTTTTCATCTTCGGCATTTTGAAGAGCTTCTTTAATTTGGTCTCCAGACATGCTACCATCAGAGGCAGCTTGGAGAACTTGCTGGAACGGAGCACTGAGAGTTTCTTTAATCTTTGCAATATCCCCAATGGAGTAATGAGGTCCCTTGCCGGAACTGCCTCCGCCTCCATATCTACTTCCACCACCAGTACTTCTAGCGGCGGCAAGAGCCAATCTCTGTTCTTCGATTTGAGCCTGCCGGTCTTGGATTGCTTTCTTGAGGTCGAATTCCTTCTGCCAGTTATCCTGTGCCTGTTTAGCCTGCTGTTGCTGGAAGTTATAGTTCCGTTCGGCATTATTCATCTGTACCTGTGTTTTTAAGAGGTCACTGCTATTAACGAATTGGTCATCATTCGTCGGCAAATTAATCCCAAACATCTTGGCCATAGCCGCGTAACCACGTCGATTATCTACACTGCCACTACCGTTAATAAGTTGTGCTAACTGCATAGCCTGCTTCAGCCGGGTTTGCTGGTTTGCTTGGTCGATTTGGTCTTTTAAATCCGCGTCACGATTATCATTCAGTTGTTTAGCGCTGTCTTTCATCCATCGGGCCACGTCCGGATTCAGGAACAAAAGGTCCCCCTGATAATCTCGGTCGGTCAGGTAATGGATTCGTTTTTCGTGAGCATATGACCGAGTTGGCTGAGACAATATGTCCATAAGGCTCTGTTGGTCGAATGGTTCGTTCGGATTACTTGTCCTGATTTTCGCAGCCAAATTAATGAATGGGTTTCCGTTCGCATCCTTGGCTTGGAAATTGAAACTGCCACCTTGGCCACCGGTTTTAATGATAGCCGTCGGCTGAAGGCCTCCCATTTGCGTAGCGTCACTACCGTGTACGATCTGGTTCTGTGAACTAGAGTTCCCGTAATAACCACCATTCCCATCCGAGAGGACGATATGGTCATTATCCCCATAAACGATTGCGTCGCCGGGTCCAGCCGCTCCTGCTTGGTAAGGTACAATCGGGATTCCGGCCTGCTTGGCGTCGGACACCATACCGGGAACTGAATATTGGCCGTTATTATACTCGTTAACAAGGAACTGGCTGTTACCGGCCCCCATAAGGCCTACAGCTTCTGCACATCCATTAGTGCCATTCTTCATCGTCTGGCCTAAGAAGCCATCTGCGTAAGAGATTGTCATACACCTCCCATCATGGAATACATCTTGTTCATGTGATTCAACTTATCTCTCAAAAGCCCTTGTTGGGCTGTCCTCTGCTGTTGCTCAAACTGAGCCTTCTGCACCTGCATATTGTATTTCCGGTCGTTTTCTGCGTCCTGTATCATGCTATCGAGCATATCTCCGCTATTAGCGTATTGGTCGACGTTACTGGGAACATCAATGCCAATAGATTTCATTAACCCTGCATACATTCCTTTATTGTCTACGTTGTTACTTTTATTAATCAGGTTGATAGCACTGATTCCCTTTCGTAAATTATTCTGTAGTATCTGCTGACCCATATTATCCTTGATTTCATCGATGCGGTTCTGCATCAAAGTCTGAGATGTCGGCTTAACCAGCTTGGCTACGTCTGGACTCATAAAGTTCGTATCGTTGACATAATCCCGGCTTGTCAGTTTTTGGGCATCGATGGCGTTCCTCACATCCGGATTAGACTGAGCCATGATTTCAGAGATGCTTTTGTAGTCAAAAGGCTCGTTTGGATCGCTCGTCCGCAAGTGTGTCAGGATATTTAAGAAAGGACGATTCTGAGCATCTTTTGCTTGAAAGTTAAACGTACCCTTTCCTGAACCACCCAGATTGTTATAGTTCTGCTGTACCTGAGCTAAATACTGGTCAGCCATCGGGCCAGCTCCGTTATAAGCTCTAACCCCAGCCCATGTGTCGCCACCTTGTTCATCAATTTTTTTCTTTAGGATGAGCATACCACCTAAGGCGTTCTGTTGGGGGTCTGTGGCCCAGTCAGGGTATAAGTCATTAACCCCATAGTCTGCGGCTGAACCGTCGGTAATCTGCATCAAACCGCCACCGTCAGCCATATTGATTGCGTTTACGTCGTCGCCACCAGTTTCACGAGCAGCGATAGCAAGAGCAATATTCGGGTCTATCCCATATTGATTGGCTGCATCTACGATGTAACTTGCATATCCTGCCATTCATTCCTCCTATTGATTGACATACTTTTGTAATCCACCGAAGTTAAAATAATTACCAAGAGGCTGTGCATCCTGTAAAGTCATAGGGGTGGTGCTCGGTGTATTTAGTTTCAGGTTCAAGGGCTGTGCTTGAGGAAGGTTTGGCTGTAAGGGTCCTTGGGACATTGCGTTGTACGGGTTGGCATTGTTGTAATCTACAAACTTCTGGTACTTTTTGTCACCTTTGCCGTTAATAGTCTTACCTTTGTTCGATTCCTCGAAATTCTTTGTATAGTTGGCTCGATTCAACCCCATATTATAAGTTCCTGTTCCCCAATCAGAGGAAGAGAAGTCTACATAAGGATTGATAGTTTGTGCCGCACTCATTGCCGCCTGACGATACGATTGGAGAGGGGTTGCCTGCCCGCTCTTTACGTAATTCAAGGCATCTGCCATAGCTGTATCATTAATGTCGGCACCGGGATGAACCTTCTTAATCCAGTTGACCATTGCATCATAATTTGCTTGGGACTGATTATCGTTGTAAGCCTTAGCCAAGCTATTACCTTCGTTCTGTAAATTGTTCTTGGCTGTATCATAAGCGTTATACGCCCCTTGCAGAGCTTGGTTCTGCTGGTTCTGAATATCGTAAAGCTCCTGTGCTTTTTGGTTATTCTGTTGCTTACCAGCTTCACGAGCTGTTCTGGCTTCATAAGCTTTCCCCAGAGCAAGCCCGGCAATCTGCCCAAGATTATACCAAGGGTCCGTGGCGGGGTTATCCTTAATAACAAACATTCGCTTACCTCCTATCGTCTACCACCGAAGAAACTGCTACCCATACCGACCAAACCGCCTAAGAAGTTCCCGAATCCACCACTGGATTGCGTAACATAACCACGGTTATTATTGTTGTTGTTACCGATAGCCGAAAGAGCATCTGTATTCGCTTTCTGAGTACCTGTCGCGGCATTAAAGTAATCCGTGGCCTGTCTGCGGCTCTGTTCGGCTGCTTGTGCTTGTGTATTGAATCCGTTCTGCAACCAGCCTTCTCGTGTATTGAGAAGATTGTTGTAGAGGTTTACGTCATTTGTGTAATCTTTACTCATCTGGGCTGACAGGTTCTTCTGCCAATCATTTGTTGCTGTATTCATTCGAGAACTACCAATAACTCCGTTCTTAGCCATCTGCTGAAGGCCCTGCCCCATGGTATTTTCATATAACCGGTTATAATAATTCTGTCTGGCCGTCTGCCATTGGGAAGGTAAATTTCCATCGAGAAGGTTGGCCTGTCGGTCAAGAATGTCCTGAATATTGCTAGAATATGTATCAAACACTTTTCCCCAGTCCGGATCGTATGTTTTATTGATGTTAGACATCCCTTTAGCAATTAAGGCGTCAATCCCGGGTTGGATGGTCTGCATGTATCTAACCTGCTGTGCATAAAGTTGTCTTTCTTCCGGTGACAACGGTCTTTCATGGTACTCAGTCTTACTTTTCCCCATTCATACCTCCAATTCAAAAATATATTCTGTAGGCTGGCCATATTCTTCAATCGAATCCACCATAGTAGCTCCACTAAGTTTAGCATAAGCTATGGGATTTCTCGTTGTGAATGTTCTGAGCTTGCTTATACCGATGTGCCTTGCCATCCCCTCGTAGATGGCCAGCATTGTTTTGAGATTTCCGCTGGTCGGGCCAATCTCTATAACATTTGGCTTAACACCGTATGTAGAAAGGCTCCCGTCCGGCATTAATAGCACGAACGGGAATCTCTTTAAATCCCAATCCTCAAAGAAATGAGACTTCAACTTCTTATCATATTTTTCTATGTAGAACAATACATTTTTTGTATTAACCATAAGGACTCCCATCTGAATCACTTACTGACCCGTCGAATGTACCTTGTCCCCAACTACTACCGTGACTCCAGCTACTTCCTCTCCCGGAGGATGTACCATCCGATGTCATTGTTACGTATTGTTGGACGATAACAGCAGCCCATAAATGCCACACAATAATATCGTCTGTCTCGAAGGTAAAAGTCATCTTATCGGCTCTTATTTGCGTCTTAAACTCTTCTCTCTGTTTTTCTTTTGTCCAGTTCCAATCCCAAGACACGTCATTAACCGTGAGTTTGGCTGTACCTGCATCTTCACTATCTATAATGAGATGGGAACGGTATAATGTCATGACATTTAAATCACCGAGGATAGCGGAAACGATTCTCTGGTGAATCTTAGTCTCTTTTCCTGCTACCCTGTCGGTATGGTTCGATGATGACAATTCAAAAAGTTCTTTCCCACATCCGACTAAGGTCTTTTCTGTACCCTCGGCGATTGTCTGAATAGGACGGGGGAAAATCCATTTTGTAAAAGCTCCAAGTTGGTAATGATACACATAGATTACCGGGCCATTGTTTGGATTAACAAATAGCTGATGCGTTCTCTGACTCTTGAAAAGCCATGGGGCCCCTGTATCCTTTTTCATTTCTGGATTCATGGCTTCCCCGATTTCCTGCGATTTGAAGTTACCATAGGTTTCTGTGGTCTGGAGTGACCTAAGCCCTTGCCGGGAAAAATAAACAACATCTTCCCCAAGGTTTGTCATAGCGTCCCGGGCGATAAAATCACTATCCGTTCCAACCAAAGTTACATTCCAATCTTCCGGTTCATTAGCTATTTTATATATACGACCATTAGCCTTGAAGACGATCAGCTCAGAGGCCAAGGGGTAAATTCCAACTACAGCTGAAACGTCGCCCACATCCAAATCTTTCATTGCGGATGCGTCGTTACTGTTTTCTGTCCAGTTCATTGGGTCAAGGACTCCGGAATATTTTATATTATTCGTGCTAGAGTGAGTAACAAGAACACGACTAAACCGTTCCATAACCTCGTCACATTCTGGCATTTGTTCATTGGTATTTATACTCGTACCGCTATATTCGTAGTATTGTAATTTTGAGCCACTCGAAATAAGTAATTTTGTCCCGTTTGCGTTCGTGAACCTAGCTAGTTGAGGTTTATGGGTAACATCTCCGTTGATAGTTCCTATGAACGTGGGGGTTTTACCGAACTCGTAAGTATACACATTTTTGTTCTTGAGGAAAACGATATAGTTATTCAATCCGTAGTCGTACCAGATATACAAAATATCAGCCGGGAACGTATAGAGTGGAGAGCCTAATCCTCGACGAGATATGAGGCGTTCCCCTTCTGAATCGAATTCCATATTCTCAATAACTTGGGCACGGTTTTCTTTTGAATGAAGGAGCCAAGGGTCAGTGGCTACATCCATCCCTCCGACCAGCGAGCCAATATCAAACTCCTTGACCCTCTTTGATTTTCCTACTTGTTTAGCCAGTTATATCACCTACCTTTAACAATATGCCGTCAACATTTGCTTTCAGCATTTCCAACTATATTTTTTACCTCTTGGTATATTCGCCCCCATATGTAAGCACAAAATATTATAATTACTGTTAGGGTTAATGATGTAATAATAGAAGTGAGCAATTTATTCTCCTTTTTAGTTGTAAGATTTTAGATATTGAGGTGATTTTTATGAAACTGCCAAATGGATACGGGAGTATCACAAAGCTATCTGGGAATCGTCGCAGGCCCTACGCCGTCCGCCGAACGATTGATGGTCAACAGAAGTATCTTGCATATTTTGCTGCCGTTAGTGATGCGCTTGCTTATCTTGTCGAGCTTAATAAATGTCCGGCAATCCTCGGCTCAGACATTACATTTGCGGATGCATACTGCTTTGAAATGGCCGAGCGACGCAAGCGCATCGCGGATGTCACGGCTCAGAATTATGACATCGCATTTAAAAAGTGCGCCGCAATACATAACAAGCGATTAATGGATTTAACCGTGACCGACCTACAGAGCATTATTAAGACAATGTCTGCATCTGGTATCCGGCATCCGATGCAGAAAAAAGTGCGGCAGGTTATGCATAATGTCTATCGCTATGCAGTCAAGTATCAGCTCATTGCACCGACTGCCGATATTAGCTATTTTATTGATATTGACCCACCGAAACGTAAATATAAGAAAAACCCCTTCAATACGAGGCAACTGAACCGCGTAAAAGCGATTGCGGATAATAGAGAGCACCCCCTTTCTCCGATAGCTATGGCCATCATTATGATGTGCTACAGCGGACCACGCCCGTCCGAATTTCTGCATGTACTCAAATCTGACGTTAAACTCAAACAGAGATTTTATCGCATCCGTGAAAGTAAGACCGCCGCTGGGAGGAACCGTATTGTACCAATAAACAAGAAAGTCCTGCCCTACTATGAATACTGGATGAGCCGCGACGGAGTCACGCTTATCACTGATGATGACGGGCAACCACTCACGTACCATCAATTTCTGACACGTTTTCGTCACGTTATGGACGCCTCGCGCTGTCATCATACACCACACGAGTGCCGCCACACCTGTGCGACATGGCTTAATAACAAGGGAGCCAATAAACTGGCCACAAAGCGTATTCTTGGACATGCAGTACAGGACGTTACGGACGGGATATATACTCATCCATCTGTCCGTCAACTACGTCGTGCTATAGACCTTTTGTAACTAACGTGTCACTTTTCCGTTTTGTCGATAAGACTAATTCATAGTGTTCCACTTCTTTCATATATGTAACTTTTCCGCGCTATAGGAACAATGCCAAAAATCCAAGCGTCTATGCCGCTTTCTGGCAGATTTCTTTTCCTATTGCATAGATATTTTGTCAATATAGCTCACTGTCGGGGAATTGAACCAATATGCCATAATCTGGGTGAAAAACAATACTTCTAAAAACATTGAATGCCATGGTCTTGACGTGGGGATGACAAATACCGCTAAGCCGAACGACTGGTGCCGCGCCCCTAAAAACAACGCCGTTAGGGCGGGTTTTGATTGCCGTAATGAAGCAATCAATATGATGGGACCCCATATAGCCGCATATTGCTGGAAGCGTACCGCTTAGCTGTCGGAGAAATGCCAGTGCGAACTTGCCTTTTTTATCTAAATAGCACAAGCTCGACTATTCAAAACTATGCCATTGTAAACGCAAAATCTGACTCTATCGTTCCCGGTCAATGGGGGTACTGCAATATCAGTGATGCAAAAAGCTACGGCTTTCCTGACGCCCAAATTGATATCGGGATACGTCACAATAACGTCGCCCCATGTATATCTGCTTACTTATGGCAACGCAAAGCTTAGGTCGTTCGGAGCCAGCAATAACAGGCCACAACAGGTGATATATTATTATGATGCTTATTGCCCGTACCGTCCAAGAAGGCCCCAATATATTGATTCGAAAACGTGTCATTATTCGGGACGCATACTGCTGTCAATGACCATCGTTGCTGCGGGTTCATAGCGGTAGTAACGTATGCAGCTGTCGGGACTTTGGCTGGAATATTCGGCAATTCCCCGACAGTCACACGGTACGTTTCCAGAGATAAACGGCTATTCCAGGTGAGATATTATTGTGGCGTTGATTATTGCCGAAAGATATGCTAATCGTCGCTCCACGAACATTTTCCGTTGAAGATGACGGGAACCGCGCATTACTAACAGAACTGTGTAATACACCACTTTCTGCTTTGTTTGAACCCCATATTAAGTATTTCTCGACAGAACCAGACACTTTCGGCAACTCTCCGACAGTCAAGCAGTACGCTTCCAGCAAAAGCAGGATACACAAGGAGCAGTATTGTTGTGATATTGGTTACCGCCAAACTCAATGTGATAGCCATAAATTATCCCGTTGCGGGTTGTGCCGTCAGTAATAATCCCTGTCTTATCGCCAAAATATGTACTAGAGAAAACCCCGTTTGCAAAATTGATGTGATAACCGGGAACAGCACAACCAAAGGTACCTTCAATCTTCGGCAATTCTCCGACAGTGAGTTGGTGCTTGAATTCGCCAGACTTCTGCCCAGCTGTAAAGGTGAGCGTACTGCCGTCTTCTGCCGTGGCCGTGCCTTGTGCTACGAGTCCATAGCCTGCCGGCAGGGCTTCCCACGTTCCGAAGCCTAAAATATCGGCTGGATTGCGGCTATCGGTGATGCTCACGTAGACGGAGCCGACGGGGTACAGGTCTTTTTTGCATTGCAATACAGCATCGTTGACGGTTGTCGTAATGAGCGTCTTTAACGCTGCTACGTCGATGGCCTGCCCCTTACCGTCTTGAGATGCTTTCGTTGCGTGGGCGACGTTATTGACGGTTACCGTAGATTTCGTACCGTCAACTGTCATAGCCGTTATGGAAGCGTCTGTAACAGTCAGGGAAGAAAGGCATTTAGTTCCAATCGTGTTATTTATAGAGTCAATATCGCTGGCATGGGAGGCTTGGGTTTCGTAGGTAGTGACGATGTCGTTTCCGTTGCTGTCTTGAGATGCCTTAGTAGCCGTACCAGTTATATCAATATTCCATGTGCCGGATGCTCCTTCTCCTGTTTTGTCTGGCTTGTTATCCAACGCTTTCTTTACTCCATCGGACGTAACTGGATTGGTAGAGTCAGCAGTTGGAGCTGTATCGAAAACCAGCTTGTCTTGTTTAGTATTGATACTATTCTGCAAAGATGTGTGCACGTTAGAAGCGTCGGCGATCTTTTCGTAAGTAGTATCAATCTTCTGCCCTTTAGCATCATTTGTAGCCGCTGTAGCAGAAGCTACATTGTTGACAGTAGCGACAGATGTTGTACCGTCTTTGTGATTGAAGGTAATCGTGGCCCCATTAGATGTGGCTGAAGTGATTGCCTTTTGGTAGTCAGCCTTTTCTGCGTAAGCCGACAAGTCAACGACGCCAGACAGGTTGTCCCAATTAGTACCGTTCCATGCTACATTATCCCCAGCTTTAATACCATTAGCTGCATCAGCATTTACGATATTCCATACATCGCCTTTGGATTTTGTTATGTTAGTTAAATCACTGTAATTATCTACCTGCCCGGCATACTTCATAACCCCTGTCAACTTAGCGAGAGCGCTATTAGCGTCATCTCTAGCTTTCTCTGCTGCCGCCTGCGCTGTTTTGGCAGCTACTTCGGATTTAGAAGCATTACTAGCAGAAGTACTTGCACTCGTAGCCGATGTACTAGCAGAAGAAGCCGCTGTATTAGCTGTATTCATAGCCGCTCTGGTATTTGTAGCTGCTGTGCTGGCAGAAGATGCCGAAGAAGCCGCCGATGTGGCACTCCCACTTGCCGATGTCTTGTATTCGGAAGCTTTATCTCTCGAATCACTGGCAGAAGCCGCGCTACTAGCCGCCGAAGATGCACTATTGCTTGCGGAGGAGGCACTAGAAGAGGCACTGGAAGCTGATTGACTAGCAGATGTAGCTGAATTTTTTGCACTAGTTGCACTAGAGGCCGAGGCTGACGCTTGAGTGGAAGCGGTATCGGCACTTGCCTTTGCATTGGCTTCGGAGACTGAAGCCGCTTTCTCAGAGGCTTTTGCGTTAGCCTCACTCACAGAAGCACTAGATGCAGAAGTCCTAGCACTAGAGGCCTGCCCAGTGGCTGTTGCCGCAGATGATGCCGCACTTTCTTCACTTTTTCGGGCATTGGTTTCACTTAATTTAGAAGCTTGTTCAGATGATTTGGCATTAACCTCGCTAACGGATGCTTTTCGTTCGGACCCCTGTGCCGCTACCATAGAGGTGTAAGCTGCTTCTGCGCTATTCTGGGCTTTATCAGCTTCCTCTTTTGCCTTAACAAAGCTGGTTAGTTTGGTTTCCCTCTTTTCCCCGTTATCAAAGGTAGTTACCGTCGTACCATCTTCATTCAGTATAAAGTCGGTGATACAGACGCCGGTTTCTCCTTTTAACCCGGTACTCAGTTCAACTAACTCCTTCTCTTTAGGGAGAATAACTTCAATTGTTTCTATTTATCTCACCTCACCGATTCGATACAGACGGAGAAACGTATAAGTATCCGCAAAGGATTCTTTTTTCGAGTCCCTCCTGATCTACTTCAAAAACGTCATAAGTATACTGTGATAGTTCCCCGTAATAAGTGCCATCTAATTCCAGAGTATCACTATCATCCGCCTTAAACCGGATTTCCACGATACCGCTTACATTATTCACGATATGGCAATCGGCTGTCATGGTGGGGGACTCATCGCCAGCTTCCTCTCTCACTTCACACCGGAATTGATAGCCTGTTATGTTGAGAGGTTGTTTGTCTGTACTATCACCGGTATATAATTTGAGCTGGAAAATAAAATCCTCCCCTTGGGGAACGACAAAATCGTGGGTGGGGGTAGTTTGTTTTACTTTTGCCATTTATTCCTCCTTATCACGAAACTGAATATGGCACCGTGTTGGGGTCAACAGCTATAAACCCAGCTGTACCTCTACATATAATCTGGTCAGAAGTTGTATTAAAACTGTATGAATTTATTTTAAGACCTGAATAACTAGCTATAGCCGTGTCCCCGCTCGGACTATTAAAAGTGTGCTTCCTCCTTCTATCATAATCCACTTGGTAATATATGTATCTGAGTGTCGCTACAAACTTTATATTTGATTTACCTGCAACACTTAGGCCTGTTGGCAAACTCGTGGCGGAGTAAGAGCCACCAGATTCGTAAGAGTAATAACTGTAATTGCTTTGTTTGAAGATAGATTGGTTATCCGAAAGTATTTCCAAATCTCCCCAGACTTCGTAAGCTTTCCCGTCAATGGTTTGGCTTCCAGCCCCCGAAATTTGAAGTGAACGAGGCTTCTCGTCATACCCATGAGCTACCAATGAGCCATCAATATAAAAAACAGAGGCGGTATTGGGTATATTTGTAGACCACGTAATAGTCTTTGTTATCCCTCCTTTCGGGATGTCGAACTGCCCAGGATTAATAAGAGAGTTTACAAGTTGGTAGCCATTACTTCCAGATTTTAATATTGTCCTACAAGCAACCCTAAATCCGGAGGCGGATACATTTTCTGCCCTGATATATTGGTACAGGTCTGCATTAGTATATCCGGTTATTGATGTTTGTAAGGAAACGGGGAAGGTAAAAACAGCCGGGATAATATCCCACGGATTATCAAATCTTACCATCTGTCCATCATCCGCTGTTCCGGTACAAAAACGCCCAATACCAGAAAACGAATTTCCTTTACTATCTACAAATATCATTCCTGATTTATTGAATTTAGTGCAAGTTCCGTTATTTTGAGATACAGAAAGTCCGTTTTCGTCTAGTGTTACATTCCCGCCTACAACTTTTAAAGCACCGGCCAGATTAATCGTATTTGCCGCTAGTTTATCAGCAGTCACGGCACCGGAAGTGAGTTTATCAGCAGTTACAGCATTGGCGCCAATAGAATCAGCAGTTACGGCCCCAGCAGCAATCTTATCTGACTTGATAGCTCCAGCTTCGATTTTATCAGTAGTTACCGAGTTAGAAGCTAGTTCGTTTGCAGTAACGCATCCTGCCGCCAAGTTTTCCGTGGTAATCGTTCCTTCCTTAATTTTAGTACCGACTACTTCATGGTCGCCGATATATTTACCAACGATGACTCCGTCATCGAATACCGTCTGTTTGGTAACGTGTACAGCGTCCGGAGGAATCTCTTCCAGTGTAGCTATAGTCTTTTCGGCTGTCCATACACCTTCCCCAAAGCAGTCGTAGAAACATGCCTTATACGTGTAAGAACCAGTAGAGCAGTAGTAATTGAATTTATCGTCTTTGGTGTAGTGTTTCTTCCCATTAATGGAGATACAGATACCCTGACAGTCCTCTGGAATCTGGGAATAAGTGAACTGCAACCCTTGGTAGGTAGATACTGCTGTAATCGTCTGTGGTGCGAGAGGGACCGGTTTAGACCAAGGTTTCGTTAGCGGAGTAGAGTATTTACTCCCATACCCCTTGTTATACAAATAAGCCGTACCTTCACGAGCAGGAGGAAGAACCGTAGACTTCGTATCTTGGGTAACTTCTAGGAGACCTTCTTTGTCCCCCACATTGGTATTTGTACGTAGTTCAGAGTAAGAAGAGTCTAAATTAACCGGTTGTTTCCAAGTCCATAAGACGCCATCTTTGTTGAAATAGACGTTGAATTCCAAAGGTGGGTCTGGCGAATTATTCATAGAGCTAACTTCATATTGCAAAGTCGGGCAGCCACTCTTTCGAGAGACGCTCCCAAAGGTATTCTTGGCTTGAAAGGTTATCTGATAGATGTAGCCGGCATTGATTCCAGTTACTGTAACGGTATCGGTCTTTGTTGTCCGTATCGTTTTAGATACCTCTACCTCATCCCAGTTCTTGTGACTAGCAATATTCCCTTTCGTTTCTTTGATATAGATTTCGGCAGAGTCATAGTTTTTTATGCTCGAGTGGTCCCATGCAAGAACAAAGGAGATATTGGTTCCCACCC
>ERZ1031746.421-NODE-421-length-15772-cov-8.965133_pt1 | contig 15772 bp, 9 predicted proteins | sample MGYA00518171_ERZ1031746 | MGnify/ENA primary metagenome ERZ1031746 (study PRJEB33719, sample SAMN04261238) | wastewater metagenome | biome: rural village; feature: human; material: feces | host: Homo sapiens | place: El Salvador | collected 2013-01-07 ...
GCCTCGGCAAAGCATCTGCCCACCAGCTTTGCACAGCTTTCCTGTGAGATTTCCTCTGTAGCTGTTGTGAACACTTCCGGCTGATTATTTACCACGCTGTCCTGATCCTCATCCAGCTGATCTGCCACATCCTTTATTGATGCCTTATCCTGCATAAATTCCAGCATTTTGTTTCCGGTATTTACAATCGTATTTTCCCATCCAGAATAAATAAACGGTGTCGTATTCCCTGCATTGATAAAATCCGAAATATCTGCATAGAAGGTGTCATCCGCCTTTGCATCTTTAAAAGGAAGTAGTCCTGCTTTTAATGTGCTCTCCGGATACAGGGCACTGGTTCCTTCTACCGTAGATAACACCTTCATGACTTTTAATGCATCTTCAAGTTTCTCCGGATTATTCTCCAGCTTTTTATTCAATCCGTAAAAACGGTTTACATTTAAAATAAATACATTCTTGCTTCCATCTTCAGACAGGTATGGCATCAGACCAAATTTGTCCATTGTATCTTCTGAGTCCATAATTCCATTCTGTGGTCCCAATAAAAACAATGATTTTCCCTTTATAAAAGCTTCTTTTGTTTTACCATCATCTGTCGGATCACTGTTGCTGCTGTCTAACATACCGATGTCTTTCCATTTTTGGATATATTCCATGCTGTCCATCATGCCTTCCGTGTCACTGACATTTGCCTTTCCTGACAGGTAATCTTTCTGCCACTGCTTTCCAGACAAGGTACCAAGAAATCCTGCATCCGCAATATTACATATATACTGGAAGGCAGAACCCGGATACTGAATCTGTGCCATACATAACGTAACTCCTGCTTCTTTTGCCTTGTCTGCAAGTTCTTCAAGCTCTGTAAAAGATGTTGGCAGCTTCCAGCCATGTTGCTCAAGCAGTGTTTTATTGTAAGTGATTCCATAACAGTTGTACAAAGATGGAAGCATATAAAGTGCACCATCATCGGATACCTCTTTCAGACGTGATTCCACATAATTATCTGTAAAATCGTATCCGGAGAGATCAATCATCTTATCACTGACATCCACCACATCTGGCTTATAAAAAGTCTGTGTGCAGATGTCTGGAAGATCATCTGCCTCTAACATATTCTGTAGATAGGTTGTTGTATTTGCCCCATTGTACGTGATTACTTCAAGATTAACCTCCGGATAGGTTTTATGCACCTCTTCTATAAAACTGTCCACCTCCAGATAAGGAGCCATAAAAGTAATTGCTTCATGTTCCTCTGACATTTCATCTGTTTTCCCGCATCCTATAAGTCCTGTTGCTGCTATACATGTCAGAACAAGACATATAGCTTGCACTTTTTTGATTTTCATATAGTTCTCTCTTCTCTGATAAAATTTACTTCGTCTCCAGATTACTCTGTAATGTATGGATCAGCTCTTCAATGATGATCGGCTTAGACAGGAACCCATTCATTCCTGCTTCCAATGCTTTTTTGCGGTCTTCATCGAATGCATTGGCAGTCATGGCAAGGATTGTAATTCCTGCCAGTTCCGGGTTGTCCAATGAACGGATCTGATGTGTCGCCTCATATCCGTTCATCACAGGCATCTGCACATCCATCAGCACCAGATCATACTCTCCCGGTGTTGAATTCCTGATTCTCTCTACTGCCTCAACTCCATTTTCAGCTGTGTCGACCCGGAAACCATACTCCTTAAGAATTTCCACAGCGATTTCACTGTTTAATTCATTATCTTCTACAAGCAATATCTGTTTGTTTTTAAAATCTGCATTTACTGACGCAGGGATTGCATCCGTTCTGTTATTCTGTTTTTGACCGATTGCATTCAATAAAGTTTCTCGCAGATCTGACATGAACATCGGCTTAGAACAGAATGCCGTTACCCCTGCTGCCCTGGCCTCTACTTCAATATCTGACCAGTCATAAGCTGTCAGGATAATGATTGGTGTATCATCACCAAGGCTGCGGATCTGACGGGTAACTTCAATACCATTCATATCCGGCAGTCGCCAGTCAATAATATATGTATGAAATGCATCCCCCAGTTCCAGAGACTGTCTGGCACGAAGGACTGCCTCTTTACCGGAAAGTGTCCATTCTGAACGCATTCCGACTTTCACCAGCATCTTTGTCACACTGTCACAGGTATTAAAGTCATCATCTACAACCAATGCCTTAAGTCCTTCCAGTTCTACAATCTTTTCCATCCGCTGATGTTCCTCCTGGATTCGGAGATCCAGACGAACAATGAATTCCGTACCGCTTCCCTTTTCTGTCTGAACCTCGATCATACCGCCCATCATATCCACAATATTCTTCGTGATAGCCATACCAAGTCCTGTACCCTGTGTCCTGCTGACAGTAGAAGTTCTCTCCCGTTCAAAAGGATCAAAGATTTTCTGTGCAAATTCCCGGCTCATACCGATTCCAGTATCCTTTACCCGGATTTCATACATGCTTCTTCCCTTCTTCGTTCCCTGAAACTGCCTGATCCGGACAGAAACTGTTCCACCTGCCGGAGTAAACTTGATCGCATTCGACAACAGATTCAATAACACCTGATTCAATCTTGTCTTATCACAATACACATCCTCGTCCACAATATCCATGGCATCCATATAAAGCTCCAGCTGTTTTGCATGGATCTGTCCACTGATAATGGTTTTCAGATCATGAAGTACTTCCGATAGATTGACTTCTGTTTCTTCCAGATGGATCTTACCACTCTCGATACGGCTCATATCCAATATATCATTGATCAGTGAAAGAAGGTGATTACCTGAGGACAAAATCTTACTTAAGTAATCCTGAACTCTTGTCTTGTTATCTATATTGCTCACAGCTAACGTTGCAAAACCAATGATCGCATTCATTGGTGTCCGGATGTCATGAGACATATTCGAAAGGAATGTGCTCTTCGCCCGGTTCGCAGTTTCTGCAGCATGGACAGCCTCTGAAAGAGCCTGGTTTTTCTGTTTATCTGCAGTTCTGTCTGACATGACCAGGATATATTTTTTCTTTCCGACCACTTCACTACACATTGCAACAATATGAAACCATCGCCGTTCTCTTGTTTTCTGTTGGATATATTCAAATTCCCATTCTCTCTGTTCCTGAACCATCAATCCTTCCAGGTGATTTTTCATCCGGTTTGTGGAATCCTGCGGATGCAGTTTCCTGAGAACATGAATATCCTTCTGCATCTGTTCTACCGTAATCCCCAGCAGTTTATCAATATTCGGACTGACGTAATCTACTTTGGATGTCTCTGCATCCAACATCAGAAATACATCATCCACATTCATCGACAGCTTTTGGAATAACTCATCCCGATACATGATCTCCGTATCTTTTTTCTTTAAGCTCACTTTGTTTTTCCAGAGGATAACTACAATAATATATAAAGCAATACCAAACATGATAATGCCCATGATCAACAGTGTAATAAACTGAAGTTTATTCATACTGGCATTGACTATTTTGGCCGGAGCAATTCCAAGCAGTGTCCAGTCCTGTATTTCTGACTTTTCATAAACCAGATAGTATTTTGTTCCATTCAGTTCTACAAGCATTGCACCTGTATTTCCCTGTTTCAACTCTTCTGAGAGCTTAGTGATCTCTTCCTCTGACAGATGAGAATGTTCTCTCAGGATACCGAAGAAATTATATACCGTTCCCCAGGAATCCGAGGAATGATCGATCACAACACGACCATCGGAATGAATGACATACCCACTCGCATTTCCATCAAAGGCAGAAATATCCAGTACTTTGATAATATCAGCATTATCATAAGCGATTGCGATTGCATCATATTCAAACCCTTTGAATATTCCCTGTTTTGGGCTGGCAAAAACGATCATCTGCGGTTTTCCCGGAAGAACTGCATTTGTTATGATATCACTCTCCTGTACAAGCTGATCCTCAATATTCTCCTGTAGTCCGAGATATCCGGTTTCACCTGTCACAGTAATATAATTTCCATCCGCTGATAAAAAGTAAAAATTGGAAAACTCTGTTTCTTTCTGTGCCTTATTGATATAATCGCAAATCTCACTTTCACTTGAAGCAGTCTGAAGAAATTCACTCCACAAATGGAGATAGGTCAGATTTTTATTGACCAACTCTGTTAATGAACGGTTCGACTGCTGGAAAATCTCTGTCAGATGAGACACGCTTTCCTGATAAACTGTCTTTGAGACAAACCTGAAATATTGGACACTGCACAAAATAATTCCAACAAGCAACACAATGGTTGCGATAACTGCTGATCTTTTTTTCATAAAAGACTTTTTTCTTTTCTTCTTCTGATTTGTAGTATCCATTCTTTTTACCTCAATGTGATATAGTCTTCAGGTTCTGCAAGAACCGCATCACCGTTTGAGACATAGTTTGTCCAGATATCTTTCACAGGTGCATCCTCTTTAGTAAATGCAAGATTCTGATTCTCCGGGAAAGCCTCCATGTGTTTTGCTGTTGCAAGACAGGTTACTGTAAAGATATCTTTATCTTTGACTGACTTTCCATCCTTTTTCAGCCCTGTCAGTGTATAACCGTCCGCATTTTCCTTAACTTCCATGGAAATCCCACTGACCACAGGTAAGGATCCCCGGTTAAATGGTGTAAGTCCACCCTCGTAGCCTTCTACAAACGCTTTGACCATTTCTTTCAGTTCGGCTCCGCTCATTTCCTGTTTGTAAGCTGAAAGACCATTCGGCATGATCATATTGCCTGCCATTTTTTCAGTATAATCAGCTTTCAGAACGTTGCCTGTAAAGCTGTTTCCTGTTGCGATCAATACATCAGTTCCATAAATCTCACGCAGTGTATTCGCCATAACAGAATAAGAAGCATTTCCACCCTTACTATGAAAAAGATTCGAGTACGCGTTCTGTGATGTCAGCACAACCTTTTCAGCTGTTGACTCCTCTGTGAGAAGCTGATCGTTGAATGCCTGATACGCCTGTTCTGCATCATACTCTCCTGCGATCATCTTAGAAACCACATCCTTGGAAACAGAGAAAAAGTCATTGGATGCAATTCGGATATACATATGATTTTCTTCAACTACCGGTTTAACGTCTTTCAGATAATCTGTAAGCTGAAGACTCACATCCTGACTATAGCTCAGAATGTCCTGTCCATCAAAAACAACCCGGTTCTGTGCGTCCTCTGAAAGCATTACATTCAGCACTTTCATTGCCTTTTCCCGACGTGTTGTATCCTGTTCCAGATTACGGTTCAGTGCCACCTGGAAATACGGTGTAGTCATCAGCCACTTTTCTCCGTTCTCTTCGAAGAATGGTAGGAATATGCTGTCAATCCCTTGTTCCTGGAACATTTTTACTCCTGCTGAACTTCCAAAGTACATCGCAAGTTCGCCGTTTTGAAACATGGTCGTCACCTTATCGTAATTCATGTCTAAATCATCCTGTCCCAGGTTTGTATCCTGGATAAACTGGCTCATACGTTCAAAAGCCTTCGGCCAGACAGTATCATCCAGTCCGACTCTTTCTGTATTGGACGGATCACTGTAAGCAGTGCGCCACTTACGTCCTTCTTTAGACGCCAGATCTGCCGCTGAAAGTCCCTGCAGTGTTTCCATGCAGGTATAATCGTAAAAATAGTCAGCGGTAAATCCGCGGATCCCGACTTTCTCAAATGCCTGACATGCAGAAACAAAGCTCTCATAATCTGTAGGAAGCGGAATGTTATACTTTTCAAACAAACCCTTGTTGACCACAAATCCGTGAGCATCTGCACATACCGGAAGCCAGTTCACGCTTCCGTCCTCATTCATAAAATTGGTGAGATATGTATCGTAAACAGCCCCTGCCTCGTTCGTTGTTGAAAGATCCATCAAACTGCCCTTTAGCGGACTGGCATCGTGCAACGAGAACCGGCAACAGGTTATGATATCCGGCAGTCCGCCATTTTCATTGAGGAATTTGTAGAAATCTAAATCGTTGTTTCCAACTACAAATTCGACATTTGTATCTGGCAGCTGTTCCTGAATGTATGGAGCATATTTATCATATAGATTCGTACTCCATAAATATACCGTGATTGTTTCTGCATCTTCTTTCGCTTCACTCTTCTCGCCACATCCTGCCAGAAGGCATACTCCCATCACAAATACCAGGAATACGGAAATCAGCCGGCTCCACTTTATTTTTTTCATAATACTCTCCTCTAGAAACTATATCGACTCTCTCACCACTTATCTCGTCTTCCATTTTTATGGACTACTTCGCAATATCCAGCTGCCCGACAATTCCGATATATCCATCTGTTTTTATTGATGACCATAATGTGTGCAGTTTCAGATCACACATCTGCCTTTCACCTCTTACTTTTAACATTACTTTCATTGAAACTTCTTTGTTTTTACTTGATACTGAATCCAGCGAATCTTTTACGCGCTGAATATCCTCTTCGCTTATATCATATGCTCCATATAAATCAAATCCCGAAAGATCTCTCTGATACTCTTTCTGCGATTCTCCGTCTGTTAAAACCAGGTTTCCTGAAATCGCATTATACTCCATTGAAATCTTACCGCTATTCTCCTTAAAGAACTTTATCTTTTCCTGCATGATCTCAATAACACGCTGGGAATAATCCTTTCGTGGCAATGCATTTTGCCTCAGTATTTCTTCTGAGATCCTCTGCGCTTCATAATACTCTCTGTTGTCATCCTTTTCTTTCTTAAATGTTTTGGACAACTGAGGACTGATCTCTTTCAGGCATTCCAGAAGAAGCGGATTAAACTGTCCGCACTGACCTTCCAGGATCATCTGGATTGCCGTATCATGATCATATGCATTCTTATAGCACCGTACACTTGTAAGCGCATCATACACATCAGCAATTGACACGATCTGCGCAGAGATTGGTATTTCTTCCCCTTTTAGTCCATCCGGATATCCTCTTCCGTCCCATCGTTCATGGTGCCATCTGCAGATTTCCCATGCAGTGCGTACCAGAGGCTTGTCCTGTGGGAAATCCATATCCCGGATCATAGATGCTCCGATCTCACTGTGGCTTTTCATAATCTTGAATTCTTCATCTGTCAGTCTGCCTGGTTTATTGAGGATTTCTTCCGGAATGCTGACCTTTCCAATGTCATGAAGGGAAGATGCTGTTATGATCAGAGCAATATCCGCTTCTGTCAGATGATACGCATCTGTTTTCCTGATCAATTCTCTCAACAGCATCTCCGTTGCGATACGAATGTGTAATATATGTTCGCTGCTTTCACTGTTATGAGAGCCTAATACATTGCTCAGGATTCCAATCATAATCGTGTTGTTTTCTTCTTTCTCATAGACCTGATCTACAACCACATTGATCAGTCGTTTCTGGTTTGCATAAAGTCCCAATGTATTCTGGACTCTTTTCTTTACGATAACTGCATCAAACGGTCGGCTGATATAGTCTGTGATCCCCAGATCATACGCTTTTCGCATAATTTCGACTGATTCTTCTGATGAAATCATGACAACCGGAACTTCATCAATCCACTGTAACTCCCTCATATGTTCCAACACCTGGAATCCATTCATCTGCGGCATATTGATATCCAGAAGCATCAGGTCGATCTCTGGATGCACTTCCAGAATCTGGATTGCCTGAGTTCCATTTTCAGCTTCCAGATAATCATAACTGCTGCCAAGGATCTCCTTTAATATATCTCTGTTAAGTTCTGAATCATCTACAATAAGTAGTTTTTGTTTCTCACTCATCCTTTATCCTCACAATTTTTATTTTTTCCTGCTAATTCAGCAATAATCTTCACTAATAGTTTCATATCGATCGGTTTTGAGACATGCTCATTCATTCCCGCTTCTTTTGACTTTATCCTGTCCTCAACAAAAGCGTTCGCAGTCATTGCGATGATCGGAATTTTCTTTGCATCACTTCTGTCCATTGAACGGATCATCTTTGTTGCCTCATATCCATTCATAACCGGCATCATGACATCCATGAGGATTGCGTCGAATTCACCGGAAGCACTTTTCTCAAAAGCTTCCACTGCCTCCTGACCGTTCCATGCCTTTACCACAGAAGCTCCTTCGCTTTGAATGACGAATTCTGCGATCTCCATGTTCAATTCATTATCTTCTACGAGCAGAATGTTTAATCCTCTGATGGAAGCCGTTACTTCCTCCTGCTTCTCTTCGTCTCTCGCTACATCTTCATTTATTTTAAATGGAATTGTGATCACAAAAGTAGTACCTATGCCCTGCTCACTTATAAAGGTGATTGTTCCACCCATTTTTTCCACAAGACTCTTTGTGATCGGCATTCCCAGACCGGTACCGCCAAACTTGGATGCTCCGCCTTTCTGCTCCTGCGCAAATGGCTCAAACAGATGTTTTTGGAATTCCTCACTCATACCAATTCCCGTATCCTGACATATGAACTCCAGCATTACAACTCCATCCTGATCGGAAGGAATCTCCCTGCTGCTCAAATAAATCTTTCCATAATCTTTATTGTACTTTACGGCATTACTCAGGATATTCATCAGAAGACGCTTCAGATGGATTGGGCTGCCTATAAGATCTTTATGAATAATCTCTGGTGTTTTGTGTTCCACCTTGATTTCCCTTTCATCAGCCATCTTTCCGACTACATCTATCACTTCATTTATTAATTGATAGATATTAAAAGGTTTCTCTTCCAGATAAATTTCTCCTGACTCCAGTTTGCTCATATCAAGAACTTCATTAACCAGTTCCTGAAGAATATTGGAAGCCTCACGGATTTTCCCTCTGCATTCAGTCTGTCTCGACAGATCATCACGATAATAATCGCCCACATCAAGCATTCCGCAGATTCCATTGATTGGTGTCCGGATATCATGGCTCATCCTTTGCAGGAATTCTGTCTTCGCCCGGTTCGCCGCATCAGCCTTTTCCGCTGCTTCCAAAAGGCTCTTTTGATACTTCTGTTCTTTTTCCCTTTCTATTTTGAGAATATTTTTCTGTAATTTTCTGTAAATCATCCAGATTAGTGCTACAACGATCAGATAAATGAACAGACACATGATCACATTTTGCAGAAGTGTCTGAAATATGATCGAATCTGGAACGTAAGCATAGATGTAATGGTCGCTCTGCTTCAGCATAACACCGTGACACCGGATTCCATTGATCGTTAATCCCATCATATGCTTACTGTCTGCATGATCTTTTAACTTCTGGATTGCTTCATAGTCTGTTGTGCTTTGTCCGATCAGCCCGGTATTGTTTGAAGCAATGATCACGCCTTCATCTGCTACGATAATTGTCCCATCCCGGTCCTTCCGATAGCCATTCAACAAACTTTGTATCGTAAGTGTATAATTCGTTGCATACTCTGCGGAAGTATAATAGTAAGTCACTACAACTCCCGGTGCATCCTTTCTTGTGCAGGCAGCCATATCAATATAAGCCCCGTCATTATGATTGATTCTCTTGGCATACACTTTTTCATCGTAAATTGCTGTATCCAGTACGATTTCTTTCTCTGCACATTCTTTTATTTCCGGCAATAAACTTTCGTTCGTACTGTATTCACATACTATAGTTCCATCTGTATCCAGAACCACGATTCCCGTCAGCCATAACTGCTCTGCACTTTCTTTCAATAGCTGATCATCCAGTGTTTTTTCATTCTCTGTTTCTGCGGCTATATTTTTGCTGACCTGCCGGGTTCCCTCAATGGCACGAAGCAGACTTTTGGATTCTGATGATTCATTATAATGTGTATATGTGGAACATTGTACTTTTACATAATTTACCGTGTCTAAAAGATCAGCCTCTTTCTTTTCTTTGTCTACATTGCTGAAAAAACATACAGACAGCACGACAAGACATATCCCAACAGCTATACTGATGATCCAGAATTTCTTTTCTGTTGGGACAGATTTTTTATTCTTCTTCAAGCTGGTCCACCTCCAGATATTTTTCTGGGTCATCAAGATATTTTCCTATGATTTTTGCGGAAGTTCCGTCCTCTCTCATTTCATCCAGAGTCTGCTCCAGTTTCTCCGGCAGATCCCGAGTTTCATTTTTTGAGAAGGCGACTCCGATTCCGACTGTCATAAGTGGTTCATCCAGAATTCGGAATTTCGCATCATAATCTTTCATATACTGTATAACCGATTCCTCATGTGCACCTATTGCATCTGCATATCCCTTTCCAAGGAATGTATAGATCAGTTCCCTGTGTTCCAGGCTAATCAGATTACCAAGCTTTGGAATCCTGCTGTCTGTTCTTTTCAGAAAAATTCCTTCCGGTTTTGTTGTAGATTGTACGGCAAGTGTCTTTCCTTCCAAATCACTCAGGGTATAGATATCACTGTTCTCATTGACTGCAACCACCTGGTTACTGACCATATACGGACCGACCCATTTATAATCATCCAATCGTCCTTTCATGGAGAAGCAGCCCATAATACAATCAATATCACCGTTCTCTACCAGCTCTTGCTTCTTCTCCCAGTCAATATTGACAATTTCTACGTCATAACCCATTCGTCCAAATGCTTCCGTTGCCAGTTCAACATCGATTCCTGTTGGTACACCATCTTCATTCAGATAATTATATGGGGGATAACTATCGCTTCCAAGCTTTATAACCGAGCGTTCCGCTGTGTCAGATACTTGATCTGTTTTTCCACATCCGGAAAGCCCTGTTACCAGACATGTCAGCACAAGACATGCACTTATCACTTTCTTTATCTTCATATACCTTTTTCCCTTTTGAAATCAAAAATGTGGTAACTGTTCAGAGCCAACCTTCAAAATGCTACGCATTTTACACCTGTTTTATGAAATTTTGCTTGGCTCTGAACAGTTGCAAAATATGATTCTATTATATCTTGATATTATTCTGTATACAAGAAAAATCTTGCTGTCCACCATATTGTTACTGTTCACACGATGTGCGACCAGCAATACCATATTGGCATTCATATTGACATTCCTTTCACAGGGTGTCATAATACTTGCGGAGATAGTATTTGGAATACTACAAAACTATACTCTGACTGAATCACAACAATTTCATATTGAACAGTTACCCCGCCGGAAATGGCGGAAAGCGAGCTTATATTTATTTAAGACATAAAATAAGACTCAGGGAATACGAAGAATAGCAAAAGCATTTGCAGGGATCAGTATGCCTTGACGAATGCTTTTTTTGTAAGGAGACCAATAAGAAATGACAGTTGAGATGTTAAAAGGAAAGATTCATCGTGCTACAGTAGTACAGGCCGAACTTGACTATGTTGGAAGTATTACTGTTGATGAAGACCTGCTGGAAGCAGCAGGAATTATGGAATATGAGAAAGTTCAGATCGTGGACGTAAATAACGGAAGCCGGTTTGAAACTTATACGATCTGCGGCAAGCGCGGAAGCGGAATGATCTGCTTAAATGGTGCTGCGGCAAGATGCGTAAGTACTGGTGACAAAATTATTATCATGTGTTATGCACATTATGATTCTGAAGAAGCCAAAGAACATAAACCACAGGTTGTTTTTGTAGATGATGAGAATAAGATCAGCCGTGTTACAAACTATGAGAAACACGGATTACTGAAAGATATGGCATAACTGCAAAAGTGATTGTAACCTATAAATGAAAATGAAATTTGTTGAATTCAGAACAAGAGGCTATCTCCTAATTTAGTTTTAAAAGGAGAACACCATGAAGGTAACAAAAACAGTAAAGGAAACAAGAGATTTAATTAAGAAATGGAAAAGAGAAGGGAAAACAATCGGTCTTGTACCGACAATGGGATTCCTGCACGAAGGACACGCAAGCCTGATCAAAAGATGCCGCGAAGAAAATGATATCGTTGTTGTATCTGATTTTGTAAACCCGACACAGTTTGGACCGACAGAAGATCTGGAAGCATATCCAAGAGATTTCAAACGTGACAGCGAACTCTGCGAGAGCCTTGGAGCTGATGTCATCTTTCATCCGGAACCGAAGGATATGTACCATGATCCACATGCCTTTGTAAGTATTGATACTTTATCAGATACACTGTGCGGTAAGACAAGACCTATCCATTTTAAAGGTGTATGTACCGTTGTTTCTAAGTTATTTAACATCGTAACACCGGACAGGGCATATTTCGGTCAGAAAGATGCACAACAGCTGGCAATCATCCGCAAAATGGTACAGGATCTGAATTTTGATATCCAGATCGTAGGATGCCCTATCATCCGTGAAGAAGACGGACTTGCGAAATCATCCAGAAATACATATTTAAGTGAAGAAGAAAGAAAAGCCGCACTTTGTCTTTCAAGAGCTGTAAAAGCCGGTCAGAATATGATCTGTAAGGGAAGCAAAGCTGAAGAAGTATTAACAAAGATGCGCGAGATTATCGAAGCTGAACCTCTGGCAAAGATTGATTATGTATCTATGGTAGATGCACTGGATATGCAACCGGTAGACATCGTAGAAAAAGACGTTCTGGTTGCTATGGCAGTTTACATCGGAAAAACCAGACTGATCGACAACTTTAGCTACGAGGTATAACATATGGAAAATGTGATGAAAAAAGTGGGGAAAGCCAGTTCTTTTCTTACAAAATATATTGGAATTATTATCATCTGCTTCTCTGTGATCGCATTTTTCTGGCGCGATGGATTCGCGTGGACAACCAATTATACATCCATCTTTTTAGGTGTTGCCATGTTTGGCATGGGGCTTACAATCAAGATGGACGATTTTAAGAGAGTTTTTTCGAGGCCAAAAGAAATCGTGATCGGATTTGTTGCACAATATACGATCATGCCTGTTGTGGCATGGGGATTGTGCCAGCTGATGCATCTTCCGACAGAGCTTGCACTCGGCGTTATTTTGGTCGGATGTTGTCCTGGGGGAACAGCAAGTAATGTGATCACATATATTGCCGGAGGTGATGTGGCACTCTCTGTTGGAATGACGATCACTTCCACGCTTGCGGCCCCACTGATGACACCGTTATTAGTGTATCTGCTTGCCGGTGCCTGGGTAGAAGTATCTTTCCTTGCAATGGTAATTTCTGTTGTAAAAGTTGTACTGATTCCAGTGCTTCTTGGTATTTTGATCAACTGGATCTTTGGAAAGCAGATTCAGAAAATATCAGAAGTACTTCCACTGATTTCTGTTGTATCCATCGTAATGATCATCAGTGGAATCGTATCTGTCAATGCGGAAAAAATCTTAAGCTGTGGTCTGCTCGTACTTGGAGTTGTGGCACTTCACAATCTCTGCGGAATGGGCATCGGGCTTGGCGCAGCAAAACTTTTACATATCGAATATGATAAAGCTACTGCGATTGCGATCGAAGTCGGAATGCAGAACAGCGGCCTTGCGATTTCTCTTGCAACAGCTAATTTTGCAGCCAATCCACTGGCAACGCTTCCGGGAGCGATCTTCAGTGTATGGCATAATATATCAGGCTCTTTATTCGCCGGGATCCGCCGTGGCGGAACTGGTACGAAAGAAGCTTGCCTGGAAGTAACTGAATAGATAGAAAGAAAACTCCTGTGATTTGAATCTACAAAATCACAGGAGTTTTTCCTTTTCACCTATTATGCTATCTTTACACTTATAATGCTATGCCTGTTGATCTCTGGCAATCGTTTCTTTCGTTAATTTCCTAATACTACTGCTATCTTGATCTCTTTCTCTGTCTCACTAAGATCGAACGTTCCTCCATCCTCTACTGTAACATGTACTTCATACAAAGTATCTTCCGACAGTTTCTCTGGAATCGTTCCATCTTCTGTCTGAATCTTCCACAGATCTTCCGGAACCTCTGTCAGCTTACCATCTTTTCCATAAGCATACAGCTTAAAGTCATCCGTTTTGCCTGCAAGCCCCTTCATTCGTATCGCCACAGTCGTACTCGGATGTACATTTTCTACCGTTATCGTATTCAGCCATCCTGCGACATTGCCCTTACCTCCGTCTTCCGTAAATTCTTCCTGCGTTAATATATTTCGCATTGCCTTGTCCAAATCTACTTTTCGGTAAGGCATTTCCGGAAGATATACGAACCGATCCTGCAGTCTGAGGAGTTCAAGATATCCGGTTGGACAGTATAATGCATTTCCACTGCTTCCTGCATACATACCGATTGCCATATTGTTATATCCCGGTTTATCTGACACATCCATTGAAAATGCAGTCTCACCGGTCTCAAAATCGATCATTATAAACTGCCACATGCCACTGTCCAGGTCCTGAACATAACCGTAAATGTATCCTGTTGCGGTTGAAAGCTTCATCATCGATGTATCCCGGATATCATCTCTGCACCAGATACTCTTCATTTCATATCCATCCTCTGTCTTGATCGTATCAACACGCTCAACTCCTGGCATGACCATTTTATTTCCTTTCTGCAGCCAGTTTACATCATAGATATTTTCATATGTCTGTACAGAGGAATCGTTATCTGCGTCCGCAAGCTTCGCACTTCCTGCTCCAAACCAGTTACATACGATTGTGCTGACTGTACCTTCACTGTTGTCATATACGATTGCTGAATTTTCTACGGATACCTGCATTTCTTCCGGCAGCTCATCAATAACAGGCGTGCTTGCAACCTTTTCACCGGTCTTCATATCTAATGCCAGCAGATTCACCGGATTCTGATTATCTGTAAACATAACCAGATTACTGGTTAGTGATGGCGAACATCCACTTCCCCACGCCAGACCTCCTCCGGTCGTTTCATCACCTTCTTTGCTGTCTTTTGCCCCTGCACTTTCATACGGAGTACACCATTCTACCTGTACACCGTTATCTGCTTTCAGCAGATAGCAGTTCTGATTTGTTAAGATGACCGCACCCTCTTTCGAAGAAGCTATTCCGTTTTCTGCCCCTTCTCCAGGAGTTAATTCATATACAAATGTAGATGCTGTCAGATCAACCTCTTCTCCATTCAGAATTGCGTTGATCGCATCTCTGGAAATGTATCCCATCGCACCTTGCTGCTGACGTTCCGGATAGATTCTGAATCCGCCGGTTGCAAACCAGAGATTCCCCTCATAGTCAAACACTACGGATAATAAATTCTGATCCAATGTCTTTCCGGTAATTGCCTCTGCCGCTGCTTTAATATCAATATCCAGCACTTTTTCAAATTCCGGCAGCACATTTCCTTCCTCGTCTGTTGCTTTCAACATAAGTACATGATTGTTGCTTGTCGGACAAACCAGACGATTATTTTCATCAACAAAGGAATAGGAACTTTGTATCACATACCCTCCACCGTCATGCTGTTTTGGTGAGAAATATCCAATCGTCTGTGTTTCTTCTGCATTGATATCACGAATTGCAAGTCCTCCCAGCAACGGAACAACTGAATGTCCATAATTGTCGAAAAATACCGCCGGAGACGCATTCGGATTCACCTTTTCATAAGAAACATTAATTTCCGGGTAAATACCAACAGGCAGTACCTCATCTGTTGAATCTGAATTATAACAATCATGATGGATATTCGCATCATTTTTTGCCATATAAGGATTCTCATCGATTGCCTTTTGGGTAAGCGGTTTTATCGTTACTCCTGAGCTTACACTTTCTGTTTTTGTCTGTTCCTGTTTCACCTCATCTGTCTTTGGTTCATTCGATGAACAGCCTGATGTCATTGCAACTGCTGATATAATAAATGCTAAAAGAATTGTTCGTTTTTTCATATTATTCTGCCTCCTTTTTCTCGTAATCTGTAACTGTTCAGAGCCAAGCAAAATTTCATAAAACAGGTGTAAAATGCT
>ERZ1031746.429-NODE-429-length-15487-cov-6.108541_pt1 | contig 15487 bp, 20 predicted proteins | sample MGYA00518171_ERZ1031746 | MGnify/ENA primary metagenome ERZ1031746 (study PRJEB33719, sample SAMN04261238) | wastewater metagenome | biome: rural village; feature: human; material: feces | host: Homo sapiens | place: El Salvador | collected 2013-01-07 ...
GAAGACGGCATGTGGGGTTGGGGATCTCAGGCTTACACCATCTTCAATCCTAAGAGACGGAGGTAGGTTGTGACATTACAGGAATTGTCCAAGTATTATGACATTCAGATGACCCTCGAAAAAGACCGTGAAGCCTTGGAGAATCTTCGGCAGAAAATCAATCCTGCCTCCCCACAGCTGACGGGTATGCCACATACGCCCGGTGTTCGGGACAAGGTGGCGGATCTGGCTGTGGAACTGGCTGACATGGATGAACGTGTCCGCTGGTTGGAGGAACAGGCAGCGGAAGAAAAGCCCAAGGTCGAGGCGTACTGCAAGAGCATCATGGATGCCCGGCTTTATCTGATCTTCCGGCTGCGGTTTGTCCGCTGCTACTCGTGGGCAGAAGTTGCCGGAGCACTCGGAAAGTGCTACACGGAAGCCGGGGTCAGCCGGATGGCCTACAACTACCTCGAATCACATTGACCGATAAGCCCTGCATTTGCGGGGCTTTTTATTTTTGCCCGAAAACTCAAATTCAACCTCAAATTTTCATAAAATACGGCCAAATATAGAAATAAGTTTTACATTTTGGCTGCCAAAAGTTAAATTCAAACTGAAAATATCAAAAATCAATGCAGATTGTTTCACACGGTGGTGGACGGTGTAGGACGGTTTCACACGGCGTGTAATGCCGTGCAATAAACAAGAACGACCAGCAACGCTTTGATATGGATTCAGATGACAACGGATGCTCCCGGTGATATGATTAGGATGCAAAATTCAAATCAAGCCAAGCGGTGCTCACCATTCCCGGTGGGTGCCGCTATTTTATTGCCTGAAAGGAGGATTCCGGGCCGCACGTTGCTCCTTTGCGTGTGGCATCACCGCAGCGCCCCGAAAAGCCGAGGTGCTGCAAGCTGGACATTTCGCCGTGCCCAGCCGCAAAGAAGGAGATTTTTCTATGTATCAGAAAATCAAGGCAAAATTCAAGGCAAACCCCACTATTTTCTACGCCTGCTCCATTGTCGCATCGTGGGCGGGAGTGGGCAGTCTGATGAACTTCCGTACCATTGCATTGCGATACGGCGCAGTTCCGGCAATCATCTGGGCGGTGTTCAATTCTCTGGCGTGTATCACATTCGGCCTGTTCGCTGACCGTGTTCCGTCCATCCGGCGCATCATGCAGAGCAAGGTGATGTTCTATTTCATCGGCCTGCTGACGCTGTTTCAGACGTGGACGCAGATGAGCGGTATCTACGAGATCTTTGGCGATACACCCATTGGAACCAAGGGCGGCATGATTATCGTGTACGTCACCTGTGTGGCGTTCCTGATTATGTTGCTCAAAGATGGCATGATTCGCAACGTGCTGTCCGATGGCTTTTCATGGGTGGTCGTTTATGGCCTGCTGGCCGTAGTAGTGGCTGCTGCTCTGGTGTACACTGGCGGCACATTCGCCGTCATCGACCCCGGTGTAAACGCCGCTGGTATTAAGGCTGGCGTGTACAACGGCTTACTTCTGCTGCCCGGCCCATTTGCTTGTCCGTATTACTATTCGCTGTTTGAGTACAACGATGAAAATACGGACGGCACCAAGCGCGGCAACATGAAAAAGGCCTTTGTGCTGGCTGGCGTGATGTTCGGCATCTACATGGTGCTGGCTGCGCTGCTCACTTGGGTGCGGTTCAGCCCGATGCTGAATGTGATGAAAGCCATCCTGATTACGGTTATTGCCATTTCCTCGTTGTCCACCTACCTCTACTGCGAATACCTGGTTTTCGGCAAGAAGTTTGGCTTTGCACTGGATGTTCTCACCGTGGCCTCGTGGCAGATCCTGATTCCGCTTGGCGTTATGGGCATCTGGCAGCTGATGGGCACAATCCGCATCTACGTTGTCGTAGCCGCCGTCCTGTTCTCCATCGTTCTGGACCTCGTTTCTGACAGGAAGGAGGCCGCACGATGAACATCACGGTAAAGAAGCTGGCAGAGCTGCATAAGCCTACCCACAACATCCGCCGGCACTCCGACAAGCAAATCACCGAGTACATCCGCAGCATTGAAATGTTCGGTCAGGTGAAGCCGCTGGTCGTTGCCGAGGATGGCGAAATCATTGCCGGCAACGGTCTGTATGAAGCCCTGCTCCGAATGGGTCGGGAAACCTGCGACTGTTATGTGATGGTCGGGCTGACCGATGTGCAGAAGAAAAAGCTGATGATGGCCGACAACAAGGTCTATGAACTCGGCTTTACCGATGTGGATGCCATCGAAGAACTGGTCAAGGAACTGGACGGCGATGTGGACGTTCCGGGCTGGGATGCTGACCTGCTGGAAATGCTGAACAGCACCACGGATGAAGCTGATGAAGTAATCGGCTCCTATGGCGATTTCCCGGAAAACGAGATCGCACCCATCAACCGCCATCAGGCAGAGGAACACGTTCCGTATGCCGAAACACCGACCTACCCGGTGGCTCCCGCCCCACAGCCTGCTCCTACCGTCTCCGCTGCCCCGCAGCAGCCTTCCCCAGTGCTGGAGATGTCTACACCTTCCGAACCGCAAACCGCTGCTCCAGAGGCGGACAGTGGCGCGGAGCAGCACAGGTACATCCGTTGCCCGAAGTGTGGTGAACTGATATGCCTGTGAAAGTAGTGGAAAGCAGCATGAACGTGCTGCAGGCGGCGAAAATCCGTATCCGCAACGTGTTCGCCAACGGCTGCAAAATCTATCTGTCGTTTTCCTCTGGCAAGGACAGCCTGTGCATGGCCAATCTCGTGTATGAGATGATTCTCTCCGGCGAGCTCGACCCCAAGCAGCTGGCGGTGACGTTCATTGACGAGGAAGGACTTTACCCCTCCATGGTCGATGCAGCACATCGCTGGCGGCGTAACTTCCTGTCGGTCGGCGCAAAATTCTTATGGTTTTGCTTGCCGTTCAAGCAGGTATGCGTGATAGACCACCTTTCTGCGTCGGAATCGTGGATAACATGGGAGCCGGGCAAAGAAGATGTGTGGATGCGTACCCCGCCCGATTTTGCCATCAGGTACAGCCCATACCTGCACCACCCCGGAGAGATGAACTACCAGACGTTCTGTGAAAAGGCGTTCCGTGACGGCATTCAGCTGGTCGGCCTGCGCACAGCAGAAAGCCTGACCCGCTTTAAGTGTATCGCCAACACCAAGATGGAGCGTATCACAAAAGGCGGCAAGTTCTATCCCATCTACGATTGGGCTGATTCCGATGTTTGGCTGTACATCAAAGAGAGAAACCTTGAATTCCCTGAAATCTATATGCGTTTGTACGAAGCTGGTGTGCATAAAAATGCACTCCGGCTTTGCGCTTTCTTCGGAGATACCAGCACACAAGGCCTGCGGTGGGTTGCAGAAACCGACAACGACCTGTGGGAGCGTATCCAGCGGCGAGAGCCAAACGCCTACCTCGTTCTGCTTTATTGGGATTCCGAGATGTTCCGGCGCAGCACCCGCAAGCGGCGTGAGCTGGAAGCAGACACCGAACAGAAGGATTATAAAGCCCTCTGCAAAGACCTGCTGTTCCTCCACCCGGAGCGGTACACCATCGCCAAGGACACCTTATCCCACATCGACCACTGGCGAGGCCTGTTCATAAAGACCTACGGCATCGCTGAACAGAAACACTACAAAACCATGTATGAGGGGCTGCTGTACGGAGATCCCAAGATGCGTATCCTGCGCATCCTCTGGACCACCATCTACAACGACCACAACGCCCGCATCAAGGAGGAGCAGAACCATGGAAAGCATTGATGTATTCGCCCCGCTGGCATCCCTCCAGTGGGTAGACCGCAACACTATTCACGCCAACGACTACAACCCCAACAAGGTCAGCGAGGAAAACCTGAAGCTGCTTATCCAGTCTATCCTGACCAACGGCTGGACGCTGCCCATCGTGGTACGCCCGGACGGAACCATCATTGACGGCTTCCACCGCTGGACAGTATCAGGCCGTGAACCGCTGCTGTCCCTGCTGGGCGGCAAGGTGCCTGTCGTAGTCGTAGACCATCACGGTGACGAGAGTGCCGATGTATACGGCACCATCACACACAACCGAGCTCGCGGAACACACTTGCTCGACCCTATGAAAGCCATCGTGAAGAAGCTCATTGACGAGGGCAAGACCGTGGACGAGATCGGCAAGCAGCTGGGCATGAAGCCTGAAGAAATCTTCCGTCTGTCCGGCTTTACCAAAGACGAGTTCCTGAACATGATGACCAAAGACCATCCGACATACTCCAAGGCCAAGGTCATCCGCAGCATCTGAGAGAGGAGCGTATCACAATGCCTGTCGTAGACATCTATGTTGATAAGCCTGTACCTGTGCAGGACATGAAGTTCACCTTCGTGTATGACCCTGCAATGGTTGAAGCTGCACTCCACCCGCCCGACAGCGGGCAGGAGCAGTCGTTCGGTGCTGAAAAGGTACTGTGACGGGGGTACCCTACCATGAGCGGGCTCGACGACCCCGAATTCAATCTACACAGAGGAAATTTTTTCAAGAACTTTAATTGAAAAATTTGCAAAACCTCTTGACATTTGTGTCACACATAAATACAATATTGGTGTGACATAAATGGAGGTGATTGGATGTCACCCGTTGGAAGACCAAAAGCAGAGAATCCCAAAGAAGTCCGTTTTAGCATTCGTCTGGATGCCGAAACTGAACAACAGCTTGCGACCTATTGCACCAAGAATGGTGTTACGAAGGGAGAGGCTATCCGTCAGGGAATCAAACTGCTATTGGAGAAAAAAAAATAAAGTGTTGGCCGCCCTCGCAAAGCATAACCAACACTTCATTGCACCATTCCCGTAGGTTTGGTAAATATATTCTATCATTCCTCCGGGATTTTTTCAAGGAGGATTTTCGAAAATGAACGAAGCAGAAACCCGCATTTTGCAGATGAAGCAATACATCAAAACCTCAAATATGAAGCATGATATGTACTGCTTCTCGTCCAAAGACTTTGCTGCAATACATGAGTTTATGAAGCGAGATGGCTTTAGTGCTATTGAACTTGCGTTTCTTTATGGTGAAGCAAAGGGATATCGAAAAGCAAAGGCGGTCATTAAAGATGCCTAAGCTGAACTTGATTAGAAAAAGATTTGGACGGCTTTCAGTCATTGAGTATGCGGGTGTGAAAGGACATTTCTCGCAGTGGAAATGTCTTTGCGACTGTGGAAACATCGTGACTGTCCGGGGAGCGAATTTAACGAGCAACGCTACCAAATCATGTGGATGTCTTTATGGAGAAAGTAATATTACACACGATGGTTCTCACACTCGACTCTACAGGATTTGGTATGGCATTATTCGCAGGACGGAGGATTCAAACCGAAAAGAATATGCTAACTATGGTGGACGTGGCATAACAATGTGCACCGAGTGGAGGCTGGACTTTTCTTCATTTCGTGAATGGGCATTGTCGAACGGATACAATGATACTCTTAGCATTGATCGCATTGACCCGAACGGCAATTACTGCCCTGAAAATTGCCGATGGGCATCAAAATCAGTTCAGGAACGAAACAAGCGTAACACGCCGTTGCTGGTTATAGACGGAATCGGACGAACAGCAACCGAATGGAGTGAAATTAGCGGAGTTTCAGCTGATAGAATCCGAAAAAGAAAGAAAAAAGGATGGGATGATAAACGCGCTGTTTTTGCGCCATTGGATTCTAGCCATAAACACAAAAAATAATAGAAACGCACGGTAATAGCTAATTGCCGTGCGTTTTTGTTTGCTCCAAAATTCACCAAGGAGGAAAAATGGCAGCAAAACAGTCTGTGATAGTTGATGGGAAAAACGTCTATGTTCTCAGTCCCGGCATGAACATTTATGTAAAGACGGCAGATATTTGCACTCTGCTTGGCGCATCAAACCAATGGATAGGACAGCTCACAAGCCAAGGCAGCATCCACAAGACCAAAACTCCACATGGAAACCTGTATGAAATCGTAACGACCGGAAAGGAATATTGCGATTTCATGGAATCAAAACGATCAAGGTTGGATGCCGAAGATGAAAAGCTGGAAAAGGTCAAGCGGAAAGCTGATGCCACCCTTAAGGCCTCCAAGGCCAAAATCGCACAGGCAGAAGCCAAGGAGCTGTCTGGGCAGATGCACCGCAGCGAGGATGTGGCAGCTATGACCGCCGAACTTATCTACACCATCCGGGGCGCGCTGATGGCGTTGCCCAGCCGGGTGGCCATCAATGCCGCTGCTCTGTCTGACCCTGCTGAGGTTGCAGAGTATATGCGCGGCGAGGTCAATCAGATTGCGGAGGAAATCGCTCTGTTCCGCTATGACCCGGCCAAGTATGAGGCTCGCGTCCGAGAACGCCGGTCGTGGACTGATAAACTGGGCGGTGACGAGGATGAGTGACAACGCCGCCGTAGACCGCCTGAACGCGCTTGTGTCGAAGCTGGTGGCAGCTATTCGCCCGCCGCCCAACGTGACGGTCAGCGAGTGGGCTGCACAAAACCGCGTCCTGTCCCCGGAAGCGTCTGCCGAACAGGGTCGCTGGCGCAACAGCAGAACGCCCTATCTGGTGGAAATTATGGACGCATACTCTGACCCTCGCGTACATCACATCGTTGTCGTAGCGTCCTCGCAGGTCGGCAAGAGCGAATTTGAAAACAATGTCATCGGCAGAACGATTGACGTTGACCCAGGATCTATCCTTTTTATCCACCCGGTTCAGACTGATGCCAAGGAGTACAGCAAGCTGCGTATCGCCCCCATGATACGAGATTGTCCTACCTTGCGGGCAAAGGTGGCAGAGAGCAAGAGCCGAGACAGTGGAAACACCATTCTGCAAAAGAGTTACCCCGGCGGCATCTTGACCATGTGCGGCTCCACCGAGGCGCACGCTCTGGCATCGAAACCCATCCGCTATGTACTGGGCGATGAACGTGACCGCTGGGCTGCGAGTGCCGGCACAGAGGGCGACCCTTGGGAGCTTGCAATGGCCCGCCAAACTACGTTTTATAACGCAAAGGCTGTGGAAGTCAGCACCCCGACCATCAAGGGACACAGTGCCATTGCCAAGTCCTACGTCAAGGGAACAATGGAGCGATGGGTATCCCAGTGTCCGCACTGCAAGGGGTTTCACGAGCTGCGCTGGGAAGATATTCGGTACGATTACGACACCATCGAGACCCACGGCGAGAAAACCTACAAGGTCAAGGATGTGTGGTATCTCTGCCCGGAGTGCGGCTGCATTTCAGACGAGGTGACCATGAAGCGGGCACCCGCTCACTGGCAGGCCGAAAACCCGGCAGCCTATGAGAACGGCATCCGCAGCTTCTGGCTGAACAGCTTCGTCAGCCAATGGGCGGCATGGAAAGACACTGTGCTGAAATACCTGAACGCCTTGGGCGATACCAAGAAGATGCAGGTTGTCTACAACACCCGCCTTGGGCTGCTGTGGGAAGACCGTGGCGATGTGCAGGACGAGGATACCATGCTGGGCCGCAGGGAGGAATATCCCGCAGAGCTGCCGGAGGGTGTTCTGGTGCTGACTGCTGGCGTTGACACGCAGGATGACCGCATGGAGTACGAGATCGTGGGCTTCGGCCACTTCGGGGAAACATGGGGCATCGAAAAGGGCATCGTCAGCGGCAGACCTGACAGCGATGAAGTCTGGCAGCAGCTGGACGAACTGGTGTTTGACCGCAAGCTGAAATTTGCTGATGGCGTGGAACTGCCTGTGTCCATCAAATTTGTGGACGAGGGCGGTCATTTCACCCAAGAAATACGCCAGCGGTGCCATGACCGCATAGGCAAAAAGGTTTTCTGCATCAAGGGTTTTCCTGGCTCTGATAGGCCGTTTACCAGCCCTCCGAAGCAGCAAAAAATCACGGTGCAGAACCGCTACATCGGGATGTGCTGGCAGTACCAGTTGGGCGTTGACTCCGGCAAGCAAATCATCATGGACGATTTGAAAGTGCAGGAGCCGGGCGCCCGGTACTGCCACTTCCCGCGCCGGGATGATTACGGCCTTGGCTATTTTAATGGCCTGCTGTCTGAGCATTTGGTGTACAAGGATGGCCATCGCAATCCGTGGCAGTGGGATAAAATCTCCGGCCATGAGCGCAACGAGGCGCTGGACTGTAGAAACTACGCTCTGGCGGCTTTCAAGGTGCTGCCGAAAGATCTCGATGCCATTGACCGCAGGCTGAAACAGCTGCGTGGCAAGGCAGTCGACACCCCGGCAGCGGTAAATATTCAACAACCCATCTCCCGCTCCCAGCCAACCGGCAGGAAGCGGGAGAAACTTTTGGATGACTGGTGAGGTGTGAGGTATGGATACCGTGACCATCAAAAAGCGGCTGGAGTTCCACACGCAGCGGCTTGACAACCTGTATGTGGCCTACAACAAGCTGCTTTCCGGCGGCGTGAAAAGCTACCGTCTGGATGACCGGGAACTTACACGCCTCGACCTCGGCAAACTCAGTGATGAAATCAAGGAGGCCGAGGAAAAAGTCGATGAACTGACCGCACTGCTGAACGGCCAGAGTGCCCGCAAGGCATTTGCCGTTATTCCGCGCGATTGGTAATTTTTTAGGGTGACAGCCCATCTGGGCTTTTGCCGCGGACTGGCTGCTTTTTACTCCTTTCCCCAGCCAGCCCGCTTAGTTTGAAATTTACGGAGGCGATTACTTTTGAGCGTCAGATACCGCGTCACTGCTGCACCGCAAGCCAGCGGATACAGCGAAGCGGGCGCATCCCACAAGCGGCGCGCGCTGCGGGCATTCTTCCCCAACAGCAACTCGCCGAGCAGTGATATACACGACAACGCCGACACCCTGCGGCAGCGCAGCCGGATGCTCTACATGAGCGCACCGATTGCCACGAGTGTCATCAACACCAACCGCACAAAGGTGGTCGGCACTGGCCTGAACCTGAAAGCAACCATTGACCGGGATGTGTTGGGGCTTTCCCCGGAGGCGGCCAAAGAATGGCAGACCAAGACCGAGGCTGAGTTCCGGCTGTGGGCGGAGAACCGCCGCAGCTGCGATGCCATGGGGCTGAACAACTTCTACGGCTTGCAGCAGCTGGCCTTGAAAAGCTGGCTCATGAGCGGCGATGTGTTCGCCGTGGTGAAAATCCGCAACCCGGACAAACTGCATCCCTATGGCCTGCGGCTGCATCTGGTAGAGGCCGACCGAGTGTCCACCCCGGACAAGTGCGGCGGCCTGCTGGATGGTCTGGGCTACACCGAGGGCAAGAACCCCGGCAACGGAAACAAAATCTATGACGGTGTGGAAGTAGACAGCAGCGGTGCAATCGTGGCCTACTGGGTGCGAAACACCTACCCGCACGAATGGAAGAGCGATACGACCACATGGCAGCGGGTAGAGGCCGTCGGCGCAACTACCGGGCTACCCCAGATCCTGCACATCATGGAATCGGAACGCCCGGACCAGTACCGCGGTGTTCCGCTCATTGCGCCCATCATCGAACCGCTGCTCCAGCTGCGCAGATACACCGAATCGGAACTGATTGCAGCACTGGTCCAGAGCTACTTCACGGCGTGGATTGTAACCAACACGTCCAAGAGCGGCATTCCGTTCAGCGAAACTGGAAGCGGTGACCTTGGCGGTGTTCCTGTGGATAATCCACAGGCCAGCAATGTCAGCCACAGTGATTCCGAATATGAGATGGGGCCCGGTCAGGTTTTTCACCTCGGCCAAGACGAGGATGTCAAGTTTGGAAATCCGAATCTCCCGACTGCGGGCTTTGATACGTTCGTTCGGACGATGTGCAAACTGATGGGTGGAGCCATCGAGATGCCGTATGAACTGCTGCTGAAAGAGTTCAATGCCAGTTATTCGGCAAGCCGCGCTGCCCTGCTGGAAGCATGGGAGGCGTTCAAGATGCGCCGCACATGGCTGGTGGACAGCTTCTGCCAGCCCGCGTATGAAATCTGGCTGGCAGAGGCCGTAGCTCGTGGGCGAGTAATCGCTCCGGGCTTTTTTGATGACCCGCTGCTCCGTGCTGCATGGTGCGGCGCCCGCTGGATTGGCCCTGTGCAGGGCAGTCTTGACCCCGCCAGGGAAGTCAATGCAGCCATTCTCCAGACGCACCACGCCTTTAAGACCCACGAACAGGTCACCCTTGAGATAGGCGGCGGCGACTGGACCGAAAACGCCGAACAGCTGGCTCGTGAAAATGAGCTGCTGAAAGCAGCTGGCAGTAAGGGCGCAATCGAAACCACCGCCAGCATTACGACACAGGGAGGTAAGCAAAATGCCCAAACCGAATAACGCACCGCAGGTGAACATCCAGCGGCCTTGTTACGCAATGGCCAGCACTGACGGCCAGACCGCCGACATTACCATGTACGGCGAAATCGTGGAAACGCAGCCCATCGACTGGTGGACTGACGAGCCGATTCCGGGACAGTACATCATCGAGAGCGAGTTCCTGTCGGACTTGCAGCAGGTCGAAAACTGCCCGCAGATCATCATCCGCATGGACAGTCTGGGCGGCGATGCGGGCGTTTCCATCCTGATTCACAACAGGCTGCGTGAACTGGCCGCCAAGGGCACGAAGCTGACCTGCATTGTGGACGGCGTGGCCATGTCTGGCGGCAGTCTTATCATGTGCGCCTGCGATACGGTAAAGGTGAATCCTTCCAGCCTTGTGATGATTCACAAGTGCTGGACTCCCATTCGAGGCGCGCTCAATGCTGACGAACTTCGCAAGGCCGCGGAAGCCAATGATGCATGGGATAAGAGCCAAGTCGCCATCTACAAGCGGAAGACTGGCCTGTCTGAAACCGTGCTGCTGCACATGATGGGCGACACCACCTATATGACGGGCAAGGAGGCCATCGAAAAAGGCTTTGCCAATGAGCTGCTGGACGATGCCGAGCCCGTGGCAATTTCCGCAAGCGCAGACCGCCAGACCATCTACGCAAAGGGTCACGCCCTGCGCCTGATGCCCGGCGTAAAGCTGCCCGACAACATCCCCATGGCTAAAGCGGCTGCACCTGCTGCCGCTGCTGCAAATACACCGGCGGCACCCGCCGCCCAGTCCAACGAAGGAGGACAATCCACTATGGCAAACAATGCAAATCCCACCACTGCAACCCCCGCAGCGGAAAACCCGCAGGCCGCAGTTGACGCAGCCGTGAGCGCGGAGCGCAACCGTCTGGCCGAAATCGATTCGGTGGCAAGCCTGTTTGACCCCGCTCTGGTGCAGGAGGCTAAGTACGGCGAGACCGCTTGCGATGCTCGCGAGCTGGCATTCCGCGCCGCCAAGACTGCTGCTGCGCAGGGTCACGAGTTCCTGAAGAATCTGGCAGCGGACAACGCCGCATCTGGCGCGCAGAGCGTGGAGGCTGTTCCGGGTGCGTCTGCATCCGGCAGCCCGGAATCTCTGCCCGATGCAAAGGGTAACGTGCCCAAGACGCAGGCCGAGCGCATGGCTGATGCCGAAGCGGTCGTTGCCGAACTGCTCGACGATGACAAGAAGTGAGGAGGAACACTACTATGAGCGAACTGAGCAAATCTCTCGGCACCATGGAATTTGATGGCCTGATTGCCGACATCAACCCCAAGCTGGTTGTCAGCGGCGGCACCATCCGCAAGCTGTCCAAGGCCGATACCATCAAGCGCGGCACCGTTCTGGCTAAGTCCGGCGGCACTGCTGGCGATAACAAGCTGGTCGTGCTGGGCACCGCTGCTGCCAGTAATGAGGTGCTTACCGCTTACTGCATCCTGTGTGATGACGTGGCCGTTGGTACCACTGACGACGTGATTGCCCCGGTGTACCTGATGGGCTGCTTCAACTCCAACAAGGTTACCGTGGCCGACAGCTACACTATGACCGAGGCCGACAAGGATGCCCTGCGCAACGGTGGCATCATCTTCAAGGCCGCTGCACCTGCACTGTGAGGAGGATATAACAATGCCTGCTGAACTGAATTTTTTCGATACCTACACCCTGATGGCTGTGCAGCGGCGCGCCGTTCCCAGACAGACCTTCTTCCGCGACCGCTACTTCGGCACCGATGACGGCGATATCTTCAACTCCGACAAGGTTCTGACCGAGTACATGGACGGTGACCGCAAGATGGCCGCATTCGTTGGTCCTCGTGTCGGCGCAATCCCGATGGAGCGCATGGGCTACGAGATCCACGAGTTCGAGCCTGCTGCTATCGGCGTGAGCCGCGAACTGTCCGCCGATGACCTGACCAAGCGCGGCTTCGGCGAGGCCATCTACGCCAACAGTTCTCCCGCCCAGCGTGCCGCAAGGCTGGTTCAGAACGACCTCGTGGACATGGACAACCGCATCATCCGCACCGAGGAGTGGATGTGCGCACAGACCATGCTGGAGAACGGCTGCACCATGCAGGAGATGATCGACAACCAGACCAAGGGCGAGGCCAAGGTCGTGAAGTTCTACAACCCCGGCCACGAGAATGACCACCTGTACACTGTGGCACACAAGTGGTCTGAGGATACCGGCGACTTCTTCGGCGATGTTCCTGCCATGTGCCGTCTGCTGTCAAAGCGTGGCCTGCGCGCCGTTGACCTGCTGCTGGGTGCCGATGTGTACGATGCCGTCCTGAACATGGAAAAGGTTCAGCGTCTGCTGGATAAGAACTCCGGCATCATCGTCGGCAAAATCGAGCAGGAACTGAGCGCATACGATGGCGTTACCTACGGCGGCACCCTCAACTTCCGCGGCTATAAGCTGAACCTCATCTCCGTGGATGAAACCTACGTCGACACCGCCAACGCAGAGCAGCGTTACTTCCCGAAGACCGATGCGCTGATTACGGCTCCGGCCTGCGGTCACCTGATGTATGGCGCTATCACTCAGATCAACTACGGCGATACCCAGCACTCCACCATCGCCGCCCGCCGCGTTCCCAAGTTCAGCATCGATCAGGAGAACGATGTGCGTAAGATGAGCCTGAAGACCCGCCCGCTGGCTGCGCCCAAGAACTATATCCCTTGGATTCGTGCCAAAAACGTGGTCGGTTAAGCCCGGCCTGAAAGGAGTACACAGATGATTGTTGAAATTCTTTGCGGCGGCTACGGCTGCCCCACCAAGACAGGTGTTCACACTGTTTCGCGCGGCGAGCGGTGTGAGGTCAGCGATGCCGAAGCAGCCCGCCTTATCGGGCTGGGTGTGGCGAAATATGTGTTTTCCGCTCCCACTGCCCCGGAAACAGCCCCTGCAGACGTTCCGGCAACTGCGGAAGGTAACGACACCCCTGACGAGGAAGCCTCGCAGGGCGGCTCGGAGACGGCCACCCTTGCCCCCGACCAGCTGCGCAGCATGACCGTTGCCAATCTGAAAAAGCTGGCGGCGGATATGGGCATCGACACGAAACAGCTCAAAACCAAAGATGCACTCATCGAGGCCATCTGCGCCGAGGAAGTAATTCCCGGCGATGAGTGCGCCAGCGGCCCGGAGCTGTCTGCGGCGATGCCCACGGCGTGAGTGCCTTTAAGGACGCTGTGCAGGAAGACCTGAACAGCGTCTTTCTGAATCTGGACGAGTTCGCCGAGACACATACGGTCTACTATGACGGAGAGGAATACCCTGATGTTCCTCTGGTTCTGACTGGGCTTTCTGAAAAGGAACGTGTGCGCCAGACCATCAGCGACCATGCACAGGGTCTGTACCGGGTCAGCCGGGTGATGCACTGCGATATTGCAGCCCTCGGCGGAAAGCAGCCGGAGAAGGACTGCAAGCTGGGCATTGACGAGGACGGGTTCGTCCGAAACTACTATGTAGCATCCTCTGTCTGCGAGATGGGGATGCTGCGGGTGGAACTGGAGGCGATTGACGAATGAGCTGGCAAGAATATATCTCCTACGAGCCTCTTAACGTCAAAGAACGCCCGGCGGCCGCTCTTGCAGTGACTGTTGAATCGGATATTGACCGAGTGTCTGCACTGCTGTCTGGCATCAAAGGCGGCTGGCAACAGGCTGTTGGTTCTGCGCTTGCAAGAGCTGCAAATGCAGGAAAAACGGAGGCCAAGAAAGCCGTAACGGAGCAGTATGCGCTTAGTGCGAGCGAGTTTGTCAACCGCACAAAGAATGTCAACCATTTCAACCGTTCGTCAGATGGCGAAATCACGGTAAGTTTTGGCTACCGTGGCTCTGTTATTCCGCTGATGCGTTTTGATACGAGCATAGACCGTTCCGGCCGTGTCGTTACCCGCGTTATGAAAACGAGTACCAAAAAAGCCCTCGACCACGCATTTAGCGCAAAGATGGGAAGCCATATCGGTGTTTATGAGAGAATCGGCACCAGCCGCTTCCCTGTGAAAGAACTGTATGGTCCATCAACGCCGCAGATGATTGGAACCAACGAAAGCGTTTCAGATCAGGTCGAGGACAAGATGGCGGAGGTGTACGAAAAACGCATTGAGCATGAAATTACGCGAATTTTGAACGGATGGGGTGTCTGATATGACCAGTGTTGTTTTGCTTGAGCAGCTGAAAGCGTTTACGAAAAAAATCATGACCGACATGATTCTCCCGGTGGCTATGCAGCAGGGCGATACCGAACAGTCCTACCGCGCCCCGGAAGTCTATCTGATGCGGCTGCCCGACAGCCGTTCGGCCAAGAAAAAAGCCCCGTACATCATCCATCGGGTCATCCCGCTGGAAACGGAGCAGCAGCCTGGCAACGAGGAGCGCACGGTGGTTTCTGTGCGCTCTATCTTTTGCTGCTACAACCCGGATGAACAGGAGGGCGACCTTGCGCTCCTGAACATGATGGAGCGTTTCCGGGTGGAGCTGCTGAAAGTCCGCAAGGTAGGCGGCACTGGCACCGATGGAAAGCATCGGTATCAGTTTGCGCTTGACCTGTCTCCCGGTCATAAGCTGGAAAGTGTTCCTTACGACGAGGAAACCAAACCGTATTACGCCGGAGAGATGATTACCTACTGGAAGCTGCCGACCGTGCAGCAAACGGAGGACATTAAATTATGGCGGTAAAAAAGACCGCGGCGGAACAGCCCGCCGAAACTACCGTGAACGCCGAGCCTGCGCAGAGCAAGCCCGGCGTTTCCATTTACGTCGGTCCGTCCATTCTGGGCTATATCCAGAAAAATACGATTTACCCCTGCGCTGCTGCGGAGGCGGTGAATCGTGACGATGTGAAAATCGCCACCGAGAAATATCCCGGCGTGGCCGACTTCATCATCGATGTGGCCGAACTGAACACTACGCCTGAAAAGGCAAAAGCACGCGGCGAGGCTATCCTTGCGTATGCCCGGATGCTCGCCAAATCCAAGTAAGGAGGATTACATACTATGGCAGATCATGGTATTAACGTCAGCCGCGCCGACACCGCCGTGGCGACCCCGAACGCCGCAACCTGCGGCATCCCCTTTGTCATCGGTACGGCACCGCTGTCCAAGGCAACTGGCACCGCTGCAACCACTGGCACCCCTGTGCTGTGCACCAGCTACACCGAAGCGGAGGAACAGTTGGGTTAT
>ERZ1031746.434-NODE-434-length-15392-cov-4.685597_pt1 | contig 15392 bp, 9 predicted proteins | sample MGYA00518171_ERZ1031746 | MGnify/ENA primary metagenome ERZ1031746 (study PRJEB33719, sample SAMN04261238) | wastewater metagenome | biome: rural village; feature: human; material: feces | host: Homo sapiens | place: El Salvador | collected 2013-01-07 ...
AGATTCATTTTGATGTAGGCACATAACATCTTGTCTTTGTAAGTGAGTTGAGGATATTTAGTGTCGAGTTTCTTGAAGAAATCATCATGTACCGCATTGAAGGAACTTTGGAAGTTGTCGAGATCACCATCATGTTCCATATTGGTATCTATCTGGTTTATGAGTCGTAACATACCCCGTCGAATGCTAACCAAATTTCCCTCGTTTATAGTACGTGATAGATTTTCTGCGTCTTTCTTGATTTTCTGCAGAATTTCATTTTTCCTCACTACGTTGAGAGTAGTTTTGATTAACTCATCTGACTTATAGTTGAGTTCATTGCGCAATTTTTCCTCTTCAAGTTTGCTTATTTGCTTTTGTTTCTGGTCTATATCCTTTTCTAATACATACTTTTGCCGGCTCATCTCTGCATCTTTTAATTGAATGAGGCGTTTTCGTCCCTTTTTATATCGAAGGTAACTATAGTAAACGCTGCTTGCTATTACTACAATATAGAAAACATAAGCCCACCATGAACGGTACCATGGCGGAAGTACTTTTATGCGAATGCTGGTTATGATATCTTTGTCATGTGAATCTGGGCGAATCTTTACTTTAAAGATATAATCGCCTTCAGGTAAGTCAGTATATTCTTTTTTTGTTGAAGAAGTATATTTGCTCCATGACTTATCAAAGCCTTCTAATATGAATGAGTATGAGATGGCTTTTGTTGGGCAGAAGTTGTTGCAGCCATATTCTATTCGGAAAGAATTGTCTTTGTATTTCATTTCAATAACTCTCTCATTATTGCCATGAACAAGCCTGTTGGAAATGATAATAGAGTCTTTGGCATAGGTCGTATATATTTTCCGGATAAAAAGAGATAATTTGTCTTTTACAGTTTCATGCTTCGAAGTATTGAGAAGTGCAAAGCCATCTTCTGTTCCGATGAAAAACTGATATGAATTTGCCGAAAATACATCTTCAAAGTCTTCTATCATGGCATCATTCCAAAAAGAATGCTTGGTATGCTGTTACTGATTGTAGCATTTCAAAATACCATTGGCTACATACCAGATGTTTCCGAAAGAATCTTCTTTGATGTAAGTGTATGCACAATGTCCATCCAGAATCTGCTCTAGATGTTCGTCTCGTTGTAAAATGTCTTTCTCTGTATTATAGCGGAAAAGACCTTTGCGAGAGGCAATGATAAGATCATAACCGATTTGGGTAATATATACATTATCACCCTTTGGTAGTTGCTGATTATTGTAATTCTTCTGTCGTAAGACCTTTGTATACTTGGAATTTAAAGTAATCTTCCAGACGCCATCGCTTTTATTGGCAATCCAAACCTGATTGGATTTTGGGACTAAATACATGGTCTTTGCGGATAGGTTAACCTTTGGTATGTTATTCGTCACAACCCATTTTCCCCCTATTTTTCGCATTACTTCCAGTCCCCAATAAGTTCCAATAAGCATAATATTGGAATCTAAACTACAGGATTGGACATGCCAAACGCCGCGTTTATTAAACATTTCCGTCTGGTTGCCATCAATTATTCCAAAGAAACTTCTTCCTCCACAGAACAGTTTCCCGTCATGTTGGTATATGCAGTGAACCTGTCCTGTCATATTAGAGAGAGCATGTAGGTTAATAGGCACATTGATTGCATTAGGCATACTCATGGTGAAAAGGCCTTGATTTGTACCTAAATATAAGTTGTTCCTATATACTGATGAGCAATATCCTGCACCGATACTTGAGAGTTTACTGTTGAGAAAATACAGTTGGGTGTTCAGCGAAACATAATCGATGCCGTTATCTAAACCAAGCCATAAGTTTTTTTCTTTATTAAACCTAAGAGATAATATAGACTTATTTTGCAAACCGTTTTCTATGCCTATTTTTTCTATCTGTTGGGTTTTTATATTGATAAGCAGTAATCCGTCACCTGAAGTTCCAATGGCTAAAAGATCATTACAGATATGGGCACAGGTTACGTGATGCTGGAAAAGATGGTTGTCTATTGTAGTGAAAGGTCTGCTAAATACTTTTCCGTCATATAAATATGTACCATGTTCTTGTGTGATAATGAGTAATTTGCCTTTGTAAGGCAAGAATTCAACAATCTTATTTTTGTTTAAAAAACTAGAGTTTGGAATATGTACGATTTTCTTGTTTATGATGTAAGATATTCCTTGCCTATTACTGAAATAGAGCTTGTTTTTTACGGGACCTGAACATGATACTCCATTGCAGTCAATAGGTATAATCTTTGAGTTTTCGTAGCAAAAAATATACCTATCACCTTGAAAGTAAATTCTATTATCAATGATGTGTATATTCCAAATGTTAGAAACAATCTGTGGATTAAGCCCAGATGATAGACTATGATAATCCAGCCCTCCAATTCTATTGGTAGAAAAATAACCAAATTCCTTTTGTGCTCCAACATATATACGTTTATCACTGTTTATCTTCAAAGATCTCATTTTGGCAAGGTGAGGAAGGGCATAGAGATTCCAATATACACCATCAAATTCAAGTAATCCTTTATTGTTGGCGAAGTACATCCAACCGTTGCTGTCTTGTTCTATGTTCCAGTTTTGACTGGCAGCATTGTAGGTATGACGATTGAAATTGGCAACAGGACGTTGCCAATACATCTGCGCTTGTAATGAGGGCGTTAATAGCAGTAGAAAGATAATAATAATATATTTAAACATACTTTTATTTTGTTGTTGTTTGTAATGAATGATGCAAAGATACATAAAAAAAAAGATTTCTCCAAATAAAAGCATGAAAAAGTTTGTAGTGGTAAATATTTGCGTAAGCTGTTGATAATGAGAAGTATTTATTTTCGCAGAGAAAGTGATGATGTAGTTGAAGAGTGCATTTATAGTATTTGTGATGTAGTGGAAATTGGCCAACTAATGATAAAAAAGACTATCTTTGCCAACGAATTATTTGTCCTCGGACAGTAATGTTGTCTGATATGAGGGTACTCTCTTTTCTTAGAATAGTGTGTCGGGATACAGACGTAAATGGTATCTAGGATAAGGAGATGAACATCCTTCTCTTTCTTGACAATGAATATTTAGTGACTAACAATTAATAATTATTTATGAAAATGAGCAGTTTAAAACCAAAAACCGTTTACCATAGATTGTTATCTCTGCTGGTGCTGTCGCTGGTGTGTTCACTTGCGCTTGCTCAAGGTGGTTTGATGACAGTAAAAGGTAAAGTAGTTGATGTGGCTTCGGAAGAAGTACTCATCGGAGTAACAGTAAAGGAAGTTGGTAGTAGTCGAGGGACGGTTACAGATTTGGATGGTAACTTCGTGTTGCAGGTTAAACCTAATTCTTCTGTTGAAATCAGTTATGTAAGTTTCAAAACCAAGACTTACAAAGCTAATGCTATACCTAAGATTATTCGACTGGAAGAGAGTGTAGAGGCAATATCTGAAGTAGTGGTAGTAGGTTATGGCTCACAAAAGAAAGTTAATCTTTCGGGATCTGTTTCTGCTATTGAAGGCTCAAAGTTGGCTTCCCAACCAGCTACAGATGCAGTCTCTGCGCTGCAGGGACAGATGCCGGGTGTAACTATTTTGCGTTCTAGTGGACAGCCTGGAAGTGAAACTTCAGGAATGCGTATTCGTGGATTCTCTTCAGCAAATAGTACATCTGCTTTAGTTTTGATTGATGGTGTAGAAGGAGACTTGGCATTGGTCAACGCTGATGATATAGCTTCCATTTCGGTCTTGAAAGATGCTGCAGCCTGTGCAATTTATGGTGCTCGTGCTGCTGCAGGTGTAGTTCTCGTAACAACTAAGAATGGAACAGAAGGAAAAGCTAAGGTAACTTATAATGGATACTTTGCTTTCAATACTCCTGGTAATATGCCTGAACGACTTCCTGCATGGGAAGAGCAGAATATGATTAATATTGGCCGCATGAATAATGGCGGAAAAGTAGAATGGAACGACGAACAGAGTGGTTGGGTCGGTAATCCTAATTTTAATTATCGTCCAAATAATAGTAACGGCCGCTGGGATTTATTTGAGGCAACCAACTGGGTTGAAGAAGGAACCCGTGATTTCACCACCCAGCAGAACCATACGGTAGCAGTGTCTGGAGGTACCAAGAACTTGAATTATATGGTATCAGGAAAGTACTATACCAAGAATGGTCTATTGCGATATGGTCCAGACGCCAATGAACGTTGGAGTTTAAATACCAAGGTGAATGCTAAACTTAATAAGTACGTCACTTTAGGTACTCTGGTAAGATATCAGTCTACCCGTACAGCCCAGAGTTCTTATGGCGCAGGTGGAATATTTAATCTGCTTTATTCTACCCGTGGACGCCAACCTATCTACAATCCTTCAGAGGATATTAATGATAGTCCTTATAATGGTGATTTGCAGGTGAATGCTATTGATATTATGAAGAATGGTGGTGCTAACCGTTCCAAGTATGAAGCCTATACAGGAAAAGTTTCTTTGAAGGTGGATAATCTTGTTAAAGGTTTGCATTTAAATTTGAATCTGTCCCGTTTGGCTGGTGTTTATACCAATAGTAACGAGAAGCGTATGCTCGTTTGGTATGATAGAAATGCTGATAAGGTTCGTTCTAAGGTTAACGACCCAAACTCTCTGTATAGGCAAAAAAATACCTCATATCAGGATTTGGCAGAGTTCGTTGCCAATTATGAAACTACCATTGCCAAGAAGCATAACTTCAATGTTCTCGGTGGTATGAGTTATGAGAATTATCGTAAGGATCAGATGGATGGAACCGTGAAGAATTTACTTTCAAACGATTTCTTCTCTTTTAACTATTATGATGCTTCAGAAGCAACTAATACTTCTATAGGAGATTATATCGGAACCTGGTCAATGATGTCGTATTTTGGTCGTCTCAACTACAATTACGATGAAAAATATCTCTTTGAGACCAATGTTCGTTATGATGGCAGTTCTCGTTTGGCACCAGATAAACGTTGGAAGGTGTTCCCTTCTGTTTCTGCTGCTTGGCGTTTGAGTCAGGAGAATTTCTTGAAGGGGATTACATGGCTTAGTAATTTAAAACTCCGAGCATCTTGGGGCCAGTTGGGTAATGGTGCGGTTCTTGGTATGTATGATTATATACCAACCATTAATAATGGAAATTATATGGGTGAAAAGTTCTTCTATCAGAAGAATCTTGCATCTACTGATAAAACATGGGAAACAATTTCCACAACCAATATTGGTGTAGACTTTGGTGCTTTAAATAATCGTTTGACAGCGTCTTTTGATTATTATTGGAAGGTTAATGATGACATGCTTTCTTCATTACAGATGCCTCATGTAATCGGTATTGGTGTTCCTAATGTAAATGTCGGAAAACTGAAGACCTGGGGCTGGGATTTTGAAATAGCCTGGCGGGATAAGATCAAGGACTTTAGCTATCAGGTATCTTTCAATCTCTCTGATAGTCAAAACCGCTTGGAGAAATATGATGGAGCTAATGTCATAAGTGAAGGCAACAGAGCACTTCTTGAGGGCTATGAAATGAATACAATTTGGGGCTATAAGACAGATGGGTATTGGACTAGCCGTAATGAATATTTGGCATACAAGGAGGCACATCCTGGTTATAAGAGTTTTAATGACGGTAAGGTCTCAGGTGGTGATGTGAAGTATCTTGCTCAAGGCAATCCAGACCATCAGATTGGTGCGGGTTCTGGTACTAAGGAAGATCATGGAGATCTGGTATATCTTGGAAATTCTAACGCTCGTTACCTGTATGGATTTAACATTTCTGCACAATGGAAAGGTTTTGATTTTTCAATGATGTTTCAGGGTGTAGGAAAACGCAAGATTATGATTGATGCCGCAGCAATAGCACCTTTCTATACGACATACCAGATGCCGTGGACGATTCACCGTGACTATTGGACCGAGGATAATCAAGATGCATTTTGGCCACGTCTCTATGATTATAAGACCAATAACGGTGGAGAAAACTTCAATTTCCGTCCATCAGACAAATGGGTGCAGGATGCATCCTACTTGAGATTGAAGAACATTACTTTGGGTTATACAATTCCTTATACAAAAAAATATGTGAACAGTGTACGTGTATATATTACAGGCAATGACATTTGGGAACATTCAGATTTATTGAAGGTATTTGACCCAGAGGCAGGCAACAATGTTGGCCGCAACTATTATCCATTTTTCCGGACGTGGGCGTTCGGTGTAAATATAACTTTCTAAATAGAAAATACAATGAAAAAGATATTTGTTCTAATTGCCTTTGCATCCTTGGGATTGACAGGGTGTGAATTGGACAGGTTGCCAGAGACAACCTTGGCCGATACTAATTTTTGGAAGTCTGAAAATGACTTTCGAGGAGCATGTAACAAATTATATGTTGATCTAGGGGGATTCTGGCAGGATACTCGTTCTGATGAAATAGTATCTACATCTCCAAATTCCGTATCAACCGGTAACAGAACTGTGCCAGCCACTTCTTCTGATTGGACAGATCCATATAATAAAATAGGTGTAGCCAACAATATTATTAAGCAGATAGGTGCTTCGGCACAGGCAGAAACTGTCAAGAATCGTTGGATAGCAGAGGCTTGTTTCTTCCGTGCATTCCATTATTTTGATTTGGTCAAGAAGTATGGTAATGTCCCTTTGATATTAAAGCCTTTTACTTCCACCTCCGATCCAGATATCTATACGGAGCGTACTCCTCGTGAGCAGGTAATTCAGCAATGTTATAAAGATCTTGACTTTGCTTATGAAAATCTGCCAGATATAGACAAGCTGAGCGATGCTGTCAATTGGGGACGTGTTTCAAAATCTGCAGTTTTAGGCCTGTTGACCCGTATAGGTCTTTACGAAGGCACCTTCTCAAAATACCATAACTTGGGAAGCGATTATAAACTTCATCTGAAGAGAAGTATAGATGCTGCAGCGTTGTTGATTGCAAGCGGTAAGCATAGCCTGTATCCAGATTTTGAAAAAATGTTCCTTTTTGATGGTGAGGGACGTCAGAACCGAGAGAATGTATTTGTTAAGGTTTATGGTCCTAATGGGGCTGGTACTACCACTCATAATAATTCACGCACATTGGAAAATTCTGTTTCTGTTACGCGCTATGTTATCGACCAGTTCCTCTATACGGATGGTTTGCCAAGGGAGATGTCCCCATTTACGATTCAGAATGAAACACATTATAATGATGTTTTCGAAAATCGTGATCCTCGTCTGGCGATGACTTGCTATAAGTATAATGAAGATGCTTATAAGGGTGGTTATACTCCATTTAATAATGCTCATGGTTTTGGTTACCCTATTAAAAAAGGATTCATGTATGATGAGTGGCAGTTAAATGGAAAGGCAACGGTTGACAAGATGATTATCCGTTATGCTGAAGTTCTGCTTTCATATGCCGAAGCTCTCTATGAATACAATGGTTTCATTTCTGATGAACAATTGGATATAACAGTCAATACTGTTCGTAAGCGAGCAGGTATGACTGCCAGATTGACCAATGAATTTGCGGAACAGAATGGCTTGAACATGCTTGATGAAATTAGAAGAGAACGCTTGGTTGAATTTGTTGACGAAGGTATCCATTATGATGATATCATACGCTGGAAAACAGCAGAGAAGGTTCTGCCTGTCTGCATTCTTGGTCTGAAGTACATTGAGGGCGAGACTACTGCCAGTCGTGAGGATTTAGCCAAACGATTGACAACAGAGAATGGAATGTTCAATGGGAAGAAGGTTGCCGGTCAGGCTGATCTATATGTCATAGAGGCAGAAGATACCCGCAGCTTTGATCCTGCTCGCGACTATTATTATCCTATACCAACTTATGAGATTGCGACAAGTAAAGGAGTGCTTGATCAAAATCCTAAGTGGTAATATGTTTTACGGTTTAAAATTGAAGACATGATGAAAAAATTATTATATTGCATATTGATACTCATTACCGGCTTCACTGTAGTGAGCTGTAGTGACGATTCATGGGGGAGTGAAGGAGAGCTAGAAAAGCAACATTGGTACTTCTTTGGCTTTGAGCAATGGCATACAAAGCCTAATGATATAAAAAAGGATGTGAACCAAGGTGAAACTCTCGTCATCCCAATGCATTTTTGGAGTGAGCGTCCTCAAAACGGTGTTCATGCAGAAGTTGAATATTTCATAGTGACGTCCTTACAATTAGGTGTTGACTTTCAGATTGTCAACGAATCGGGGACTGTCATTGCCCCAGAGACAGATGGCGGTTACAAGATGGTCTGGCCAAACTGTGAAAAAGGGACTCAAAATGTTTATTTGAAGGCTCTTCAAGGTGCAAAAGGAAAGATTACCTTGCAGACATGGAATCCAACTCGTAGTGGTGATGATAATATATCTACTACAAATACCATTATTATTGATCATGGTGATTACAAGGTTTCTGCCTTCACACAAAACTATAAAATGGAAATCAATATTAAATAGTTAATAGTTATTCATGAAAAATAAAATGTTTATTACCATTTGTGCTTTGCTGACAATGTCGGCAAGCACATTTGCTCAATCCATACTGGATGCCAAACAGCTAGCTTATGCCAAGGTACATTTGAAAGATGCTGCTTATAGTCAAGCGTTTAGAAACTTGGTAAGTCTGGCGGATGGTGATTTGTTGCTAAAACCACCTACGGTGATGACAAAGGAATATATTCCTGCCAGTGGTTCCAAACATGATTATGTAAGTTTGGCCCGTTATGCTTGGCCTGATGAAACTCAACCAAACGGACTTCCTTATGTCATGCGGGATGGTGTGTCAAATCCGGAACTGAAAAAATTTGATCGTAATAAACTTTCTGCCATGGCGAATGCAGTATACCGTTTGTCTTTGGCTTATTACTTTTCTGGAGAAGAAAAATATGCCCAAAAGGCAACCGAACTTATAAGAGTCTGGTTCATAGATAAGAAAACGAAGGTAAATCCTAACTTACGCTTCGCACAGCATATTCCTGCAAAGCAGATGGAAGATGCTATGGTGTTATCGACGCTTACTCTTATGTTAAAATGCTGGATGGAGTTCAATTGTTAGAAAAATCAAAGTCTTTCACGCAAAAGGATTCTAAACTGTTGAAAGCCTGGTTCTCGCAATTATTGAAATGGTTACTGACTCACCCGCAGGCCATTGAAGAAAGCTATCAGAAGAATAATCATGCTACAGCTTATGATGTGCAGGTTGCGGCCTATGCTCTTTACACAGGGAATAAGAAAGTGTTTAGTGATATAGTTGATAATTTTTCTAAGCGCCGTATTGCTACTCAGATCATGCCTGATGGCAAACAACCTTATGAGTTGCGCCGTACGCTGGCTTTTGGCTATTCACAGTATAACCTCACACATATAATTGATCTCATGCTGATGATTAAACATCAGGGGGTGGATTTCAGGCAGTACTGTGTTAGTGGCGAACATAGCTTTTTCAAAGCCATGGATTTTCTTGCTCCCTATATGGGGAAGTCTGTGAGTGATTGGCCTTATCAGCAAATAAGCGGCTGGGAAGATAAGCAGCAGGAAATGGCCAAGGATTTTTATCGTACCTATCTACTTGATGAGAGTCGCAAAGACTATTTTCAAATTTATCGCAATGTGAAGATGCGTGATTGGCGCGATTTGTTTGTTCTTACATACGAGAAACCAACTAAATTGGACAATGCTATGGCGAATGCAGACGAACAGTTGCATTATGCTTTGAAATGTACTTCGGAAGCCCGTAAGACAGCCAAGGGGAACAAGGTTAATCCTCGTAGTATTGATAAAGACGGAAATCTGGTGTTAGTAGGGCCAAAGGATTGGTGCTCTGGTTTTTTTGCCGGTACACTCTGGCAGATGTATCAATATAGTCACATGCAATTTTGGCGTGAGAATGCTGTAAGCAATACCTGGTTGATAGAGAGTGCAAAATGGCATAAAGGCACTCATGACCTGGGCTTTATGATTGGAGACAGTTTTGGCAAGGCATATCAGTTGACGGGTGAACAGAGCTATCGTGATGTAATGCTTCAAGCAGCTCGTACGCTCTGTACCCGTTATTCTCCAAAGGTTGGTTGCATTCGGTCTTGGGATCATAATGCTGACAGATGGACATTCCCGGTAATCATAGATAACATGATGAATCTGGAGATTCTCTTTGAAGCCTATAAGTTAACGGGAGATAAGAGTTTCTATGACATTGCAGTAAGTCATGCCAATGTAACAATAAAGAATCACTTCCGTGATGACTATTCATCTTATCATGTGGTAGACTATGATCCTGTGACGGGAACTGTTCGTTCTCGTGTTACTCACCAAGGATATAGTGATGATTCTTTTTGGAGCCGTGGACAGGGATGGGCACTTTATGGTTATACTATGTGCTATCGTTATACCCACGATCTGCGTTATCTTGAGCAGGCTAAGAATATTGCCAAATTTCTCTTCTCGCTTAAAAATATGCCGGAAGATGGTATCTTCTTTTGGGATATGAAAGATCCTTCAATTCCTGATGTGCCACGCGATGCATCGGCAGCAGCCTTAGTTGCATCTGCATTTTATGAATTGCAAGCATACGTGGGTGCAGAACTCGGTAAGCAGTATATTGCATATGCGGATAAAATAGTCAATTCGCTAATAGACCATTATCAGGCACCTGTTGGAAGCAATCAGGGATTCCTTTTACTCCATTCTACAGGTAATAAACCTGCTAATAGTGAGATTGATGTACCGATCAATTATGCAGACTATTTCTATATGGAAGCTTTAAGAAGGAAATCAATGTTGGTGAACTAATTTGCTATCAACTATATGTTCAGAATGAGGCGAAACGGTTATGTTTCTGCTTATTCTTATTGTTAGTACGACTGGAGGACCTCAGAGTCCTCCAGTCAGTTAACTGTAATTGAGAATAATTGCTATTGGAGCTGTATCTTCTCCAAGACATGAATATAAAACTTATGAATCATGAAAAGAATTTTTCATTTTATCCTATTAATGATATTTCCATTTACTTCACTCAGTGCAACTGATGTAATTTCTGGACGACACCGAATTGATGCAGATTGGCAGTTTATCCGGCAGGATATGGCAAATGCATGGGAGGTGTTTCGTCCAGTTCAAGCAGGTAAACCGGAAAGTGTTCCTTTATGGAGCAATATCAATCTTCCTCACTGTTGGAATGAAACGGATGCAGTCAATCCTGATGTTAATTATTACCAGGGATATGGATGGTATCGTAAACTGGTGAACATCCAGAATCCATATCGTGGAGGTAAAACTTTATTGGAATTTGAAGGGGCAGGGCAGAGTACGCAGGTTTATGTTTATACCCAATTTGCAGGAAGTCATATAGGTGGCTATGACCGTTGGAAGGTTGATATTACCGATGCAGTGAAGAAGTTCATGCAGTCCGACGATGCTAAACGGTTTGATGGTAAGATTCCCATAGCTGTACGTTGTGATAATAGTAGAAATGTAGAACGCATACCTTCATCCATGTCCGACTTTAATATTTACGGAGGTCTTTATCGCCATGTAAACCTATTGTATCAACCTTCTGCAGCATTGGAAGAAATCCGGATGAATGCAGATTTGATGGAAAAGCAGATGACAGTAATGCTGCGTTTTTCAAATACCGGTGCAGAGGCTTTTCTGCGCCTTTTGGATCCACATGGTAAGGTTACGTACCAAAACAAGCAACCTATCCATATCACAAAGAAGGATTTGGATATCCCAATTCCTGTTATGAAACCCAAAATTTGGGATGTAGATCATCCGCAACTTTATACACTGGAAGTAAAACTTAAGGTAGGTGATGAAGTTGCAACTTATTCTGCAAAGACGGGGTTCCGTTCTTTTGAATTCAAGGAGCATGGTCCTTTCTACCTAAATGGAAGACGCCTTCTTTTGCATGGGACGCATCGTCATGAAGATCATGCTGGTGTTGGAGCTGCTATGACAGATGAGCAAATTCGCAATGAAATGAAGCAGATAAAAGATATGGGAGCCAATTTTATCCGTTTAGGCCATTACCAGCAATCTGACTTGGTTCTTCAGCTTTGTGATTCTCTCGGTATATTGGTCTGGGAAGAAATCCCTTGGTGCCGTGGTGGACTTGGTGGTTCCGAGTATCGTTCTCAGTCAGAACAGATGCTTGTCCATATGATAAACCAGCATTTCAATCATCCTTCTGTCATTTTATGGGGGCTTGGAAACGAGAATGATTGGCCTGGTGATTTTCCTTCTTTTGATAAGGTGAGCATCCATTCATTTATGTCACATCTGAATAATTTGTCTCATCAGTTAGATTCTTCTCGTAAAACAACGATTCGCCGTTGTGAATTCTGTAGTGATATTACAGATGTTTATTCTCCGTCAATCTGGGCTGGATGGTATGGTGGTGGGATGCGAGACTATCGCCAAATGACAGAAAAGGCAATTGCTAGGTATCCTCATTTTCTGCATGCAGAATGGGGAGGAGATAGTCATGTTGGACGTTTTTCAGAGCGTACAGATTTGGAGAATGTTATAGCGGGAGATAAAAATGGTGATTGGTCAGAGACCTATATGGTACATCTTTTCGACTGGACACTGAAAGAACAGCAAATGATGCAAAATCTTACGGGTACAGCTTTTTGGACTTTTAAGGATTTTTCTACTCCACTTCGACCAAACAATCCAATTCCGTATGTCAATCAAAAGGGTGTTGTTGAGCGTGATGGTACGCCAAAAGAAAGCTATTATGTTTTTCAATCATATTGGAGTAAGAAGCCAATGATTCATATATATGGTCATAACGTACCTACTCGCTGGGGAAAAACAGGTGAGGAAAAAGAGGTGTTGGTTTATTCCAATTGCCGTAAGGTAGAATTGTTTGTGAATGGAAAATCACAGGGTATAAAATGTCGTGATCTCCAAGATTATCCTGCAACAGGTTTTCATTGGAATGTTATTCTAGAGAAAGGTAAAAATAAAATCAATGCAGTAGGAATTATTGATGACAATCAGCTTTTAAAGGCCAAAGTTACTGGCAGTAATGTTCTTACGGATGTTATTATGCAAGAATATCAAACCTCTCTTTGGGGAAATCCCGATCATATACGTCTAGCATCTTATCCAATTGATAACAGAAAAATGAAAGGGACAGCAAATAATACAGAAAACAGGGAAGTGATGATTGAGGCACAAGTGGTGGACGCTAATGAAAATAAATGTTTAGATAATCATGATTTTGTCGTTTTTGACGTTGTTGGTGATGCTAAATTAGTTGAAAACCAAGGTACATCTACTGGTTCTCGTAAGATACAAACCAGCAATGGGCAAGCACGTATAAAAGTCCGCATGATAGAGTATAAAGATAATGCAGACATGAAAGATTCTGAGCATAGCGCTGTTGTGGCCGTTAAGATGTTAGGACTTCCTACAGCATACATTAAAATTTTTTAGCTTATTACGCTACTCTAGTGAATGCAAAAACGCATCTCCTGGCAGATAATCTGTTGAAGGGCGATAATAGACAAAGGAGACATGTTGGAGGCATCATCGGAAAAGAACTCGTTAAATGAACTGTTTTAAACAGCCTACGTCCTCATCGACTCAATCATTAAAAAGTTTGTAATGATGAAGAAAATAAGCAAAATCAAGTTTATGCTTTATTAACGAGAAGTTTTCTATAGGGGTGCTGAGTAGTTACAGTTAAATGCAGAAGAGTTAAATATCTACAAGAATCCCCCATGATGTTTGGTGTTATGTCTTGAAATGATTACTTTTGCAAATCATAATTTTTGCAGATTTACAGAATCATTCAAAACAAGGATAAATGGAAATAGTAATTGGAATCATCATAGGGCTTGCCATCGGATTCTTCGTAGGGAAACTGATGGATGCAAAAAGTGCTGGAGAGGAGAAAACCCAGCTCGTAGCGAAGGCTCAGGTGCTGGCGGCTAACATTGAACAGATAAAACAGCATCATGCTTCTGAGGTTCATTCCTTGAAAACTCAAATGGAGAATGAACGACAGTATGCTGCGAAACTTCGGGCAGAGAGCGACCAGCAGTGGGCGCAGAAACTCGAAAACCTCAAGCAGGAGATGCAGCGGATGAATATCGAGCAGCAGCGGGTGGCAGCGGAACAACTGGCTGCCAAGCAATCGGCTTTGCAGGAAAACAACCGTCTGCAGATGGATGAACTCTTGAAACCGATCAAGGAACAGTTTGCTGATTTCAAGAAATCGGTGGAGGAGAGTAAAACGCAGAATGAAGTAAACAAGAAAGAACTGCAGAATACCTTCGAGGCTACGATGAAACTCTTTCAGCAGGAACAGCAGCAGGCTGTATTGAGTCTGAAAGAGCAAACGTCCAAGATTGGTTCTGATGCAGCCAATCTCACCAAGGCATTGAAGGGAGATAGTAAAATGCAGGGTGACTGGGGAGAAATGGTCTTGGAAACCATCTTGGAGAATAGCGGATTGAGAAAAGACGAGGAGTTCTTTATCCAGGAAAACACCAAGGACGAGAATGGCAAGAATTTCCGTCCGGATGTCATCGTCCGATTCCCTGAAGGAAGAAGTGTGGTCATCGACTCTAAGGTTTCGCTTACTGCCTATACAAATGCCCTTGCTGCTGAGGATGATGCTGAGAGAGAAAGATTGATGAAGGCACATGCACAGAGTGTTCGCAATCATATTGATGAATTGTCTGAGAAGGATTATTCCAAACTGGTAGAGGATGCCATCGGTTTTGTGCTGATGTTCATTCCGAATGAAACCAGTTATATCGCTGCTATGAGACAACAACCGGAGTTGAGTCGCTATGCTTATCAGAAGAAAATCATTATTATCTCTCCAAGCAACCTCTTGATGGCGCTACAACTCGCTTATAATCTCTGGCAATATGATCGCCAGAATAAGAACGTGGAGAAAATAGTTAAGACTGCTGCCGATTTATATGATAAAGTTGCTGTCTTTGAAGATACTTTTACCAGTATAGGTGATTTAATTACCAGACTCTCTGGAACCTATGATAAGGCTAAAAAGCAACTTTATGATGGCGCCGGAAATGTGATGCGAAGGGTGGAAAGTCTGAAAGGACTCGGTGTAACTCCGAAGAAGCAACTGAAGGCTTTGGAGGAATAAAATGTGCTTTTTGTAGGCTGTTTTTTCTTCCGATAAAGGGGTGTTTTGCTGTCCTTTTGAGGCATTGTCGTATAATCTCATGTAACAGAAACATTTCAAATTGTTCAATTTGTATGGTAAATTGTGCAAACTTCGAAAATAATCTCAGAAAAAGAAATGATTTTCCGATTTAATTTGTACTAAAGTTTCGCAAGTGAAAATTCACAAGCGTGATTTAACGTAATTTTGGAA
>ERZ1031746.453-NODE-453-length-14987-cov-4.126775_pt1 | contig 14987 bp, 13 predicted proteins | sample MGYA00518171_ERZ1031746 | MGnify/ENA primary metagenome ERZ1031746 (study PRJEB33719, sample SAMN04261238) | wastewater metagenome | biome: rural village; feature: human; material: feces | host: Homo sapiens | place: El Salvador | collected 2013-01-07 ...
AATGGAAGAGTTGAAAAATAGATATGGATTATAAAAATCTCTATAAATTTTTTGACAGTTGGACAAAATGAAAACGAGCATTTATTCTTTATATAAAGATGAAATGCTCGTTTTTAGGTATTTTAAAATGTTGTATGGGATTATAATATGTCTTTTAATTTCTTGATTAATCCTAAATCTGCTGGTAGCCAATCTACTGAATCTAATGTTTCTTTAGTAAGCCATTTGGCAGATTCGTGTTCTAATAGTGTTAGCTTTCCTTCAAGAATTGTACAAATGAAACATTCCATGGATAGGTGGAAGTTTGGATAGTCATATTCGACGGTATCAAAGTATTCTTTAACTTGAATGGTTGTGTCTAGTTCTTCTTTGATTTCACGAACAATCGCTTGTCTACTTGTTTCATTCGGTTCTACTTTTCCGCCTGGAAATTCCCATCCGTCTTTGAATTCGCCATAGCCTCTTTGGGTGGCGAATATTTTATTACCATCTTTAATAATGGCGGCTACTACGCGTATTGTTTTCAAAAAATCACTCCTCTACAATATATCGATAAATGTCTTCTCTTACGGGTGTATCCAATTGCCATAAGATTTCAACAGCTGTTTTTTGTGTATTTGGCATCATAAACTGTTTTGTCTTATCAATTTCTGCTCGCATGTTACCTAGATAATAGAATTCTTTACTTGTCTTATCATCTTTGTTTTTTCGCACAAACAAATGAACTTCAATGCCTCTTTCTTTGGCATATAAGAAGTTTTGTACGTCATCACTACTTGTCGTTCTTCCGGATTTGGATATCGCAATCAATTGACTTTCATTGATAAAATGATCTTCATATTTGATTGTATCTTGAATGTCATTTGCCTTGTCATAATTGATAAAGACAGGGAATGTTTTGGTTGTTTGATCATATTTGTATCCGCCAATATTTAATGGAACTTCATTGTGTTGCCAATTTAATAAGCGACATGCATCTTCATATGTATATTTTTGGTAGAGTACAAAGTTTGTATCTTTATATGTATTCTTATAATGTTTATTATATTGACCCAATGCATATTCAATGATTTCTTTTACCATGGATTTAAATTCGTCATTTTCTAGACATGTCTTAAATGGTTTTGAAATTTTCTTATCTTCAATAAAAATACAATCTTTAAAAGTATTCTTTCCAGATCCCGTTGGAAATTCGTTGGTGAAGATATTGAATACATTTGTTTGAGATATGTCATTTGGGAATATATAATCTTTATCATCGATTAAATCGTTTAATATTTCGAGTTCAATCTTTCTTTTTCCATTGGCTAGTTTTGTACAAATAAATTTAATAAAACTTTCTTCAAGTCCATTCAATCGTACTTTATAATCCTTTTCGTATTTCTTTAAAAAGGCATAGTAAGATCCTAGAGATTTGTTGTCGAAAATTCTTTGTACGTCAATTTCTCCATAAGTTTCAAAATCCATTAAGGTAGGTATTCTTCCAAGTTTATTCTTTAGATTTTTATAACTGTCCTTAATGAGTTTGATATCCGCAAAGTTGGCTGTATCAATCGACGCAAAGATTTGTTTTTTACTGATTTCATCAAAGTGAATTGTACTCGATCCTGGAATAATTCTTTCACCTTCTAATACATAGCGTCTTATATTGTCTTTATTGTAAGAACGATCTCCAGATAGGGCGATTGGAATCATAAAGTTGTTTTTGTAGTTTCCGATGAAGTCTAGAATGACAACATATTCTTTGTCTTGTGATTTTCTTAATCCTCGACCTAATTGTTGCACAAAAACGATAGGCGATTGTGTGGGTCTTAATAACACAACTTGATTGATTTCAGGAATGTTGACACCTTCATTAAAAATGTCTACAGTTAATATGTATTGTAGATAGTCACTTCTTGTATTGGATACTAAGCGATCAATCGCATCTTCTCTTTTTTCTTGAGAATCCTCTCCACTTAGAGCTAGGGTTCTATAGCCTCTCAAATTTAATCTTTCACTAAGGGCAGCCGCTTCTTTTTTGGAGCTGCAAAACATGAGTCCTTTGACTCTTTCTCCGCTATAGCCATAATAATTAGTTTGTTTGATAATGTAGTCAACTCTTTGATTGGATGTTAAATAGTTAAAATCAGTAAAATCCGTTTCATTTCCGTCTGTTAAAAAGTCGGTAATACCAAAATAGTGGAATGGACATAATAAGTTTTCTTCTAGAGCTTGTTGAAGACGTATTTCATATGCGATATTATGGTCGAAGGCTGCATATACATCAAAGTCATCCGTTCTTTCTGGGCTTGCGCTCATTCCTAACCAGAATTTTGGTTTAAAGTATTCCATGATTTCTTGATAGCTTTTAGCTCCAATACGATGTGCTTCATCAATGATGATCGTATCAAATGTATTTGGATCAAAACTTGAATACACTTCTTTTTTAGACATCGTTTGCATCGTTGCGAATAAATAATCTACATTGATATCTTTACTGTTTCCTGATAATAATCCAAATGTTTTTGTATCTCCAAAGACGTTTCTATAGCTTTGAAGAGCTTGTTTGGCAATTTGTTCTCTATGCACTAAAAATAGGGCTTTCTTTGGATTTTGGTCTTGAAGTGCAAAGGCAGAGGCATAGGTCTTACCGGTTCCGGTAGCTGAGATTAAAAGTGCTTTCGATTCATTTGAATTGCGAATGTTTCTAAGACTTGAAATAAAAGCCTGTTGCATAGAATTTGGGATCAGCTGTTTAGAAGGTAATTTAATTTCTTCTTTTTGTTTCACTTTTTTGTATTCTTCATAATGCACTCTATAAGCACCAATGAATTCATTGTAGGAATATGTATTTGGATGATTCCATAATTCTTCAAATTCATCTAACATTTCGGAAACAAATTCTCCGGATTTTGTGGACACAATTTTTGTGTTCCATTCTCGATTTGTAGTAAGTGCTGTATTCGTCATATTACTAGAACCTATAAGGATCTTATAGATTTCATTTGATTGAAAGATATATCCCTTGGTATGAAAGCCATTCTTTGAGTCGGGTACTAGGTACATTTTAAGTTCAATATTTGAAAATGTAGCGAGTTTATCTAATGCTTTTGGATCACTAAAAGCTAAATAGTCCGTTGTTAGAATTTTACCTTTGATGCCTTTATCTTCTAAAGTACGAAGCGTTTGAAGTAAGGGGGTAATACCTCCCATCGTAATGAAGGCTACACTGATTAAAAAGGAGTCGCAGTGTAATAGTTCATCTTCAATGGCGCTTAATACTTTTCTTCCATTCTTATAATCGTTTGAAATAAATTGAGGTCGATATAAAACGTTGGAAGATATATTTTTGTCTAGAAATGCGGTGGATAATCCGCTTTGTATATTTTGATAGTTCATACCCAACATTATACCAGCATTAAAATGAAATCATAGATCGAAAAGGTTATAATAACAGTATAAAAATTTGTATAAGACCAGAGGTATAGGGAATGGAAAATATAATAATTTCAAAAGAGTTTCTAGATTGGTATGAATATTATAATGCGTGTAAAGAAAAGTATTCAGGTTTAGTAAATGATGTAGAGGATAAATTGATTTATGGTGAATATAAAGATATTGAACTTCCTTTTTCAAATATGAACACGAATAATTTGAATCGTGATATATCGAGCTTAGAAAAGATTCAAGTGCTTATGATGCAGGGGAGTACAAGTCAGATTAATGTAGAAATAGAGCTTGTAAAGGAGAAGATGTTAGAGTCTTGTTTAAATGTAAATTTTGGTATATTGTGCAATCTATTTGCAAGTACGCTATATTGTATGATTTTGGATTCGAGTCGGGTTAAGAAACATATTGAGGACGTTTCAAAACGATGTAAAGAAAATGATTTCTATACTTCTGTGTTTATTCCTGTTTACTTAAGGAATTTCTATGCATGTATTTGCGAAGAGTGTATTAAGGGATACAGTTCGTATGAGTTTGTTCAATCTGTTGATTCTTTAATTGAAGAAGATAAGTTTAGTGAAGCTTGTAGTCTTTGTCCAATCTATGAAGAGATTTATATTCATGCTAATAAAAAGGGTTTACTAACTAAAGAGTTAATACAGGTAATGCATCAGTATGGTGTGGATGTTCCTGTTTCAAAGAAGAAGGAGACAAAGCAGCTGCAGGTACCTGCTTCTGTAAAGAAGAAAGAAACATTGCCTAAGATTGTGAAAAAGTCAAAATTAGATATAGAAACGCGTAAAAAGATTGTAGGGGATGGCGTTAAGGAAATCTTAGATATGAGTGATGAGGAACTTATATCTCGTTATGATGGTAAGTCAGAGGATGAGGTTCAAGAAATGCTTTATGAGGAGCCTTGGTGTGAGAATGAATATTTTGATGATGATCTACTTGCGTTTCTTAGCGTATTAACATGTATGAGTATAGATTTTGAGGATGCCTTTATTAATTGGTTGGCTCATTTTATATTTAGAAGATTGATTGATATACATAAGAAAGTGGTGGTTGAGCCACCTAAAATGGTGAAGACAACTCCACCTAAAGTACAATCTTCAAAGGTTCGTAAGGTAAATCAGGGTGGCACTTCATCTAATAAAAGTGTGACGAGATCCCCAAAGATTCGCAGTAAGCATGTGAGTCAATCTTCTAGAAATGTAAATCAAGCCAGGGCTTCAGTAGCTATTAAACAGGAGGAAACATCAAATGGTAAGGGTGGAATTATTTTCTTGATCATTATTGGACTTCTGTTTGGATATGGATATATTTCTTTGAAAAAGGAAGAGGCAGAATGGGATATGGCACAGAAGCAGTATCGTATTGAGAGTAGGCGGAAATCTGAACAAAATGAGTTTAAGGTAAGGGAAGAGAAGCGTAAAAAGAAAGAGGGGCAAAGTTCAAACTCATCATCTTCTTCGTCTTCATCTTATGATGAAGGAAGTGATGATGCATATTCTGGTGATTATGATGAGAATCGTTATGATAATGATGAAAGTTATCGTGATGGTGTAGATGATATGTTGGATGAACTGGGAGAATAAAAAAGTATACAGTGAAAGAATGATTGAATATGTTTGTATACTTTAAAGTATACTACTCGTAAGTATACAAATACGAAAGATGTGATTTGATGTTAGGAAGAAAAGAAGAATTAAATCATTTGAATGAATTATATAATAGTGACAGTTTTGAATATTTGGTGATGTATGGTCGAAGAAGAGTTGGTAAAACAACAATTCTTCAGGAGTTTGCCGAACATTCGAATTCAATATTTTTTCCTGCTCGAGAAAAGAATGATGCGCTAAATTTAGAGGACTTTTCTAAAGTGATTCAGTATCATTTTGATAAGAATTTCATAGCGTCATTTAAAAGTTGGGAGGATGCATTCAATTATATTGGAGAGAAGGCTACTGAAAAAATTGCCGTGATAATTGATGAATTTCCTTATATTATTGATGAGAATCCTTCTGTAAAGTCAATATTGCAGCATGTGATTGATCATAACTGGAAAAAGAAAAATATCTTTTTAATTTTGTGTGGATCTTCTGTAAGTATTATGGAAAGTGATGTAATGGGTAGAAAAAGTCCGCTTCATGACCGACAAACATCGACTTTAGAAATAAAACCATTTGATTATCTAGAGAGTAGTGCGTTTTTTCCTGGATATAGTAATGAAGATAAATTGTTGGCGTATGGAATATTGGGTGGGATTCCAAGATATTTAGAGGCTTTTGATCCCAATCTATCCATTAAAAAAAATATAGCGAATAAAATTATTCGTAATGGAGCTTATCTTTATGAAGAACCGGATAATTTATTAAAGGCAGAATTAAGAGAAACTAATGTGTATAGTAGTATATTAGCTGCCATTGCGAATGGAAGAAATAAAGTGGTTGATATTGCGGACTATATTCATGAGGAGCGTACAAAGGTATCTAAATATTTGATTACGCTACAAACACTTCGTTTGATTGAAAAAAGGATTCCTTGTGGTGATAAAGAAACGAGCAAGAAGTCGATTTATGTGATTAAGGATAATTTCTTTAAATTTTGGTTTCGCTATGAATTCACAAACAATTCTTACTATGCCATGTTAGGAGCAAATGATGCGTCTAAGGAAATTATGGAAGATATAAGCAATCTAATGGGGGATGTGTTTGAGGATATTTGTAAAGAATATTTGATTCGTTTGGCTAAATGTAGAAAGCTTCCTTTCATACCTTATCATTTGGGTAAATGGTGGGGTACAAATCCAGCTTTAAAAGCACAGGACGATGTAGATTTGCTTGCGTTGGACCGTACTGGTAAAAAAGGTATTTTTGTGGAGTGTAAGTTCACTTCTCAGCCAATGCCATATGATGAGTATGAAGATTTAGTAATGGCTACAAAAGCATTTCCAAATCTAGAAGAGAGATATTTGTGGTTTATTAGTAAATCTGGGTATTCAGATTCAGTAGTAAGGCAAGCAAAAAAAGATGGAGCTGTATTACTAACGATTGATGATTTATTTGAATTTTAGGCATCTGTTTACAGGTGCTTTTTTTGTTACTTTAAAAAAATAGTAAACGTTTTCAAAAAAGTGTTGCATTCTCTAAAAAGAACTGGTATATTAAGTGTGTACAAATGGTATGCAAATACGAACCAGTGCCCGAGGTTGTTGGCGTACCTAAGAGGAGGAAATTATGACTGTTAGTGAAAGAGTTGAATTAATTAAATTCGATGAACCAAAGTATTTGGAAGATGGTAAGGCTGTAGTTGGCCAGCGTAAAGAGGCTGAAGATTTAGCGAAAGTTATTCATGATCAAGGTTATTCAAACATTTTCTTATTAGGTATTGGCGGTACTGAGTTTGAGTTTGGTCACTATGAATATTTAATTTCAAGAATGTCAGATGTAGATATTTATTCAGTAAATGCTGCTGATGTGAACACTGTTCGTCCAAAGAAATTAAATAAAGATTCATTAGTAATTACTGCTAGTTCTTCTGGTGATACTGTTGAAATCGTTCAAGCTGCTAAATGGATGAAAGAAGAAGGAATCCGTGTTGTTGCATTTACTGACAAAAAAGGTAAATTGGGACAAATGTTAGATTATGTAGTTCATGCTCCTGTTGTTACTGGATATTGCGAACACTCATATGTATTACAAGCATATTTCATGTACAAATTAATGAATTTACGTGGAGATTTCGATGCTTATGATCGTTTTGCAGATCAATTATCTGAATATATTTTCGAAGACTTATTAGCAATTAAGAAAAAATTCGAACCAATCGGAATGAAGATGGCTTCTGAATTATATGATGCTGAATATACAATCTTTACAGGTTCTGGTGCACTTTGGGGAGAAACATTATTATTCTCTATGTGTATGTTAGAAGAAATGCAATGGATTCGTTGCCGTCCAGTAAATGCTGCACAATTCTTCCACGGAACATTAGAGTTGATTCAAGACAAAGTTCCAGTATTTATCGTTAAGGGTGAAGATGAATTTAGAGCTCAAGATAATCGTGTTGAAGAATTCTGTAAAAAGATCAACTGCCAATATGCAGTATTCGATGCGAGTGAATATGCAGTTCGTTTAGACAATGAATTTAGAAAATTCATCGTTCCTATGATCACCACTGCTTGTATTACAGGAAGATTATCAAGACATTACGAAGCATATACTAAACACAACTTACAATATCGTCGTTACTACAGACAATTTGAATATTAATAGTCAATGTGCGATGTCAAACCACTCTGTAAATAAGGGTGGTTTTCTTTTATATGGGGGTTAAATATGAGATATAAAGGTATTATTTTTGATATGGATGGAGTTTTAGTGGATTCAGAACCAATCTATTTGCAGGAAGTCATTAATTATATTTTGGATGAACTTAAAGAAGATGTTGGTTATTTAGAACTGAAAAGAGAAATGAATAAAATTGTGGGTGCTTCGGATGATAAAATGTTTGAAATTATGTCTGAATATTTAAATCATAAATATTCGCCTGAAGAAATTAAGGCGGGCATGTGGTCGAAAGAATTAGGGTTGGATTATCGTACAATTTTAAATCCGCATGTATTATATGTGTTACCGAAATTACAGGCGAAAGGATATAAGCTTGCGATTGCATCAAGTTCTTCAATGGAAAATATTAAGAAGGTAACTCGTCAGTGCGGTATTGCATCATATTTTGATTGTATGGTTAGTGGAGTAGATTTTAAAGAGACTAAGCCAGATCCAGCAATTTATTTGGAGACATTAAGAAGATTAAATTTAAAACCAGAAGAGGTAATAGCAATTGAAGACTCAACATATGGTATACAGGCTTGCATTGGTGCAAATATTCGTGTGATTGCCAAAGAAGATAATCGTTATGATTTCAATCAAGGTTTAGCGGATGTGATCGCAAGTGATATTTTGGATGCGTATAACATTATTAAATATTGGAATTCAGAAGAAAATTAATTTTTTTCATGTAAACGCTTGCAATATGTTTTGGTTACTGGTATACTTTGATTGTACATGTGGTATGCATTTACATACCACTTGCAAGCGGGCATAATCGAGTGGTATAAATCAAGTGTACGTAATTGGAAAAGAGGATGTATTGATGAGAAGATTTATTTTAGCATCACATGCTTATATGTCTAAAGGAATCAAAACTTCACTTGAATTAATTCTTGGAAAACAAGACAACTTATCCGTATATTGTGCATATGCTGAGGGCGAGCCTTTCTTTAAGCCTTTGGTGATTCAAGAAGTTGAAGATCATCCTGAAGATGAATTTGTAATTATGACAGATCTATTGGGTGGTAGCGTAAACAACGAATTGTTGGAGCTAACAACTAAGGGGAATGTTCATTTAGTAACAGGAACAAACTTAATTTTGGCAATGTCAATCTTATTGACTTGTCGTGAATGCGATGATGTTGCAGCAGCAATCCGTACATGCGTTGAAGATGCTAAAACAGGTATCGTATATTGTAATGATTCAGAAATTGACTCAGATTTAGATGAGTTGTAAAAATTGAAAGGAGAAGTACAATGATTAAATTACTTCGTATTGATCACCGTTTATTACATGGTCAGGTAGCTTTTAGTTGGAGTAAACAACTTGGTACAGATTGTATTTTGTTGGCTTGTGATACTTTGTTGAATGACAAATTGCGTATGTCAGCTATTAAAATGGCTAAACCTAGTGGCGTAAAGGTTGTAGCTAAAACAGTTGATGATGCGGTTGCAGCAATCAAATCTGGTGTTACAGATAAGTACAAATTGTTTATCGTAGTTGAAAGTGTTGAAGATGCTGATCGACTTGCAAGAGCGTTAGATATTAAGGAGATCAACCTTGGTGGTACAAAACCAACAGATGATCGTCACGTAATTTCTACAGCAGTTTATGTAAGTGATAACGATGAAAAAATTTTAAAAGATTTAATGAATGATGGATTTGATGTATTTACACAGATGGTTCCATCAGACAAACGTGTTAATACAAAAGATTTATTAAAATAAAAAAATTTAGAGGAGAAGAATAAGATGTTAGTTAAGACTTTATTAATTTTCTTGATCACGTTTTTCGCGGTTTCAGAATTCTTGTTGGGTACATCATTAATTCAAAGACCGCTAGTTTTAGGACCATTGGTAGGTCTAGCGTTTGGTCAATTAGAATTAGGAATTATTATGGGTGCTACTCTTGAGTTGGCGTTTATTGGTGCAGTTTCAATTGGTGCGTACATACCTCCTGATATGATTTCAGGAACTATCTTAGGAACAGCTTTAGCAATCGAAGCTGGAGCAGGTCCTGAGACAGCGTTGGCATTAGGTTTACCAATTTCTACAGTTATGTTGGCATTGAACTCAGTATTAAGTGCTCCAATCATGTTGGTTTTTACTCACATGATGGATAAAGATATTGAAGAAGGTAATATTGGAAAATTTAAATTCCACTATTTCTTTGGTGGTTATGCTTCATTCTTACCTCGTTTAGTAGTAATTCCATGCGCATTCTATTTTGGAAGTGAAGCTGTAGTTGGATTATTAAGTCAAATTCCAGAATGGTTACAAACAGGTATTAATATTTCAGGTGGAATTATCCCGGCATTAGGTTTTGCGATGTTAGCACAGATGATTATGGATAAAAAGATTGCTCCATTCTTCTTCATTGGCTTCTTCGCAGTTCAATATTTAGGATTAAATACAACAGCAATCGCAATCTTCGCATTGGCTTATGTAGTCTTAATGTTCTTTAAAGAAAAAGATCAAAAAGAAAAAGTTGCAGTTGTTGAGGGAGGAGATGGCTTAGATGAGTTCTAATTACGAATACAAAGGCGTTATTACTAAAAGAGATTTAAGAAAAGTATTCTTACACGCCATTACAATGGAACATACGTGGAACTATGAACGTATGATGAATGATGGATATCTATATTCAATGCTTCCAGCATTACAAAAAATCTATACAAATCCAGAAGATCTTAAAGAAGCATGTAAACGTCACTTAGAGTTCTTCAATACAACTCCACAATGTATTACATTGCCACTTGGTATTACTGTTGCGATGGAAGAACAACGTGCAAATGACATGGAAAACTTTGACACAACTTCTATTTCAAGTGTTAAGACAGCTATCATGGGTCCATTAGCTGGTATTGGTGATAGTTTTATTTGGGGAACATTAAGAATTTTAGCTACTGGTGTAGGTACTTCATTAGCATTACAAGGAAGTATCTTAGGACCAATCTTATTCTTATTGGTTTTCAACGTACCTAGCTTTATCTTACGTTACGTATTGGTATATGCAGGTTACAAATTTGGTTCAGACTTCATTACTTCTGCAGAAGAATCTGGTGTAATGGATCTAATTAGTAAAGCAAGTATCTTAGGTTTAACAGTTGCAGGTGCTATGACTGCAGAAATGGTTTATTTGACAGTTCCAATTGCGATTGGTAGTGGAGAATCAGCTACAACAGTTCAGGCTATTATTGATGGAATCATCCCAGGATTATTACCATTATTATTAACTGGATTCGTATATATGTTGTTAAATAAGAAAGTTAAACCACTAGTAATTATGTTTGCGATGATGGCACTTTGTATTGTTTGTGCATTCTTCGGTATTTTGGCATAATTGAACATAATATATATAGGGTTGAAAAGACTTTTTTCAACCCTTTAATTTTTGATGAGGATAAATAAATGAAAAATTTTAAAGATCGATTATGCGGAATGAACTGTCATTATAGATTTTATTCTTTTGAACGTTTTTTTCAGGAAATGAATCGTTTAGGCATTAAAAATGTAGAAATTTGGACGGGTCCTATGCATTTCTATGTGGACTACAATAAAAGTCAGAGTGTAGAACAGCTTAAGGAATACGCAAAAAAATATGATGTAAAAATCATTGGGATTTGTCCAGAACAAACAAATCCAAAGCCAAACAATGTGGCTAGTCCATCACGTCAAGAAGATGTATATGCATATTATTGTCGAATGGTGGATATCGCAAAAGAAGTCAATGCCCAACATATATTAATCACAACAGGCTGGGCTTATTATGATGAGTCAAAAGAAGATGCATGGAATCGTTCGGTTGAAATGATGCGTAAGGTTTGTGATTATGCAAAGGCAAATGATATTTTGGTGGCAATCGAAGCTTTACAACCAGATGAATCTGTTCTTGTGAATAGTGTAGAACAATTAAAGGCATATTTGGATGCGGTAAATCATCCACAGTTAAAGGTATGTATTGATTTTGGTGCAATGGCACGAGTCAATAATACAATTCAAGATTATTTTGATGCATTTGGAAAAGATGTGATCCATACACACTTTGTGGATGGAAAGCCAACAGGTCATTTGGCATGGTCGGATGGAACAAGAGATCTAAAACAAGATCTTCTTGATTTAGAGGCCAATGGATACCATGGATATCTGTCACTGGAAAGTGCAAATTCTAGATATTATGAAAAGCCTTGGACAGCTGAAGAAAAGACTTTAAGTGCTTTTGATCAGTTAGAAACAAAATAAAAATGGTATAATAAACTAGTGTATGAGGAGGTTTTTATGAAGGCTATTACAAGAGATATTTATATAGCGGATGAGATTCGTTATAAGATTGAGATAGGTGAATTTAAACCTCATGACAAATTACCTAGCGAAAGACAGTTTTGTGAAATATTTAATTGTCAGCGTGCAACTGTGCGCTTGGCGTTAGAGAGCTTGCTCGATGAGGGTTGGATTTATTGTGTTGAAAGATCGGGTTATTATGTATCGAAACCACGCATTTTAGAAACATTGAATGTCGTTTCAAGTATGAGTGGGCGTATTGAAAGTATGGGCAAAGAGATGCATCGTAAAGTGATTTTTCTAAGGATACTTGAAAGTAATAAAAAATTAATTAAGAAAATGGGTGTTGCGTTAGGAACAAAATTAATTGAATTTGAAAGAGTTCGCTATTTAGATGAAGAGGCTATTTCATTGGAAACTGCTTATTTTGAAGCAGAACAATTTCCTGGATTATTAGATAAAGACTTAGAGAATAATTCATTGTTTTCAATCTTAGAAAAATATTATGATGTGAAATTTACGCATGGGGAGCAGGAAATTCTTGTAGTAAACGCAAATCCAACTGAAAGTAAATATTTGGGTGTGGAAGAAAACAGTCCTTTAGTATTGCGAAGAGGGGTTTTGTATACAGATGATAATCAATATAAGAGTTATCACGAGTCTGTGATGCGAATGAATCGATTTATTTATGCGGATGAGGAGTGTTGATTATGGATTTACGTATACCTTTATATTTACAATTAAAAAATACATTATTAAATCGTATTGATAATGGAGAATTATTGCCAGGTGAGCGTTTGGAGTCCGAAAGAGATTTGGCTGAAAAATATGGTGTGAACAGACAAACTGTGCGTTCTGCACTGAATGTGTTGATTGAGGATGGCGTGTTAATCAAGGTACCTTATAAAGGAACGTTTGTCGCAAAACAAATTGTAAAACCGGCTTGGGGAAACTATGATGCGGCAGATGATCATCGTGGTTTTTCAAGTTTTTTAAAGGCACAGGGTTTTACGATTGATAGTAAGGTCATTGTTGCGGAAAAAATCGAACCGACGACTTCAATTCGTGCACATTTGAAATTAGAAGAAGGAGAAGACGTTTATTGTTTAATGCGTGTTCGTTATTATAATGAGGAACCTTTTTCAGTGGAAATTGCCTATATACCATATAAGTATGTAGAGGGCATTGAAAACTATGATTTTTCAAAAGTGTCATTATATGATTTCATGGCCACAAAAGATCATGATCCTTGTGACTTCCATCGTTCATTGATTGTACAATTTCCAGATGATCGTATCGCAAAGCTTTTGGGTAATCTTGTAGAACCAGTATATCGTTTTCAATATATTGGATTTGACAAGGAACATACTGTCGTGGAATATACGCATAGTTACATTCGTAGTGACAAATCCACATATCGATTTAGAATATAATTTCACGAAGGAAAGAACATGGAACAATTAGAAACAATGGAATATTATGTCTTGCAGACGCAGGACATCTTAAATTCAGTATATAAAAATAAAAAGCAGACGGATAAATTGGCTCAGGTTTATATGGATGGAAACTATAGAAATATTAAGATTATAGCTTCTGGTTCGAGTGGAAATGGGTCTTGGTGTGCTAAATATGTTATGGAAAAATATTTAGGTGTAGATGTCACTGTGATAAATCCATATACATTCGCATACTATCCAGTGTTGTGTGAAGATGACTTTGTGTTTGTCGTTTCACAGAGTGGATATAGTAAAAATGCATTAGATGCATTGGATATATTAAAAAAATTAGATCGTAAAACAATCGCTTTAACAGGGGATTTAAAGAGTGATATTAAAGATCATGCTGAAGTTGTGATTGATTATGTAGACGAAGAAAAGGAGGGGTATGTTACTAAGGGTGTAACAACACTTGCCTTATTCTTAATAAAACTTACGTTTGCAATTTTAGAAAAACAAGGAAAAGCAGTTGATACAGCTTGGCTTGATGCATATTGTGAAAGTTATGCTTCTATGCAAAAGGAAAATTTTGTGCGTGAAGAAGCCTTCTTAGAAAAGTTTAAAAAGAATTTCTTATCTATGGAAAATATGTATGCAGCTGGTTGTGGTCCTTGTGAAGGTGTAGCTAAAGAGGCAGCACTAAAGATTGGTGAAACTGTGAAGGTTGTTTCTTGTGCATATGAATTAGAAGAATATATTCATGGACCGAATTTGCAACTTTCTCCAAAGCACAATGTATTTATCATTGATGCGCAAGATGAAACTTCAGATCGTTCATACCAAATCTATAGAGCATCTCGTGCTGTGTCAGACCGTGTATATTACATCACAAATAAAGCATATGATGATGATCATGTATTAACGTTACTAAATCCTTGTGCAGATACTGTATCCTTAACATATCTTCAAGTATTCCAATTATTCGCATATAGAATTAGTAAAGAATTAAGATCTATTCCTAAACATCCGTTGTTTGAGGAATTTAAAAAGATCGTTAATTCAAAAACAATCACATATGAAGATTAGTTTAATTAGCCTTTCGACTTATTCGGAAGGCTTTTGTCTTGTGGATAAGACAATCACATACGAATATTGTCTTGTTAATAAGACAAAAAAGTGTTAATATTGTCTTGTGTGTAAGACAATATCTAGATATGATAAGGTGAAGAAGGTTGATGTATATGAATCGAGATATTTTGAAACAAATAATAATAGATCAAAAGGAGATGTATCTTAATAATTTATTGATTTCTAGGGATTATGATTTAGAAGAAAATGTGAACTATTGTTTTGTCGGTATTCGAAGAACAGGAAAATCATATATGATGTATCAACAGATTCACAATTTAATGAATGATGGAATTTCATCGTCACAAATTATATATGTTAACTTCGAGGATGAGCGTCTATTGGAGATTGGTGTGGATGATTTAAATACTATATTAGA
>ERZ1031746.475-NODE-475-length-14569-cov-9.950324_pt1 | contig 14569 bp, 14 predicted proteins | sample MGYA00518171_ERZ1031746 | MGnify/ENA primary metagenome ERZ1031746 (study PRJEB33719, sample SAMN04261238) | wastewater metagenome | biome: rural village; feature: human; material: feces | host: Homo sapiens | place: El Salvador | collected 2013-01-07 ...
ATATCCAGCGTCAGCAAATAACCTTCCAGCTCTTTCGCTTCGGCCTGGGCTTTTGCCGCAGCCAGCGCGCTTTCTGGCATCCCCGCCAGCTCCGCTTCGTCGGTAACGAGTTTGGTCCAGCCCATTGTCGCATCGAGGACGTTGTTGCTGTACTGGTTGCCCAGCTCGGAAAGACGGGTGGCAATCTCACCGTAGCGTTGTTGTTTCTCTTTTGGCAGACCTATGCCAGAGAGTTCAAAATCACGCAGGGCGTTATCAACCGCTTTCTTCTGCGCCGTGTTCAGCGTGGCGTAATGATCGCCATCGCGCAGGTCGCGGTACGCTTTATACAGCCCTTCATGTTGCCCTACCCAGGTGCTGTATTCCGACAGCAGCGGCAGGGTTTGTTCGTAGGCTTCACGCAGTTCCGGGCTATTTTTCACCGAGTTCAGGTGGCTGACCGGGGAGAAGATACGCCCCAACACATCGTCCACTTCCGCCAACGGCTGGCAGAGATTTTCCCAGGTGTACGGTGCCCCTTGCGCTACTACGCGCTCCACATTTTCGCGGCAGTCGTTCAGCGCCTTAGTCACGGCTGGAACGACATGTTCCGGGAGAATTTTAGAAAACGGAGGCAATTCAAAGGGAGTCAGTAACGGATTCGTCATTCGCGCAGTCCTGGTTAAAGAGGTTAAGGAAGCGCTCAACAGGCGCTTTACATAATGTGTGTAGCATGGGGTTAAGTGTAGTGAATTTCAATGAGAAACGTTACGCTTTCGCGGCGGCGGCCTCTTTTCGGTATACTGTCCTGATACGCTTTTGTGCGCCCCGAATACGGGCCGATTTTTACTTACCGGAACACCTTTACCCATGCTCAGTTATCGCCACAGCTTTCACGCTGGCAACCACGCCGACGTCCTTAAACATACCGTTCAGAGCCTGATCATCGAGTCGCTGAAAGAGAAAGATAAACCGTTTCTCTATCTCGACACCCACGCAGGGGCCGGGCGTTATCAGTTAGGCAGCGAACATGCCGAGCGTACCGGCGAATATCTCGAAGGCATCGCCCGTATCTGGCAGCAGGACGATTTGCCCGCAGAACTGGAGGCGTACATCAATGTGGTAAAACACTTCAACCGTAGCGGTCAGTTGCGTTACTACCCCGGTTCGCCATTGATTGCTCGCCAGCTACTGCGCGAACAAGACAGCCTGCAACTGACCGAACTGCACCCGAGCGATTACCCGTTGCTGCGTTCTGAATTTCAGAAAGACAGCCGTGCGCGCGTCGAAAAAGCCGATGGTTTCCAGCAGCTTAAGGCCAAACTGCCGCCGGTTTCCCGCCGTGGTTTAATCCTTATCGACCCGCCGTATGAAATGAAAACCGACTATCAGGCGGTGGTCAGCGGGATAGCAGAAGGTTACAAACGTTTCGCCACTGGTACTTACGCACTGTGGTATCCGGTGGTGCTGCGTCAGCAAATTAAGCGCATGATCCACGATCTGGAAGCGACCGGTATTCGCAAAATTCTGCAAATTGAACTGGCGGTACTGCCAGACAGCGATCGCCGTGGCATGACCGCTTCCGGCATGATTGTGATTAACCCGCCGTGGAAACTGGAACAACAGATGAATAACGTGCTGCCGTGGCTGCACAGCAAACTGGTTCCGGCAGGCACCGGGCACGCCACCGTAAGCTGGATCGTGCCGGAGTAATTGCAGCCATTGCTGGCACCTATTACGTCTCGCGCTACAATCGCGGTAATCAACGATAAGGACACTTTGTCATGACTAAACACTATGATTACATCGCCATCGGCGGCGGCAGCGGCGGTATCGCCTCCATCAACCGCGCGGCTATGTACGGCCAGAAATGTGCGCTGATTGAAGCCAAAGAGCTGGGCGGCACCTGCGTAAATGTCGGCTGCGTACCGAAGAAAGTGATGTGGCACGCGGCGCAAATCCGTGAAGCGATCCATATGTACGGCCCGGATTATGGTTTTGATACCACTATCAATAAATTCAACTGGGAAACGTTGATCGCCAGCCGTACCGCCTATATCGACCGTATTCATACTTCCTATGAAAACGTGCTCGGTAAAAATAACGTTGATGTAATCAAAGGCTTTGCCCGCTTCGTTGATGCCAAAACGCTGGAGGTAAACGGCGAAACCATCACGGCCGATCATATTCTGATCGCCACAGGCGGTCGTCCGAGCCACCCGGATATTCCGGGCGTGGAATACGGTATTGATTCTGATGGCTTCTTCGCCCTTCCTGCTTTGCCAGAGCGCGTGGCGGTTGTTGGCGCGGGTTACATCGCCGTTGAGCTGGCGGGCGTGATTAACGGCCTCGGCGCGAAAACGCATCTGTTTGTGCGTAAACATGCGCCGCTGCGCAGCTTCGACCCGATGATTTCCGAAACGCTGGTCGAAGTGATGAACGCCGAAGGCCCGCAGCTGCACACCAACGCCATCCCGAAAGCGGTAGTGAAAAATGCCGATGGTAGCCTGACGCTGGAGCTGGAAGATGGTCGCAGTGAAACGGTGGATTGCCTGATTTGGGCGATTGGTCGCGAGCCTGCCAATGACAACATCAACCTGGAAGCCGCTGGCGTTAAAACTAACGAAAAAGGCTATATCGTCGTCGATAAATATCAAAACACCAATATTGAAGGTATTTACGCGGTGGGCGATAACACGGGTGCAGTGGAGCTGACACCGGTGGCAGTTGCAGCGGGTCGCCGTCTCTCTGAACGCCTGTTTAATAACAAGCCGGATGAGCATCTGGATTACAGCAACATTCCGACCGTGGTCTTCAGCCATCCGCCGATTGGTACTGTTGGTTTAACGGAACCGCAGGCGCGCGAGCAGTATGGCGACGATCAGGTGAAAGTGTATAAATCCTCTTTCACCGCGATGTATACCGCCGTCACCACTCACCGCCAGCCGTGCCGCATGAAGCTGGTGTGCGTTGGATCGGAAGAGAAGATTGTCGGTATTCACGGCATTGGCTTTGGTATGGACGAAATGTTGCAGGGCTTCGCGGTGGCGCTGAAGATGGGTGCAACCAAAAAAGACTTCGACAATACCGTCGCCATTCACCCAACGGCGGCAGAAGAGTTCGTGACAATGCGTTAAATGTTAAAGGGCTAAGAGTAGTGTGCTCTTAGCCCTTAATTACGTTTCCGCTATCAGTTCAGAAGCTGAAGCAGAAAGCGGATCAGTTCCAGCAGCGCAATTAACGCCCCAAGAACGATGATTGCTTTATCAATCACCCGTTTTCTCCATGCGATGGAGTGAGAATGCATCCTCTTACTCATCCACTTCCTGTCACGGCGCATGCCCTATTGTTAGATCATCGCACTCTCACTCCGGCCAGAGCATCAGTTAACGGCACCACCCGTACTTCTGACCAGGACTTTGAAAGCGTTTATGCGCATTACCAGAGTGAAAATGCCTCAGAGCTAACTGGATAATCATACAGTACATTCAGGTTATAAAACCAGCATGTCCTTGCAATAGTTTCAGTATGGTATTAGCATTGATGCGTTAGATAATGGCATTCTCACTCCAGCCAGTGCCACCAACTCAGGGCTGGAAAGTAAAAAACCGACGCAAAGTCGGTTTTTTTACGTCCTGATTCAGACCTCCTTTCAAATGAATAGCCAACTCAAAATTCACACCTATTACCTTCTTCTGCACTTACACATTCGTTAAGTCATATATGTTTTTGACTTATCCGCTTCGAAGAGAGACACTACCTGCAACAATCAGGAGCGCAATATGTCATTTCTGTTACCCATCCAATTGTTCAAAATTCTTGCTGATGAAACCCGTCTGGGCATCGTTTTACTGCTCAGCGAACTGGGAGAGTTATGCGTCTGCGATCTCTGCACTGCTCTCGACCAGTCGCAGCCCAAGATCTCCCGCCACCTGGCATTGCTGCGTGAAAGCGGGCTGTTGCTGGACCGCAAGCAAGGTAAGTGGGTTCATTACCGCTTATCACCGCATATTCCAGCATGGGCGGCGAAAATTATTGATGAGGCCTGGCGATGTGAACAGGAAAAGGTTCAGGCGATTGTCCGCAACCTGGCTCGACAAAACTGTTCCGGGGACAGTAAGAACATTTGCAGTTAAAAATTTAGCTAAACACATATGAATTTTCAGATGTGTTTTATCCGGGAGGCATTATGTTACTGGCAGGCGCTATCTTTGTCCTGACCATCGTATTGGTTATCTGGCAGCCGAAAGGTTTAGGCATCGGCTGGAGTGCAACGCTCGGCGCAGTACTGGCGTTAGTTACGGGCGTGGTCCATCCGGGTGATATTCCGGTGGTGTGGAATATCGTCTGGAACGCGACGGCTGCGTTTATCGCCGTCATTATCATCAGCCTGCTGCTGGATGAGTCCGGCTTTTTTGAATGGGCGGCGCTGCACGTCTCACGCTGGGGCAATGGACGCGGTCGCTTGCTGTTTACCTGGATTGTCCTGCTCGGTGCTGCCGTTGCCGCCCTGTTTGCCAATGATGGCGCGGCGCTTATTTTGACACCGATTGTCATCGCCATGCTGCTGGCTTTAGGGTTCAGTAAAGGCACTACGCTGGCGTTCGTGATGGCGGCCGGATTCATTGCCGATACCGCCAGCCTGCCGCTTATTGTCTCCAACCTGGTGAATATCGTTTCCGCTGATTTCTTTGGCCTCGGCTTTCGCGAATACGCCTCGGTGATGGTGCCGGTGGATATCGCCGCGATTGTTGCCACGCTGGTGATGTTACATCTCTATTTTCGCAAAGATATTCCGCAGAACTACGATATGGCGCTGCTGAAATCTCCCGCAGAAGCGATCAAAGATCCTGCTACGTTCAAAACTGGCTGGGTTGTTTTACTGCTTCTGCTGGTGGGATTTTTCGTCCTGGAACCGCTCGGCATTCCGGTGAGCGCCATTGCAGCTGTGGGCGCGCTGATATTATTTGTCGTCGCTAAACGCGGTCATGCGATTAATACGGGTAAAGTCCTGCGCGGTGCCCCCTGGCAGATTGTCATCTTCTCGCTCGGCATGTATCTGGTGGTTTATGGCCTGCGCAATGCCGGATTAACGGAATATCTTTCTGGCGTACTCAACGTGCTGGCGGATAACGGCCTGTGGGCCGCGACGCTCGGCACCGGATTCCTCACCGCCTTCCTCTCTTCTATTATGAACAATATGCCGACGGTACTGGTTGGCGCGTTGTCCATTGATGGCAGCACGGCATCTGGCGTTATCAAAGAAGCGATGGTTTATGCCAATGTGATTGGCTGCGATTTGGGACCGAAAATTACCCCAATTGGTAGCCTGGCTACGCTACTCTGGCTGCACGTACTTTCGCAGAAGAATATGACTATCAGCTGGGGATATTACTTCCGTACAGGGATTATCATGACCCTGCCGGTGCTTTTTGTGACGCTGGCTGCGCTGGCGCTACGTCTCTCTTTCACTTTGTAATGAGATACTGATATGAGCAACATTACCATTTATCACAACCCGGCCTGCGGCACGTCGCGTAATACGCTGGAGATGATCCGCAACAGCGGTACAGAACCGACCATTATCTATTATCTGGAAACACCGCCAACGCGCGATGAGCTGGTCAAACTCATTGCCGATATGGGGATTTCCGTACGCGCGCTGTTGCGTAAAAACGTCGAGCCGTATGAGGAACTGGGCCTTGCAGAAGATAAATTTACTGACGATCGGTTAATCGACTTTATGCTTCAGCACCCGATTCTGATTAATCGCCCGATTGTGGTGACGCCGCTGGGAACTCGCCTGTGCCGCCCTTCAGAAGTGGTGCTGGAAATTCTGCCAGATGCGCAAAAAGGCGCATTCTCCAAGGAAGATGGCGAGAAAGTGGTTGATGAAGCGGGTAAGCGGTTGAAATAAAGCGGCGATATCCACTGCCCATAGTTGGTAAAGTGCGCTTTGTTTATGTCGGATGCGACGCTAACGCGTCTTATCCGACCTACAAAACCGTGCAAATTCAATATATGGCATGAAATATGTAGAGCGTAGCGCATCAGGCAATTTTGCTATTTACGCAGCACTCCTCGCGTAAGAATTCAATTATCGCTTCCAGCATTGCGTATTGCGAAACACACATCAGCGTCCGACTCTCACGGTTTTGTTTGACCAGTCCTACCGATACCAGTGCTGATATATGGTGGCTGAGTGTGGAGCCAGGTATCCCAAGCTGCTTTTGCAACTCACCGACCGGCAACCCTTGTTCCCCGGCTTTGACAAGATGTTTAAATATGAACAAACGGGTCGGGTGACCTAGCTCTTTCAGCGCTTTAGCGACTTCTTCCAACTGCATATGACACCCCTCTGTCTGGTTGATATTTCGATAATACCAGAAATATCTTGATCTGAATTTCATTTCGATTATTCTGGAAATATAGATTTATCCAATGAGGTTACGTATGAGTAGTTGGCTTGCGATGCTGCAAGATGCCGCAGAGATGTTTGTGTTTCTCGCCGTCGAGCTTTCGTTGCTGTTTATAGTGATTAGTGCCGGTGTCAGCCTGATAAGACAAAAGGTGCCAGACCATAAAATCCAGCAGATGATGGGGGCCAGAAAAGGGAGAGGCTATCTCCTGGCTGCTCTGTTGGGAGCCGTTACCCCGTTCTGTAGTTGCTCGACAATACCCATGTTACGTGGATTGTTGTCAGCGAAAGCCGGGTTTGGTCCGACTCTCACTTTTTTATTTGTTTCACCATTACTTAATCCCATTATCGTCGGACTAATGTGGATGACCTTTGGTTGGAAAGTCACCTTGTTGTACGCGATTATCGCAGCCGGCGTCTCCGTTCTTGCCAGTATTATCCTGGATTCTCTGGGGTTTGAACGTCATATCATTGCCAGTAAAAGCTCATCAGCAAATTGTTGTGCTCCAGCAAAAACTTCGCCGGGAACGACATATACGCCCATAAAAGTGAGTTGTTGTAGTCCAGCGGCTAAAGCCATTGAGAACCCCGTAGTTACCTGTTGCAGTACCAAAGCTGTAGTAAGTATTAATCCCATAAAACTAGCCACCAAAGATGCGTTGCAACAGTTGGTAATGACTCCAACTTACTGATAGTGTTTTATGTTCAGATAATGCCCGATGACCTTGTCATGCAGCTCCACCGATTTTGAGAACGACAGTGACTTCCGTCCCAGCCTTGCCAGATGTTGTCTCAGATTCAGATTATGTCGCTCAATGCGCTGAGTGTAACGCTTGCTGATAACGTGCAGCTTTCCCTTCAGGCGTGATTCATACAGCGGCCAGCCATCCGTCATCCATACCACGACCTCAAAGGCCGACAGCAGGCTCAGAAGACGCTCCAGTGTGGCCAGAGTGCGTTCACCGAAGACGTGCGCCACAACCGTCCTCCGTATCCTGTCATACGCGTAAAACAGCCAGCGCTGACGTGATTTAGCACCGACGTAGCCCCACTGTTCGTCCATTTCAGCGCAGACAATCACATCACTGCCCGGTTGTATGCGCGAGGTTACCGACTGCGGCCTGAGTTTTTTAAGTGACGTAAAACCGTGTTGAGGCCAACGCCCATAATGCGTGCACTGGCGCGACATCCGACGCCATTCATGGCCATATCAATGATTTTCTGGTGCGTACCGGGCTGAGAGGCGGTGTAAGTGAACTGTAGTTGCCATGTTTTACGGCAATGAGAGCAGAGATAGCGCTGATGTCCGGCAGTGCTTTTGCCGTTACGCACCACGCCTTCAGTAGCGGAGCAGGAAGGACATCTGATGGAAATGGAAGCCACGCAAGCACCTTAAAATCACCATCATACACTAAATCAGTAAGTTGGCAGCATTACCAGCTTCATCAACACCTTTAATTTTCTTTCCTTTAGACTTTTCCGCTAAATCCTGAGCAATTCTTGCGTATTTTTCTCCATATTGTTCGGTTATATATTGATAAAACCCAACCATAGTATCAACAGAATCTTTTACCTGACTCTTCTCAAGCGCATCCTGAGCTTCTTTTAATTTTGTCTCAGCATTCTGAACTTCTGTTTTTTTAGCATCTCTAATGCTAACAGCAGAATTAAGAGCATTTGTCACTGACGAATATTCATTCTTCTTATCCTGCAATTGTCTCTCCAGTTTTTTCTGAACATCACGCCATCCAGGAAATCCGGTAACCTTCACATCAACACTTTTTTGAGCGTTTTCAAGCTCCCCTGCAACTCTGGAAACAATCGCTTGCTTACTCTGTACATCGCTTTCAGCCTTCGCCAGTTCAGCTTTAGCCTCAGCCAGATTCTTCTCCGCCACTTCCACAGCCCGATGCTCTTCATCAAGAGAATCCTGTCGATTTTTTTCAGCCTCAGCAGCCTCAGCCATTGCTAACAAATGCGCGGTTTCAGCCTGTTGGCGGGCAATCTCATCACGTTGGCGTTCTGCTTCCCGGAGCGCTTTTTCTGCTGCTTCAGCTTCTTCACGGGCTTTTTGCTCTGCCTTCGCAAGGCGCAAACGCTCAGCCTCTGCCTGCATTGCCATATTATTGGCATGAGCAAGGTCAGTTACTGATGGACTACGGGCGGCATTAGCACGTAAAGCGTCATTAACAATATCCTTGAGACGTTGAGTCAGGGCATCACGCTGAGATTTCGCTTTTGCCAATGCTGCCTCAGCCGCAGCAGCACGGGCAGCCTGTTCAGCCTGATGTTTTTTCAACTGCGCGGTAGACCATTTAGCGGTTGCATGTATCGCAGCAGAACTTTCACTGGCCCCACCAAATGCTCCACCGCCTCCACCAACATTTTCAGTTCCAGTTGCAAGCGTCGCTGTAATCGTATCGCCAGTATCAACCCCAACGGTTGGGAATGACCCCTCAGTAGATTCTGTGCTCTCCACATCTGGAGAATTATCAGTGACTTTATCCATAAAGAAATTCCTCTTTGATAATTAAAACAATAAATTAAAAACAACATACTGTACATATAACCACTGGTTTTATGTACAGTTAAAACCTACTATTCACCATTGTCCATGTCAAGAGCATGGATTTTCATTTTTGCTATAAGGATCACACTATGAGGAGGCAGGCATTGAGAACGTCGAAACAGAACACCGGAGCAAATCAGGATGAGATATAAAACTGTTGGATCATGAAAAAACGGAGAACGATGTGAGCAAATCACCCCGCCATAAACTGAACAAAACAGACAAACGACTTCTCGACACCCTTGTTGCTGCCGGATATGAGCATGACAAAGCCCGTGACCTCATCCAGAAACAGGTTTACACGCTGACACTGGCTGATCAGCGTCATGTGGTCAGTGAAATCAGTAATGGTGTGAATCCCACCCAGGCTTACTCGGCGGTATACCAGGCAAGACGCATTCGCCTCGCCCGTAAATATCTGAACGGTAAAAAGGTTATAGAAGAAACCGGGGAAAATACGCCCCCATCAACGTAAGGATTTCTTTTGCCGCTCCAGAGACTCCAGTTTTTTACGCAAATCCTCTCTTTTTTGGGCATCTCTGGTGCCAGCCAGCTCTGCTCTCAACTCATCGATCTGAAGTTGTATCTTCAGTCTGTTACTGAACATTTTCTGTCTGGCATTAACATCCGCAACAATGCCGTTTTTTGTCTTCTCGGCCTTTTGTTGAAAAACATTGCTGTCCGCATGACTGGCAACCGAAGCAGAAAGAACACTAAAAAGCAGGACTGGCACACATTTTTTCACGGGATTATTCCTGACTCATTGACCATCAAATCACATTGGGAGTAAACCGACGTATGATAAGAGATACTCTTCGGAGATATAACTCCCTGAGTATCAAGATTAAAAACGCAAGGAGATGTTTATGAGATCTGCCGCTACCAGGCTGCTTCTGATACCTCTGATAACAGCAACAATAGCTCTTACAGGATGCACCCCAAAGACCAGCCTGGAACGACATACCCGACATTATGTTTATGCTTCAGATGATGGATTTGATCCTAACTTCTATACCCAGAAAGCAGACACCATACGTATGATGCTCCCGTTCTTTCAGCAGTTCCGGGATATGGGGATGAAAGACAAAGCAGCCGGAGTATCAGCAGAAACGGCACAGCAACGTGTAAAAGAATTCCACTCAGAAAAATTTTTTCACTCACTCCAGAGCACAACAACCTTTGCTGGCAGAAAATACACAAACAGCGATATGCCTTCGCCGAAAAAAATGAAACTAATGGCAGACACCATTTCTGCGGTTTATCTCGATGGATACGAGGGCAGACAGTAAGGGATTTACCATAATCCCTTATTGTACGCACCGTTAAAACGCGCTCAGCGCGTTTCTGGCGCAAAAACCGTAAAAAGGGATGTTTTCCCCGGGGTAAACCGGAAAAATGCGTCAGGAACGTTTTCAGCACGTTGCATGACTATGCATGAAACTGAATGGCGATCGGTTTGGGCGCGTCCGCTGTCCCTGAGGCTTATTTTCGTAAATTTTCAGTTCGTAATTCTCTGACTCATTGCTGCATATCAGACCAGAACGATCCTAGGGGCGCCCCTAGGATCGCTCTGTAAAAAAATGCGACACGCCCCTAGGGCCGCCCCTACATTAATTAACTGTTTTTTCTACAGATAGTCAGTACTGACCCTAAGCAGGGTCGTCATAGCGTCGCCATAGGGTCGTCGACGACGTGCTTTTGTATAAATCTGAATAAGAAAATATATTTTTAGAACCATAACAACATGATTTAAAAAGCAAATCAGCAAAAAGTTGGTTTTGCGTAGTGTGTGGGCATTTCAGGCATGAGAACAGACTCGCGTTTTTCCGGAAGAACTGCGGGGATTTTTGATTAAACAATACTCACCGCAGAGCGGAATTTTATGCAACGCCGGCTGTGCGGCACAGGGATTTTTAATCCCCAGCATGTCAGAGGGTGCGGATGACGGTTCCCGTCTGGCGTTTTCATGGGCGCCGGTTGTCAAAAAATACCAGCGTGATCGGTCGAAGGATAAGCGCAGATTAATCAGTGATGATTGAGCGCGAATCTGACAACGAGTATAGCGACACAGCAACAAAAAAGACGCCAGAAACGCGCAGGAGTGTTTTAGCGTGTCTCCGGCGTGATGTCGAGTTGTGCGGTAATGAGTGAGCGAAAAAAATCCCCTGGATTACAGGGGGAACCCATTATCAGACTTTGAAGTTTATTTGTTATTTGATGGAGTGAGCACGAATCCCAGAGATGACGTTCAGGTGGCAAGGAAACGCGCTCAGACGCTTTCTAACGCACTTTTTTGCATCGGGCAATTTTTATATGTTTTGGTGGGTTCAGGCTGTCAGAGACGTTTTGAGCGCGTTTCTGGCGCTTGCTGCTACTGCCAAACCATCCCCATGGCCAGTTGATGCCAGAAACGCGCAGGAGTTTTGTAGCGCGTCTCCGGTCCCTGATCAATGAATTCCCGGTCATTAACATGCGTTTACCCGGAAACGCGCCCTGATGTTCTATCGTATCGCGGGAACGGTGTCGAGGGTGTCGGGGCAAAGCCCTGACCAGGTGGTAATCGTATAGCCGTGCGTGCGCGGTTATACGATTACACATCCTGTCCCGGAATCAGGATTGTTTTTCGCGCACAACTGCGGCAAATTCACCCCGTTGCGGTTGCAACGATGGGTATATCAAAACTACGAAAATTATTCAGGCATTTGCTACCCCCCTTGCCCTGGCCTCCACCAGTCACGGGGGATTTTTTTTGTTGTCTCTCATGACGAACTACGGCAAATTTCTGACGTTGCAAACTGCAACACATAAAACACACACAAAACTCACAATTGCCATGTCCTCATTGACACCCCCTTGCCATATAGGGGGATTTTTTCGCCTGTCCTGATTGTCTTTTGCCGATGGTTACGGCAGATTGGAAAAGAGCGCATTTGTGGTGCTCTCTCCAGAATAATATTTCTCATTACTCAAACTCTGATGGCTTCCCCCTGTAATCCAGGGGGATTTTTTAATTTATCGCTATGCTTCGTAATTCATTCAGAATACAGACAGTATGGTTAATCAGTTTTTCATCATTTTTGCAGTGTTTGCCCTGTCCTGCATCAGAACGGTAAATACAGGAATCTCTTTATGACGAATCCTCCATTTCATGATTTTTTATGTAGCGTCTACTACATGCGATCCGTTGGTAAACCGTTAGTTATACATTAGTTATATATTAATTATATACACACCAGGTTAGTTATACTTTAGTTATATGTTAATTATATCTTAGCTATACTTTTGTTGTGCGTCAGTTACAGAGGCGTTTTTGATGGTAAATCCTGGAGGCACGTGACCGACTGTATACAAAATGCTGGCGCATTTTGATACGTCGAGGTGCCAAAGGGGGCGCCCCTTTGAAACCCCGCCAGAATTAAAACCGGCCTGTCTTTTTACAATATTCAGCGCTGGCTATACACCAACCTATATTTTCTCCTTTGGCATAATGAAGCGCATCATTCCATTTTTTCCATGCTCCAATGTAATCGCCTTCACGCTCCAGTCTGACAGCTTCGTTTGCGGGTGAAAAATATTTATTTTCTAAATAAATTGCTTTGTCCTGATTCATACTCGTATTTATATTTTTATTGGAATTAAAAAGAGCGGCCTGTCGGGTTAATACATATTGGCATGACTGTTGATATATCAGCCCAACTGCACGCTCGTAATCGTTTTAACGTGATTTTCGCAACATGGCAATCCGGGTTCATCTGTCCGGTAATCAATAAAAACCGTGCGAAAAACGGGACAGGATGTGTATTTGTCGGACCGCGCACACACGACCGGACAAACGCCAGCCGGTCATGGCTGCGCCCCGACACCCCGCGAACGTCTCTGGCCAGAACTGGCCATCACGCCGGGTCACGTTGTCAGATGTAAAAAATCACGCGGTAAACGCCGTTATTCGCGGGTTTGCGCAAGCACCTCCCGTGCGTCACTTTGTCAAAACGTCAAAGTGACGCACATCAGGAACCGGCGGAACGTTCATGTTTATGACGACAACTGCACACAACGCAGACAGAAAATCGCGCACATATTCAGCAAAAAATAAGCGTCACGGGGTGTTAATGTCGCGCAGCCCACACACGACGGGGCTTGTGTGATAATTTTCAGTGACGTCACCTGGCGTGATGACCAGGTGACGCACAGCCGGACGTAAACACCAGTAACGGAGAAGGGAGAACGTGAACAAACAGCAGCAGACCGCGCTCAACATGGCGCGATTTATCAAAAGCCAGAGCCTGACGTTGCTCGAAAAACTGGATGCACTGGATGCAGACGAACAGGCCGCCATGTGCGAACGACTGCACGAACTGGCGGAAGAACTAGGTAACAGCATACAGACACACTTTGAAGCGCAGTACGGCACGGAACCATAAAGGGGCTGGCGAAAGCGGTCGCGGCTTGTCCGTGAGTGTTTTCGCCAGCAGACAAGCTCGTCAGGGCGCGTCAGCGGGTTTTAGCGGGTGTCGGGGCGCAGCCATGACCCAGTCGCGTAGCGATAGCGGAGTGTATACTGGCTTACTTATGTGGCAACAGTGCGGATTGTATGAAAAGTGCACCGTTCCGAGTGTGAAATGCCGCACAGATGCGTAAGGAGAAAATGCACGTCCAGGCGCTTTTCCGCTTCCTCGCTCACTGACTCGCTACGCTCGGTCGTTCGGCTGCGGCGAGCGGTGTCTGCCCACTAAAAAGCGGTGATAGTGTTATCCACAGAATCAGGGGATAACGCCGGAAAGAACATGTGAGCAAGAAACGAAAACCCCGAAAGGCCGCGCCGGAGGCGCTTTTTCCATAGGCTCCGCCCCCCTGACGGACTTCACAAAACAGACACTTTTTCGGTGCATCTGTGGGAGTCTTCCGACTCAACCATGAAATCCGCCAGCGGTGGCGAAACCCGACGTGGCTTAAAGATCATCACCGTTTCCGGTGAATCGCTCCCTCCTGCGCCCCCACGTTCCCGCCATATCGATTGCCGGATACCTTTTCCGCCTTTCTCCCTTGCGGGACACGTGGCGCTTTCTCATAGCTCACGTCTTCTGGTATCTCGGGGCGACTTAGGCAGTTCGCTCCGGGCCGGGCTGTATGCAGGAACCCCCCGTTCAGCCCGACTGCTGCGCCTTCTCCGGTAACTGTTCTCTTGGGTCCAACCCGGAAAGGACACGACTTAACGCCACTGGCAGCAGCCATTGGTAACCGGGTTAGCAGAGCGAGATTTATAAGTTAGTAACAGAGTTCTTGAAGTATCAGCCTGATTTTGACTACACTAGAAGGACAAGTTTTTGGTATCTGCGCTCTGCTGAAGCCAGTTACCCGGTTAAGCTGTTCCCCAACTGACTTAACCTTTGACTAAACCGCCTCCCCAGGCGGTTTTTTCGTTTACAGGCAGCAGATTACGCGCAGAAAAAAAGGATCTCAAGAGATCCTTTGATCTTTTCTACTGAACCGCGATCCCCGTCAGTTCAGAAGACGAAGATGGCGCAACGGTTCCTCCTTGTACATCACGGGTAATGACTCCAACTTACTGATAGTGTTTTATGTTCAGATAATGCCCGATGACC
>ERZ1031746.483-NODE-483-length-14356-cov-18.262919_pt1 | contig 14356 bp, 10 predicted proteins | sample MGYA00518171_ERZ1031746 | MGnify/ENA primary metagenome ERZ1031746 (study PRJEB33719, sample SAMN04261238) | wastewater metagenome | biome: rural village; feature: human; material: feces | host: Homo sapiens | place: El Salvador | collected 2013-01-07 ...
GACAACGCCGGCATCGCGTTCTGATATTAAGACAGCAAAAGGCCCTCTCAGCGCCGCTGAGAGGGCCTTTCTATCGTTATCAGGTGTGGGTGCAGAGGTAATCCACCCATGCGTCGTACCCGGCGGGCAGCAGATGGTAGCCGTCCGGCTGGGCGTATTCCTCGATGAGGTCGCCGTTCTCGTCGGCCAGCGCCTCCCAGAGGTTCAGGAAGGTGCAGCCCTTTTCCAGCGCGATGGCCGAAAGAGCATCGTTTATCTCACAGAGCCGCTCCTTGTAGAGGCCGGGGGACTTTTTGCGCACTTCAGGCCGGACCGGGGTGATGGACTGGACGTAAATTTTCGTGTTGGGCAGTGCCTGCGAGATCATGTCCAGCATCAGCCGGTAATAGGTGAGGAAGCTGGTATAATCACTGTCAGCGGTCAGCACATTGGTACCCAGCAGGATGTAGAGCGCCCGGGGCTGCTGGGAGGCCAGCGCCTCCATCGGGACTTCCTTTTCGCCGTCGGCCCGGCGGCAGGTGGTGTTGTTGACGACGGCATTGGGGCCGACGCCCTTATAAGCGCAGAAGTGCGCGTTGGGCAGGCCGGTGTCGTACAGCTGCATCCCCTGCGTCAGGCTGTCGCCCAAAAAACTCACGTCCGAAAAGCTGCTCCGCTCCACGGCAGGGCTGGCAGGCTGGGCGGCGAGGCGGAAATCCATCGCGGTCATCCCGTTGTCGAGGGTCTGGACACTGAGGCGTCGGGCCGGGGTGTAGCTGATGGTGTTCCACTCGCTGCCGGTCAGCTCCTGCTGCAGAATGGTGGGGCCTTGGGCCGTATTGGGGGCTGGCTCGCGGTGAAGGCGCTTCCAGAGGACGCCCACAGCGGCCAGAAGCACCAGTAGGATGAGCAGCGCAGCGGTGATGAACACCCTGCGCCAGCGCCGATGAAGGATGCGGCGGCGATATTCCTGATAATCTGCCATAATGTCCTCCTGTGGCGGAATGGTTACTTTCGCCCCTATTATACAGCACAGCCCCGGCCCGTGCAACCCGTGAGGAAAAATTCCCATATTCCGGGGGCCTGCCCTTGCGTTTTCTATTATAAATATGATATACTAAAGTGAATCAAGTATGATAGGGAGGCTTTCACGATGCCATTTACTCCGAAACTGACTTATAAAGGCAAGCCCCTCGTCCGCAAGGACAATGAGCTGTATTACGGCTGCATGACCGACCCGTATGTGCTTTATCTGCAGATCCAGTCCACCAAGACCGTGGGCGGTGTGGATGTGGCAGACAAGGTCCATCTGCAGCTGCTCTCTACCGATGAGTCCAAGCCCCGTGAGGCCCGCGTGGCACGTCAGACCACCAAGAACGGCCTGTACAATGCGCTGGACATCGGCAGCATCTGGCTGCAGAAGGCAAACGAGAACGGCTGAACCCAAACGCGAACCGCAAGCTGCTGAAAGGGACTGCTCCTGCATGGAGCGGCCCCTTTTTTGCTGTGCAAATATTTTGCGTTATGCGGAGCTTTGTGGTATACTTATCCTGATATTTTATGCACAAAAGGCAGGAATGAAATTATGCTGCATGATCCGGAACTGCATTATCTGGATAACGCCGCCACCACCATCGTTGCTCCCGAGGTGGCAGACGTGATAGACAAGGCCATGCGGGAGCACTGGGCCAACCCCTCCAGCCTCTATGCCCCCGGCGCACGGAGCGAAGAGGCCCTGAACGCCGCCCGTGCCGCCGTGGCCCGCACCCTGGGCTGCAAGTCGAAGGAGCTGTACTTTACCTCCTGCGGCAGCGAGGGCAATAATCTGGCCCTGCTGGGCGCGGCCCAGACCCGCACCTTCGGCAAGGGCATCGTGGTGTCGGGCTTCGAACACCCCAGCGTCCAGCGCCCGCTGGAACGTCTGGCCGCGCAGGGCTATAACGTCACTGTCGTGAAGCCTCAGGCCGACGGCACGCTGGACATCAACAAGATGCTGGATGCCGTGGACAAGAATACCATCCTCGTGGCCTGCATGATGGTCAACAACGAGATAGGCACCCGCAGCGACGTGGAGCGTCTGGCCGCCGAGGTCAAGCGCCGCAACAGCCGCACCATCGTCCATGTGGACGCCGTGCAGGCGTGGATGCGCGTCCCCATCAAGCTGGACAACATCGACACGATGACCGTCAGCGGCCACAAGATCCACGCACCCAAGGGTATCGGTGCGCTCTACCTGAGCGACCGGCTGGTGCAGGCGTTCCAGCCGCCCTATCTGGGCGGTGAGCAGGAGCGCGGCCTCCGCCCCGGCACCGAGAACCTGCCCTATGCGCTGGGCCTTGCCGCCGCGGCCACCCGCCTTGCCGGCAGCATCAAGAGCCGTGACAAGGCTGTGCGCGCCCTCAACGACCGCCTCCGCGCGGGGCTTTCTGTGTTCCCGGAGGTGGAGATCAACAGCCCGGCGGGCGCTGTGCCTGAGGTGCTGAATTTCAGCGAGAACTGCATCAAGAGTGAGACGATGCTGGCATGGCTGTCCGAGAGGCAGATCTACGTCTCGTCGGCCAGTGCCTGCGGCAGGGGACAGCCCAGCCACACGCTGGCGGCTATGGGCCGCGACCCGCTGGCCATCGACACGGCCATCCGGGTGTCCTTCTGTGCCGACAACACCCCGGAGGATGTGGACGCCTTCCTCGAGCGCTTTGAGGATGGCATGAAGCACTTGCAGAGAATCAAAAAGTAAAAAGCACCGGCTGATGAACAACACAATATTAGGAGAAGCTATTATGCGCGAAGTCATTATGGGCTATCAGGGCGAAATGTCCCTGAAGGGCCTCAACCGCAACCAGTTTGAATCGACGATGATGAAGATCCTGCGCTACCGTCTCAAGACGGTGGGCAAGTTCCGCGTCTACTGCACCCAGTCCACCTTCTACATGGAGCCGGAAGAGGAAGATATTGATATGGACCTCGCCTTTGAGCGGGTGAGCAAGGTGTTCGGCCTCGCGGCCCTCAGCCGTGCTGTGGTCTGTGCGAAGGATTTCGACACCATCTGCCAGACCGCCGAGGATTATCTGGGCGACAGCCTCCACGGCATCAAGACCTTCAAGGTCGAGGCCCGCCGTTCCGACAAGACCTTCCCCATGACCAGTCCCGAGCTGATGCGGGAGCTGGGTGCCTATCTGCTGGGCAGGCACAACTACCTGCGGGTGGACGTCAAGAACCCTCAGTTCAAGGTCATCGTGGAGATCCGCGATTACGGTGCGTATATCCACGGCCCCAAAATACAGGGTGAGGGCGGTCTGCCTGTCGGAACCTCCGGCCGCGCCCTCAATATGCTGTCCGGCGGCATCGACAGCCCTGTGGCGGCATACCGGATGGCAAAGCGCGGCCTCGGCCTCGACCACATCCATTTTGCGTCCCCTCCGTATACTTCAGAACGCGCAAAACTGAAAGTTAAGGCTCTGGCCCAGCTCATCACCCCCTATACCGGCAGCACCAACCTCTTTGTGGTGCCGTATACCAAGCCCCAGGAGTATATCCGCGATAACGCGCCCGACGTTCTCTTCACCGTCCTCATGCGCCGCAGCATGATGCGCATTGCCAACATCATCGCCAGGAAGCAGGGCTGTGAAGCCCTCGTCACCGGCGAGAGCCTGGCACAGGTGGCCAGCCAGACCGTCAAGGCTCTGCAGTGTACCGACGCCGCCCAGGACCTGCCCATCCTCCGCCCCCTCATCGGCATGGACAAGACCGAGATCGTCGAGACGGCCCGCCACATCAACACCTTTGAGACGAGCATTCTGCCCTACGAGGACTGCTGCACCATCTTCACCCCGCCGCACCCGAAGATCCGCCCCGAACTGAGCGAGATCCTCGAAGCCGAGGCCGGGATGCCCGGTCTGGCAGAGCTGGAAGCCGAGGCCGCAGAGGCCACCGAGCGTATCCGCCTGCGCATCACCGACGACGTGGAATTCGAGGGCTGAGCCATGACAGCAGAGATCATCAGTGTGGGTACCGAGCTCCTTCTCGGCAACATCCTCAACACCAACGCCCAGTACCTCAGCCGGGAGCTGGCCGATCTGGGCATCACGGTCCAGCGGGAGAGCACCATCGGCGACAACCATGGCCGTCTGGCCGATTTCGTCAACGAGGCCAAGAGCCGCTGCGACTTGCTGGTCTTTACCGGCGGCCTCGGCCCCACGGCGGACGACCTGACCAAGGAGACCGTTGCCGCCTGCTTCGGGGATGAGCTGGCCTTCGATGAGGCCGAGTGGGATAAGATCACCAGCTACTTTGCCCGCACCGGCCGCGAGACGACCCCCAACAACCGCAAACAGGCGATGGTCCCCACCAGGGGCCATAAAATCATCAACAACCACGGCACTGCCCCCGGCGCGTGGTTCGAGCAGGACGGCCACTGCGCCGTCCTCATGCCCGGTGTCCCCCACGAGATGAAGGCCATGTGGACGGAGAGCGTCCGCCCTCTGCTGATGGAGCGCCAGAACTGCACCCTCCACTCCGTCACCCTCCGTGTGCTGGGCGGCGAGAGCGATATTGAGTATAAGGTGCGCGACCTTCTGGAAAACCCGAACCCCACCGCCGCCATCTACTGCAAGACCGGCGAGTGCGAGATCCGCATCACGGCCCGCGCCCGCTCCGACGAGGACGGCGAAAAAATGTGCCGCGCGTATGCCAAAAAGTTCTATGATATGCTGGGCGATGCGGTGTATGATGAGGATGTGGCCGGTCTGGAAGAGACGGTGGTCCACACCCTGCAGGAAAAGGGTCTGACCATCGCCACCGCCGAGAGCTGCACCGGCGGCCTCATCGCACAGCGCCTGACCTCCGTGTCCGGCTCCAGTGAGGTGTTCGGCTATGGCTTTGTCACCTACTGGGAGCAGGCCAAGGCAAAGCTCGTGGGCGTGGACCCGGCGGTCATCGAAAAGTACAACGTCGTGTCCGCCCCCGTGGCGGCACAGATGGCTCTGGGCGCGGCAAAGGCTTCGGGCGCTGACATCGCCGTGAGCGTCACCGGCGTGGCCGGCCCCACCGGCGGCGACGAGGTGCGCCCTGTGGGCACCGTCTATCTGGGCGCTGCCCGGGATGGCGTGGCCTGCGTCAAGAAGCTTTTCGTCTCCCGGCCTGACCGTGCGCTGGTGCGCGCCCGGGCCGCACAGGCTGCGCTGGAACTGGCGCTGCGTCTGGCACAGGGCAAAGTCCCTGCCGGGACGCAGGCCCTCACCGCAGCCCAGCAGTCGGACGACGAAGCGCTGGCCGCACTGGATGAGGCGTTCGTCCGGTAAAAATCAAAAATGAGGGGTTGATGGGATTTGGCAGAGGAGACCCGCTGTGTGCTGCGCCTGTACGGTGCGCCGCAGGGGCGGCTGGCGGCCGCTGTGGCGCTGTTTGCGCCCCAATGGAGGGCTGAGGCCCAGTGGAAGAGCCGGGGCGCAGAGACGCTGCTGGCTGTCCATGCGGACACGCCCACGGGACTGAAAAAGGCGGCCCAGAGCCTCCGCAGCAGCTTTGGTGCGGACGTATATGGTGCAGGCGATACCAGTCTGGCCGCTGCCGCCGTGCAGGCGCTGGAAGCCCACGATCGTCTGCTGGCCTGCGGCGATGCCGCCGCCGGTGCGCTGCTGGAATCCCGGCTCGAGAAAGTCCCCGGTGCCGAGAAGGTCTACGACTTCGGCACCATGAGCTATGCCGACGCCAAGGTCGGCCCCCAAATCGAAAAGCGCGCCCGGGCCAAGCTCGGCGGGGAAGGGGACAAACCCGACCCTGTCCGTCTGGCCCTCGCCCGGGCGCAGGCGGCCCGCCGCATCGTGGGAACAGAGCTGGCCGTGGCCTGTGCCGAGCGGGAAAGCGACCATGTGCTGGTGCTCAGCACCAAAAAAGGCTGCTGGCTCCGCACCGTCCCCGCCGCAGATAACCCCGGCCTCTGGCTGCTGGATATGGTGCGCCGCGCCGCTGCCGGTCTGCCGCAGGCCGAGGGGACAGGCTTCCTTCCCGCCGGACAGACCAAACAGAGCGATCCTTCGGGCCGCTCGCAGAGCAAGGACCCGCCCCCAAAGAAGAAGCATCCTCTCCGCGTTCTGCTGGCGGTGCTGGGGATCCTGGCGCTGGCGGCGTTCGGTGCGGCGTGGTATCTCACGGGCGGCGATCTCGCCGCTCTGCCCCAGCGCCTGAAGACCCTGCATCTGCCCGAGTGGGTCACCCTCTGGCAGGCCCATGAGCCGAAGCCCGGTGCAAGACTGATATAAAACACAAAGGGGCCGCTTCCCGGCAGAAATTCGGGAAGCGGCCTCTTTTTATACAGCACAAAACCCGCCGCATTGGGATGCTTCCCAATGCGGCGGGGCATTTGTGTTAAAATACAGTCAAGCGACAGTGCTTAGAGCTGGCTCTGATATTCCTTGCGGTAGCCTTCCAGCTCCTTCTGGTTGCCATAGACGAAGTGACCGTTGGCGATCTCCTCCCACACCGGCTTGTCCACGCTGTAGTCGTGGCAGCTGGGGTCATAGACCAGAAGCTTCTTCTTCTTTTCCAAGCCCGGGTCGGGGATGGGAACAGCGCTCAGCAGAGCCTTGGTGTAGGGATGCAGGGGGTGGAGGAACAGCTCTTCAGCCTCTGCAAGCTCCACGATGCGGCCCTTGCTGATGACGGCGATGCGGTCCGAGATGAACCGGACGACCGACAGGTCGTGGGCGATGAACAGGTAGGTCAGACCGCGGGACTTCTTCATGCTGTTCAGCAGGTTCAGCACCTGCGCACGGATGGAGACGTCCAGTGCGGAGATGGGCTCGTCGGCCACGATGAACTCCGGCTCCATGACCAGCGCACGGGCGATGCCGATACGCTGACGCTGGCCGCCCGAGAACTCGTGGGGGAAGCGGGAGGCGAACTCCGGCAGCAGGCCGACCTCGTGCAGAGCGTTCATGACCTTTTCGTGCAGGTCATCCTGGTCCTTGTACAGGTGGTGGTTCAACAGACCCTCAGCCACGATGTACTCGACCTTGGCGCGCTCGTTCAGGGAGGCCATGGGGTCCTGGAAGATCATCTGCACCTTGCGGATGACCTCACGGTCCAGCTCCTTGGAGATCTTGCCGTTGATCTTCTGGCCCTTGAAGAAGATGTCGCCGCCCGAGGTCGGGTTGATGCGGCAGATGGCACGGCCAATGGTGGTCTTGCCGGAGCCGGACTCGCCGACCAGCGAGAAGGTCTCGCCCTTGTAGATGTCAAAATTGACGTGGTCCACGGCCACGAACTTCTTTTTGCCGGAGCCAAAGGTGATCTGAAGGTCTTTCAGCTCAATCAGCTTTTCACGCTCAGCCATTTAAGTTGGAACCTCCCATCTTTCCCATTTTCTCACGCAGGTTCTGGATGGAGTGGGGGCGTTCCATCTTGGGAGCCCGGGGGTCCAGATACCAGGTCTTTGCCGCGTGGGTCTCGGACACCTGGAAGAACGGAGGTTCTGCCACGAAGTCGATGGCCAGCGCGTGCTTGTTGCGGGGTGCAAATGCATCGCCCTTGATCTCATTGAACAGGTTCGGCGGCGTACCGTCGATGGTGGGCAGGGCCTCACCCTTGGTACCCAGCTGAGGCAGAGCCTGCAGCAGAGCCCAGGTGTAGGGGTGCCATGCGTCGTAGAAGATCTCTTCGACGGTGCCGTACTCGACGATCTGGCCGGCGTACATGACGGCCACGCGGTCTGCCACGTTTGCCACAACGCCCAGGTCATGGGTGATGTAGATAACGGACATGCCCAGCTCCTTCTGCAGGTCACGGATGAGCTGCAGGATCTGTGCCTGAATGGTCACGTCCAGAGCGGTGGTGGGCTCGTCGCAGATGAGGATCTGCGGACGGCAGGCGGCAGCGATGGCGATGACGACACGCTGACGCATACCGCCGGAGAACTCGTGCGGATACTGCTCGTAGCGGCGCTCCGGGTCGGGGATGCCGACCTTGGCCAGCATCTCGATGGCGGCCTTCTTGGCCTCCGCGCCCTTCAGGCCCTGATGGTGCTCGATGCTCTCCTGGATCTGCTTGCCGATTTTCTTCAGCGGGTTCAGGCTGGTCATCGGGTCCTGCATGACCATGGCGATCTTCTTGCCGCGCACGCCCAGCCAGTCCTTCTCGGTGAACTTGGTCATGTCGCGGCCTTCGTACATGATGGAGCCGCCGGTGATCTTACCGTTGACATCCAGCATGCCCACGAAGGTCTTGGTGAATACGGACTTGCCCGAGCCGGACTCGCCCACGATGGCCAGCGTCTCGCCGTCATAAAGGTCCAGCGAGCACTTGCGGATCGCGTTCAGCTTCTTGCCGCGCAGGCTAAAGGTGATCTCCACGTCTTTGGCAGAGATGATCGGTTGTCTATCCATTTTTGTGATTTTCTCTCCCATCTGTTAAACGTGGTTGCGCGGGTCAGCAGCATCCGAGAAAGCGTTGCCCATGATATAGAAGGAAATGGAGATGATGGACACGATGGATGCGGGGAAGACCAGCAGGTAAGGATAATCGAGGAAGAAGCCGCGCACCTTGCTCAGGATGAGGCCCAGAGACGGAGTCTCGATGCCCAGACCGATGCCCAGATAGGACAGGGTGGACTCGAGGTTGATGGTGGCGGGGATGCTCAGCGCCATGCGCAGGATGATGACGGAGACCAGATAGGGCAGGATGTTCTTGGTCAGAACGCGCCACAGCGGGGTGCCAAGGCAGCGGGACGCGAGGTTGTACTCGCGGTCACGGAACATGAACACCATGTTGCGGACGCGGCGGGCCATGACCAGCCAGCCGATGGCGATCATCGAGACGGCCATGATGGTGAAGCTCTGGCCGACGACCAGTGCGATCAGGGTCATGTAGATGATGTAAGGCACATTGTCGATGAGGTTGTACAGCTCGGTGAAGAAGCGGTCCAGCTTACGGACATAGCCCCAGATCAGGCCGATGATGACGCCGAGGATGCTCTCGCCCACGGCAACGATGAGGGCCAGACGGATGGACACCTGAGTGGCGTACCACACCTGACACCAGTAGTCGCGGCCGAGGTTGTCGGTGCCGAACCAGTATTCGCTGTTGGGCTTCCGGAAGGCCAGAGAGGAATCCGTCACCAGCGTCTGATAATCGTACTTGCCGATGGCCAGTGCGATGAAGGAGAAGATGACGAGGAACAGGAACAGGATCAGGCAGACGACAGCAGCCTTGTGCTTGAGGAAGTTCTGGATGACAGAACCCCAGTAGCTGTAGTTGGAGTAGCCGACACGCTCGGCTTCCTCCGGAGAGTAATCGACGAAGTAGAACAGTTCGTCCTGCTTTTTGCCCTCAAAATCAGATGCTTTAGCCATCAGCGTGCGGCCTCCTTTCCGGTCAGAGTAATGCGCGGGTCAACCAGCATCATCAGCACGTCGCCCAGGAAAACACCCACGATGCCCAGTGCAGCGTAGAGGATGACCAGAGTCTGGACGACGTTCAGGTCATAGCGCTGGATGGCGTCGGTCAGCAGGGGACCCATGCCGGGAACGGAGAAGAACCGCTCCATCAGCAGAGAGCCGCCGACCGTCAGCAGGATGGACTGGGGGATATACTGCACCATGGGGACCATGGCGTTGCGCAGCACGTGCTTGAACATGATCTCGCTGGAGCTCAGGCCCTTGACGCGGGCCAGCTTGATATAATCGCGGGTCAGCTCGTCCACCATGTAGCGGCGGGTCCACAGAGCGTAGCCTGCGATAGACGCCAGCGACAAGCAGACGATGGGCAGCACGCTGGACGGACCGACATTACGGGTGGAGTACAGCGTGGGGAAACCCAGGTATTTGGAGCCGAAGACCAGCACCAGCGAATAGGAGACCAGAGAAGGCACAGCGTTGACGAAAACGGTGTAGGCCGTGCCGATCCAGTCAAAGACCTTGTCCTTGAAGGCGGTCTGCAGGATGCCCAGCATGATGCCCACCAGCAGAGAGATGCCGGCGGAGATCAGGCCGAGGCGCATGGAGACGCCGAATTTCTTGCCGATCACCTTCACGACGGAAGCGCCATTCTGGATGCGGCGGGAAGTGCCGAAGTCCAGATGGAGCAGGTCGTTGTAGAAGTGCATCAGCTGGGTGCCGATGGGGTCGGTCAGACCGGCGGCTTCCAGCGCGGCGTATTTCTGCTCTTCGGTAAACTTCATGAGCTGTTCTTCCGTGAAGTAGTAGTCCGTAGGCAGGCAGCGCATCAGCAAAAAGACGATGGTTGCGATCAATAAGATCGTGACGAGCGACTGAGCCAGCCGCTTGACGGTGTATTTTAACATGATAACCAAACCTTTATAAAATAATCATCAGGCTTTGGTTGCTGCATCGAATGCAGCGGAGAAAGCCTCGTACTCCTCGGTGGTGTAGCCGTCGCCCTGACGGGTCTCCCAGTTGACTGCCTTGTAGTTGCAGGGACCGTACATGGCGTTGATCTTGGTGTACTCGTTGACGTGGGTCAGGCACCAGAGCACCTCAAACAGGCAGGGGATGCACAGTGCATTGTTCAGCATGGAAGCCTCAGCCTTTGCGAATGCGGCATAGCGTGCATCGGTATCGGTGACGATAGCCTTTGCCGCGGTGACCAGATCGGTGAACTCCTGATAATCAGCCAGCAGGTCCTTCTGGTAATCCTGAGGATCCTTCTCAACGGCTGCGATCCAGGAGGTGGTCTGAGCGTAGTAAGCGTTGTCGTCGCTCAGCACTTCCTGACCCAGGAAGTTGATGGGGTCGCCGAAGTCAGCGCCCCAGCCGTTCTGCAGGATGGAGTGCATCTGCACGTTACGGACTTCCTTATAAATAGAAGAGACATAGGTGCCGATGTCCAGCACGACGAAGTCATCGCCCAGGCTCTCGGAGAAGCACTGCTTCAGAACGGTGGCGGTATCCAGAGCATTGGTGTCGCCGCTCTTGATGTAGTGGTAGCAGTGGACGGGGAAGGTGACGCCGATAGCGCTCAGCTCTTCCATGGCCTGCTTCTTCAGGTCAGCGATGTCGCCGCCGTTGTCGCGGAGGCGGATCATGGTCTTGCCGTCGTAAGCCTGACTGTCGAAGCCCATCTCCTTGGCGACCAGAGTGGTGTACTCCTCACCCTTGGTGTTGTAGCAGACGCCGGGCATGGTGTAGTAGTCGTTCTCGCACTTCAGGGGGTTGATCTTGTTGGTGCGGGCGTAGTAGTTGGTGAAGTTGATGCCCTTGTAGAAGCACTGACGGAATGCGCGGTTGGAAACAGCCTTGTTCCAGTTCTCATCCAGATTGCCGTTCTCATCCTTGCGCTGGAAGTTCAGGTGCATCTGGTAGCTGTACTTGGTGGGGCGCTTCTCGCACAGGAACTTGTTGTGCTTGTTGTTGGGGTCAGAGGTGATGGTGGTCAGGTTGGACTCGGTCAGGTCGATGTTATCGACCTCGCCGTTCTCGTACAGCTGCAGGCCCATGGACAGGTCGGGGATCATGGTGATGGTGTGATGCTCGAAACGGGTGCAGTCCTTTGCAGCGTAGTAGTTGGGGTTGGGGATGAAGCTCTTGGTGTTCTGCTGGATATACTCCTCGATGAGGTACGGACCATTGTACCACATGGTGGAGTAATCACAGGAGCGGAAGCCATCGATGCCCAGCTCCTTGATGAGGTCCTCAGAGGCGGGGTAGAAGCTGTTGTAGGCAGCGACGGTGTCGAAGTAGGGGCAGGGGCTCTTGCAGGTGAAGACCAGAGTGTAGTCGTCCGGTGCCTCGACGCCGACACCGGCAGCCAGCATATCCTCGTAGGTCATATCGGCAGCAGCGTCGCCCTTGTCCTTGGTCAGGTCGTAGTACTCAGCAGCGCCCACGACGGTCTCAGAGGGCATGGAGGTGTTGAAGGCCTCGTTCTTGAGCGCGTTCAGGACCCACTCAAGACCCACGAGGAAGTCCTTGGAGGTCAGGTGAGACTTGACCTCGCCGTTGACGTCGCACCAATCGACATCGTCGCGCAGGTGGAAGGTCCAGACGGTGGAGTCCTCGTTGTGCTCCCAGCTGGATGCGATGGCGGGGACTGCCTTGCCGTAGCAGTCGAAGCTCAGCAGGCCGTCCCAGCAGTTGGTGGTGACGTTCATGTCGGAAGCGGACTGGCTGTACAGGAAGTTCCAGGTCTCCAGCTCACGCTTGGCAGTCTCGAAGGAGACGTAATCGGTGATGGCGTCGGCTGCGGGTGCAGCTGCGCCGGAGGCAGCACCGGAGGTGCTGGCAGCAGTGCTGCTGGAAGAACCACCGCAAGCGGCCAGGATGCTTGCAGCGCCCACGACGCCGGAAGCCTTGAGGAAGCTGCGGCGGCTGATGGAATGAGACTCAAAATTTGCGTTCATTGTGTTTTCCTCCCAATTATTTTTTCGTGTCTCGGCTCTATGGCGCAGGGTACCTTGCCCTGCCGATTTCCCACTCCTACGAGATTATCTGCCCCCTCTGTATTACCAGAGAATACAAAAGAGCGCAGAAACAGACCACTCTGTCTGTGCCTGTGCTCCTCCCGTAAAATCCTTAACACGACATATATTGTACCATCGAAATAAATAGTTGTCAATGGAATGTAAATTGCCTTTTCTTCCAAAAGAAAGCCGTACTCTGCATGGAGATAAAATAAATTTACTTTACTGTGATGAAGAGTGACGAAAATAAGATAAACAGGCCCAAAAACAAAAGAACGGGAGCTGTTCTTAATCCAAGAACAGCTCCCGTGTGTGGGATACGGGCCGGAAGCAGGAACTCCCGGCGGAAAAGTTAAGAAAAAGTTAAGATTTTGCGGCGTCGAAAGCCTTGGCAAATTCCTCGTACTGAGCGGTGGTGTAGGCGTCCTCGCTGGTCTCCCAGTTGACGTACTTGAGGTTGCAGGGGCCGAACATGGCGTTGATCTTGGTGTACTCGTTGACGTGGGTCAGGCACCAGCGGACATCGTAGTAGCAGGGGACAGCCAGCGAGTTGTTGATCATGTAGGCCTCGGCCTTTGCGAAAGCCTCATAGCGGGCGTCGGTGTCGTCCACGATGGCGTTGGCCGCGTTGACCAGGTCGGTGAACTGTTCGAACTCGTCTACCAGCTCCTTCTGGTAATCGGCGGGATCCTCCGCCACCAGCTGGATGTTGGAGAAGTTGACGGCGTAGTAGGCGTTGGAGTCGTGCAGGATCTCCTGCCCCACAAAGTTGACGGGGTCGCCGAAGTCTGCGCCCCAGCCGTTGATGACGAAGCCGTGGAGCTTGGGGATGCGGACTTCCTTTGCAAGGCTGGAAACATAGGTGCCGAGGTCCAGCTGGATGAAGTCGTCGCCGAAGCTGTCGATGAAGCACTGCTTCAGAACCGTGGCGTTGTCCTGAGCCACGGTGTTGCCGGCCACGAAGAAGAAGGGCGCCTTGACCGGGAAGGTGACGCCGATGGCGGTCAGCTCATCCATGGCCTGCTTCTTGAGGGCGGCGATGGAGTCGGCGGTGGACTTGCGCAGATGGACCATGGTCTTGCCGTCATACTTCTCGCCGTCGATGCCCAGCTCCTTGGCCACCAGGTCAACATAATCGGTGCCTTTGGAGTTGTAGCAGACGCCCTTCATGGTGTAGTAGTTGTTCTCACACTTGAGGGGGTTGATCTTGTTGAAGCGTGCGTAGTAGGGAATGAGGTTCAGGCCCTCCTGGAAGCAGCGGCGGAATGCCCGGTTGGCCACGGCCTTGTTCCAGTTCTCGTTGGGGGTGCCGTCGGTGTTGAGGCAGTAGAAGTTGAAATGGAAGTCGTAGGCGTACTTGGTGGGGCGCTTCTCACAGAGCTGGTCGTTGTAGGCGTTGGAAGTGTCGGAGGTGATGGTGGTCAGGGTGCTCTCGCTCAGCTCCAGTTCGTCCAGCTCACGGTTCTGATACAGCTGGTAGCCGACGGTCAAATCGGTGATCATGCTCAGGGACACGCGCTCGAAGCGGCTGCACTCGTCTGCCGCATAATAGTGGGGGTTCGGGATGAACCGCTTGGAGTTGTCGGAGACGAATTCCTCGATGAGGTAGGGGCCGCAGCACCACTGCTGGGTGTAGTCCACGCCGCGGAAGCCCTCGACGCCCAGCTTTTCCACCAGAGCCGGGGGTGCCGGATAGCAGCAGACGTAGGAAGCCACGGTGTCGAAGTAGGGGCAGGGGTTCAGGCAGGTAAAGACGACGGTGTAGTCGTCCGGTGCGTCGATGCCGACGCCTGCGGCCAGCATATCGTCGTAGGTCAGGGCCGCGGCGGCTGCGTCGTCCATCGCATAGGTCTTGTCGTAGTAATCGGCTGCGCCCACGACGGTGGTGGAGGGCATGGAGGTGTTGGCGGCCTGATTCTTCTTTGCGTTCAGCACCCACTCGAAGCCCACGAGGAAGTCTTTGCT
>ERZ1031746.486-NODE-486-length-14312-cov-17.345164_pt1 | contig 14312 bp, 6 predicted proteins | sample MGYA00518171_ERZ1031746 | MGnify/ENA primary metagenome ERZ1031746 (study PRJEB33719, sample SAMN04261238) | wastewater metagenome | biome: rural village; feature: human; material: feces | host: Homo sapiens | place: El Salvador | collected 2013-01-07 ...
ACCTATGGGCATTACGCCGGAGATATGGCACTGAAAACGGTGGCAAACGCTATCCAGTCCTGCATCCGGAAATCGGACCTGCTCATCCGCTACGGCGGGGATGAGTTTTTATTGGTTCTGTCCGGCATTCCGAGCGACATCCTGCAGGCCAAGCTGGAGCAGATCAGAGCCGCCGTGCAGATGGCATCTGTACCCGGCTATTCGCATTTCCGTATCTCGCTGAGCATCGGCGGAACGATACAGTCCCTCGCCGACCCTATGGATAACATCGTTCGCCGGGCAGACCGGCTGATGTATCAGGCAAAGTGCCGCAAGAATGCCGTCATGGTGGAGGTTCCGGGGCATGACATGGCGGCTTTGGAAAAACTTTTGCAGAACAAGTCACAGATCTTACTTGTGGATGACTCCGCAATGAACCGCATGATGCTGACAGAGATCCTGAGGGATAGTTACCATGTCCTGGAAGCAGAAAACGGACGGGAATGCATGGAAAAATTGCAGGCAGAAGCCGGAAACATTGCACTGGTGCTGCTGGACATCAATATGCCCGTTATGGACGGCTTTGAAGTGCTGAAAGCCATGAATGCCAACCACACCATCGAGGATATCCCGGTCATTATGATCTCCAGCGAGGACTCCGATGCGACGATCCGGCGTTCCTATGAGCTGGGCGCAAGTGATTATGTCAATCGCCCCTTCGATGCTCGTATCGTGTACCGCCGTGTGACCAACACCATCAAGCTGTACGCCAAGCAGCGGCGGCTGGTGCAGATGGTCTCTGAGCAGATCCGCGCCCGTGAGAATAATACGGATATGCTGGTGGGTGTACTGAGCCATATCGTAGAATTCCGCAACGGCGAAAGCGGCGCCCATGTGCGGCACATCCGTATCATCACCGAGCTGCTGCTCCGCCGTCTGTTGGAGAGCAGCAGATACTCGATCACTGCGGAACAGCAGGATATGATCCCGCTGGCTTCTGCCCTGCACGACATCGGAAAAATCGGCATTGACGAAAAGATCCTCAACAAGCCCGGCAAACTGACCCCGGAGGAATTCGAGGTCATGAAGACCCACAGCATGCTGGGAGCCCAGATGCTGCATGATCTGGATAATTTTGCAGAGCAGCCGCTGCTGCAAACGGCCTACGAGATCGCCCGCTGGCACCACGAACGCTGGGATGGGCGCGGCTACCCGGATGGGCTGAAGGGCGATGAGATCCCCATCAGCGCACAACTGGTCTCGCTGGCTGATGTGTACGATGCACTGACCAGCGAACGCTGCTACAAAAAAGCCTTCTCCCACGAAAAAGCCGTGCAGATGATCCTGAACGGCGAGTGCGGAGCGTTCAACCCGCTGCTGCTGCAGTGCCTGACGGATATTCAGGCTGACCTGAAAGAAGAATTACAGCAGCACAACTGAGCAATGGATGCAATAAAACAGGAGAACAAAAAGCCCAAATGAAACACAGAATCTCACGCCGTGCATTTCTGCGCGGCTGCACCCTGCTGGCGGCCTCTGCTGCCGTCGGCAGTCTGACTTCCTGCGGCGGAACGAACGCGAAGGACAGCAGTCTTCCGCAGCTCATTGTGGGAAGCGATACCTATCCACCCTATATTTATCTGAACAATGACGGCGTTCCCGCCGGGATCGACGTGGAGATCGCCACCGAAGCCTTCCGCCGCATGGGATATGCTGCCCGGTTTGAACCGATCGATTGGGAGCAAAAAACAGCTCTGGTGGAAAGCGGTACCATCGACTGCATCTGGGGCTGCTTTTCCATGGATGGGCGCGAGGAGGTATACCGCTGGGCGGGACCCTACATGGTGAGCCGTCAGGTGGCTGCGGTGGATGCCGACAGCAGCATCCGGACACTCGGCGACCTTGCCGGAAAGACCATCGCCGTGCAGAGCACCGGCAAGCCGGAGGAGATCTTTCTCAGCGGCTCCGACCCGCGCATCCCGCAGACCGTCGAGGTGTTCAGCACCGAAGACCGCAGCGTGCAGTATGCGATGCTGGCCTGCGGCTATGTGGATGCCATCGCTGCCCATGAGACGGCCATCCTGCAATACATGAAGGACAATTCCGTGGAGTTCCGCATCCTCGAAGAACCGCTGCTGGTCACCGGGCTGGGCATCGCCTTTGCCAAAAACGACAGCCGCGGGCTGGACATCCAGCTGAACGCTGTTCTTGCGCAGATGCGCACAGACGGCACACTGGAGCAGATCCTTGGCAAGTATCTGGAACACGCTTCGCAGTATCTGGAGGTGGACACCATTGGCATGTAAAAACAGAACCGTCTCAGATACATGGAGATGGGGGCTCTATCTGGTCATCGGCGTGCTTTTTATGGCCGGCGTCGTTTTTTTCTCGAGTTGGCAGGCACTGCGTGCAACGGAGGCTCGTTTCTGCCAGATCCTTGATTTTGTCAAATCCCAGTCCACCAGCTTTGAAAAGCACAACGATACGGTCGTGGCCAAAACGCTCCGCCGCACGGCGGTATCGGTGCATCAGCTGGCACAGGACCCTGCGCTCGACCTTTCCGACCCGCAGTGCCTGAGCAGGCAGGCAGAGCTGCTCTGGCTCACAGGTATTTCGGTTCTGGCCCCGGACGGTACGCTCCTGTGCGAATCCACAACGAACGGCATCGGCTATGCCCGGTTTGGAGAACCGCTCAAGAATGATGCCGTTCTGGACGTTTTCTCTTATCCGCAAAAAACCTATCTGAAGCGGATCCTGCTGGAGGATGGGTCTGCCGTGGATGTTGCGGCACACCGGGCAGAAAGCAAAGGGGTCATCCTGCTTGCCTACCGCTATACCCCGGCAGAATTTGTAGAGGGAACGGCCTTGTCCATCCAGAGCGTACTGGACGGCTACTCGGTCGAGACCAGCGGCACATTGTTCATCGTGCAGAACAATCAGGTCATTGCCTCCAACCGCCCGGAGCTCATCGGGCAGGATGCTGCGGACAGTCTGCCGGTGCGGGAGATCCGCAAAGCCGGGGCTGCCGAAACGCTGACCCATACCCACGATTGGAACGGCTCCGGCTGCTATGTTGGAATGTACTGCCACGGAAGGTCTTTCGATCTCTACGCGTATACGGATGAAAGATCCGTCTTCCGTGAATCGTTTCCGCTGATTTTGATGGCGCTGGCCGGTTACATCCTGCTTGTAATGGTCCTTCGGGTGCTGCGCAGACGCTCCGTGCAGGAGATGGAGCAGCAGAAGAAAGAGCAGGAGAAGAAGTATCAGGCTCAGCTGGAGGAACAGAACCGCAAACTGGAGATCGCACTCCAGCACGAGGGTGCGGCAAACCGTGCCAAGCGGGAGTTCCTGTTCAATATGAGCCACGATATCCGCACCCCCATGAACGCCATCATCGGCTTCACCTCGCTGGCTGCGACCCATATTGATAATAAGGAGCAGGTGCTGGACTACCTGAAAAAGATCTCTACCTCCAGCCAGCATCTGCTCTCCCTCATCAATGATGTGCTGGATATGAGCCGCATCGAGAGCGGAAAGGTAAAAATTGAAGAGAAAGCGGTGCATCTGCCGGACCTCGTCCACGATGTGCGCTCCATCATCCAACCCGATGTTTCGGCAAAGCGGCTGTCGCTTTTCATCGATACCATGGACGTGGAGAACGAGGACATCATCACCGACCCGCTGCGGCTGAACCAGATCCTGCTGAACATTTTGTCCAACGCCATCAAGTTCACTCCCACAGGCGGTACGATCAGCATCCGCATTGCCCAGAAGAACGGTGCGCCCAAGGGCCGTGGCTGCTATGAGTTCCGCATCAAGGACAATGGCATCGGTATGAGCGAAGCGTTCCAGAAGCACATCTTTGAGGCGTTCAGCCGGGAGGAAAGCTCCACCGTCAGCGGCATTCAGGGTACCGGCCTGGGCATGTCCATCACCAAGAACATTGTGGATATGATGGGCGGCACCATTGCGATTGAAAGTGAACCGGGCAAGGGCAGCGAATTCATCGTAGATCTCTGCTTCGCACTCAGCGGACAAAGGGTGGAGCCCAAGCAGCTCCCGCAGTTGGAAGGGCTGCGCGCATTGGTAGCAGACGACGATACCGACACCTGCCTGAGCGTCAGCACCATGCTGTCCAAGATCGGGATGCGGCCGGAGTGGACGATCTCCGGCCGGGAAGCGGTGATCCGCACCCGATACGCCATGGAGCAGGGCGACGAATTCAGCGTCTACATCATCGACTGGCTCATCCCCGATATGAACGGCATCGAGGTCGTGCGGCAGATCCGCAGGGTGATCGGGAAAAGCTGCCCTATCATCATTCTGACGGCCTACGATTGGACGGATATTGAAGAGGAAGCCCGCGCTGCCGGAGTGACCGCCTTCTGCGAAAAGCCGCTGTTCCTTTCCGAACTGCGCAGAGTGCTGGCAGAACCGTACGGTGCAGAGCCTGCCTGTAAGCCAGCGCAGCCAGATGCCGCCGAGCTCAAGGGAAAGAAGCTTTTGCTGGTGGAGGACAATGCCTTGAACCGTGAGCTCGCGCTGGAGATCCTGAAGGAAGCGGGCTTTGCGGTAGACACTGCTGAGGATGGCGAGATCGCTGTCCAGAAGATGAAGCAGGCGGCCCCCGGGCAGTACGATTTGATCTTAATGGACATCCAGATGCCCAAGATGGACGGTTACGAGGCAACGCGGCAGATCCGCGCCCTGCCGGACGCTGCAAAGGCAGGCATTCCCATCTTTGCAATGACGGCAAATGCCTTTGAAGAAGACCGTCAGAATGCATTGAAGGCCGGTATGGACGGCCACATTGCAAAGCCGCTGGATATTCCGCATCTGCTGCAGGTCCTTGCAGATGTACTGAAATCATAACGGCTGCCAGCCGACAAAAGCAAAAGCACCCGCAGCAGGCTTCGCAGAGGCTCTTGACCTCTGGAAGCGAATGCTGCGGGTGCTTTATTTCTTTTCTGTCTGACAGGCGTTTGGCTCACAAAATTTTGCGCAGCTCCTGCACGAGATCGCCGATCACGATGGGCTTGGACAAAAAGCCGTTCATGCCGCTTTCCAATGCGTTGCGGCGGTCCTCGTCGAAGGCGTTGGCGGTCATGGCAAGGATGGGGAGCTTTGCCCGGGCAGGGTCATCCAGTGCGCGGATCTTCCGGGTGGCGGTGTAGCCGTCCATCACCGGCATCTGCACATCCATCAGCACCAGATCATAGCTGTCCGGCGCTGCGGTGCTCACCTTTTCCACCGCCACTTCACCGTTTTCCGCCGTATCGACCCGGAAGCCGTACTCGCGCAGGATCTCCTGCGCGATCTCGCGGTTCAGCTCGTTGTCCTCTACCAGCAGGATGTGTCTGTCCTTGAAGTCGGCGTTCTTTTCCGGCAGAAGCTCCTGCGACGCATCTGTCAGCTTCTGGCCGAGGGCGCTCATCAGGGTCTCGCGCAGGTCGGACATGAACATGGGCTTTTCGCAGAAGGCGGTCACACCGGCGGCCTTTGCCTCCACCTCAATGTCAGACCAGTCGTAGGCCGTCAGGATGATGATGGGGGTATCGTCGTTCAGGCTGCGTATCTGGCGGGTGACCTCGATGCCGTTCATATCCGGCAGCCGCCAGTCGATGATATAGGCGTGGTAGGCATCGCTCATCTCGATGGACTGCCGCGCGCGCAGCACCGCTTCCTTGCCGGAAAGGGTCCACTCCGCGCGCATTCCCACCTTGACCAGCATCTTTGTCACGCTGTCGCAGGTGTTGAAATCGTCGTCCACCACCAGAGCCTTCAGGCCCTCCAGCTCAGCGATCTTTTCCACCGGGCGGTGCTCTGCCTGCACCCGCAGCGGCACACGAATGATAAACTCGCTGCCCTTGCCCTGCGCTGTCTGCACCTCGATGGTGCCGCCCATCATATCCACGATGTTTTTGGTGATGGCCATGCCAAGGCCGGTGCCTTGGATACGGCTGACCGTGGAGGTGCGCTCCCGCTCAAAGGGCTCAAAGATTTTTTGGGCAAATTCCGGGCTCATGCCGATGCCGTTGTCCTTGATGCGGAACTCGTACTGCCCGCAGCCGCGCACCTGCCCGGCAAGCTGGCGCACCCGCACCGAGACCGTACCGCCCGCCGGGGTAAACTTGATGGCGTTGGACAGCAGGTTCAGCAGGATCTGGTTCAGCCGGGTCTTATCGCAGTAGACATCCTCGTCGGTCACATCCATCGCGTCCATATAAAGCTCCAGCTGTTTTGCGTAGATCTGCCCGCTGACGATGGTTTTCAGATCGTGCAGCACCTCCGAAAGGTTGACTTCCACCTCTTCCAGATGGAGCTTTCCGCTTTCGATGCGGCTCATATCCAGCACATCGTTGATGAGGGAGAGCAGATGGTTGCTGGAAGCAAGGGTCTTGGCCAGATAATCCTTCACCCGCTCCTTGTCGTCGATATTGCTGATCGCCAGTGTGGTAAAGCCGATGATGGCGTTCATGGGGGTGCGGATGTCGTGGGACATATTGGAAAGGAAGGTGCTCTTGGCGCGGTTGGCAGTCTCGGCGGCGGCAACGGCATCCGAAAGCGCCTGATTCACCTGTTTGTCGGCGGTGCGGTCGGACATGACAAGGATGTATTTGGTCCTGCCCTCCACCTCGCTGCCTATGGCGATGTTATGGAACCAGCGGCGCTCTTTGGTTTCCAGATGCTCAAACTCGAGATCCCATTCCCGCTGCTGCCCGCTGAGAAGCCCATCCAGAAAGTTTTTGCCCTGCTCCGGGGCGCCCAGCTTGTCCAGAGCGAAGGCATTTTGCCGGACTTCTCTCCACGGGATGCCCAGCAGCCGCTCAATGTTCGGGCTGACATAATCCACCTTGGAGGTCTCTGCGTCCAACATCAGGAAAACGTCGTCCACGTTCAGCGAAAGCTTCTGGAACAGTTCGTCCCGGTACGAGATCTCGGTATTCTTCCGGCGCAGGGTGGTATGGCTTCTGCGCACAATGAGCAGAATGGCCAGCACCGCAAGACCTGCGGCGATGCCCGCTGCGATCTGTATCGTATGGAACCACAGCTTATCCAGATTGGCATTGACGATTTTGACCGGGACAAGCCCCACCATCGTCCAGCTCTGGACCGCCGTGTCCTCGTAGACCAGATAATAACTGGTGTCGCCCAGCTTTACCTTCATGTTTCCGCTGCTGCCCTGTGCAAAGGCATTGGACAGATCCAGGATCTGCGCCTCGGAAAGATCGGAATGGTCGCGCAGCATCGCAATGAAGTTGTAGATCGTTTCCGTGCGGTTTACGGAATTGTCGATGACCACCCGCCCATCCGGGTAGATGACATAGTTGCTGGCATTGCCCTCAAAGGCAGAGCTGTCCAGCAATCTAAGCACCGCATCATTATAATAAGAGATGGCAACGGCATCGTAGGCAAAGCCCCGGTAGCTGCCCTGCGTTTCGGGACAGATGAACGCAAGCATCTGGGTTTTGCCGGGCAGAGCCGTATTCATCACAATATCGTTACCGCTGGCAAGCTCTTCGTCCAGATTGGTCTGCAGGCCAAGGTAGCCGGTCTCCCCGGTCACGGTCATATAGTTGCCGTCATAGGTAAGAAAGTAGAAGTCTGCAAATCCGGTCGCCTGCTGCGCCGCCCCGATATACGCCTGTATTTCGGCCTCATCCGAGGCAGTTTCCAGAAAGCCGTTGTACAGATGCAGATAGGTCAGGTTCTTGCGCACCATCTCTTTCAGCATATTATTGGATTTATGCAGCACCTCTTCCAGATGCGAGGTGCTTTCCTGATAGATGGTCTGGGACACAAACGAGATGTACCGAACGCTGAAACCTGCTATCAGCAAGACCAGAAGAAGGATGGCCGCAACAGGGAGCCACTTTTGCCGGGGATGGCAGTTTCGTTTGGATCCATGCTTTTCGTCTTCCATCCCGCTCACCTCAGTGTCATGTAGTTTTCAGGCTCTGCAAGCGCTGCGCCGCCGCCGGAGAGATGATCGCGCCATCTGTTTTTTACCCATGTATCTCCCTCCAAAGACGTGCCGCTTTCGCTCGCAAGCAGCGCTTCCATCTGATTTTCCGCTGCCAGACAGGTCACGGTAACGGTGTCGTCGTCCCGGAGCGGCTGTCCGTTCCGGGTGATGCCGGTCAGGGTATAGCTGCCGCCTGCCTCTTTGACCTCCACGGCAATGCCGCTGACCACCGGCAGAGAGCCGCGGTTGAAGGGCACAAACCCGCCCTCGCAGCCCTCCACAAAGGCGCGGACGGTCTCCTTCAGCTCTGCGCCGGTCATGGTGCGCTGGCGGGACATCAGACCGTTGGGCATGATCATGGAAGCGGCCATTTTCTTGTTATAATCTGCCTGCAGCACACTGCCGGTAAAGCTGTTTGCGGTGGCAAGCAGCACATCGGTGCCATAAACGCCCCGCAGCGTGTTCGCCATAACGGAGAAGGAGGCGCTGCCGCCGTTTGCGTGGAAGACATTGGAGCAGCTCTTCCCGGAGGTCAGCACGATCTCGTCATCGGCAGGCGTTTCTTCGGCAAGAAGCTGGGCATTGAACGCACGATAAGCCTGCTGTGCCGTGTACTCGCCCGCGATCATTTTGGAGACAACGTCCTTGGAGACGGCAAAGAAATCGTTGGAGGCGATGCGGATATACATGTGGTTTTCTTCCACCACATCGCGCACATCCTTCATGTACTCGGTCAGGCGCAGGGGGACGTTCTGGCTGTAGCTCAGCAGGTCCTGCCCGTCGGCAACGATGCGGCTCTGCGCCTCCTCGGAGAGCATGACGTTCAGCACCTTCATGGCTTTTTCGCGGCGCGCGGTGTCCTGCTCGAGGTCACGGTTCAGAGCGATCTGGAAATACGGGGTGGTCATGATCCACTTTTCGCCGTTCTGGCTGAAGAAGGGCAGGAAGGTCGTGTCGATGCCCTCATCCTGAAACACCTTGACACCGGCGGAGCTGCCAAAGTACATGGCAGCTTCTCCGTTCCGGAACATCCCGGTCACGTCATCGTAGGTGTTCTCGAGGTCATCCGCTGTGAGGTGGGTATCCTGAATGAACTGCGCCATCCGCTCAAACGCCCCCGGCCACACGGTGTCGTCCAGACCCACCCGTGCGGTGCTGGCAGGGTCGCTGTAAGCAGTGCGCCACTTGCGCCCATCAGTCGTGGTAAGCTCGGCAGCGGAAAGCCCCTGCAGCGTTTCCATGCAGGTGTAGTCGTAGGTATAATCGGCGGTAAAGCCGCGGATGCCCACCTTCTCAAACGCCTGACAGGCCGAAACGAAGCTCTCGTAATCGGTGGGCAGGGGGATACCGTACTGCTCAAAAAGGCTGCGGTTGACCACAAAGCCGTGGGCATCGGCGCAGACCGGCAGCCAGTTCACGCTGCCGTCCTCGTTTTTGAAGCTGTTGAGGTAGGTGTTGTACACAGCGCCCGCTTCGTTGGTCAAGGCAAGGTTCATCAGGCTGTCCTTCAAGGGAGCCGCATCGTGCAGCGAGAAGCGGCAGCAGGTGATGATATCCGGCAGGCCGCCGTTCTCCTGCAAAAACTTGTAAAAATCCAAATCGTTGTTTCCCACGATGAATTCAATATTTACATCCGGCAGCTGGGACTGGATATAAGGCGCATAGGTTTCGTACAGGTTATTCGTCCACAGATACACCTGAATGGTCTGAGCATCCTCCTGCTTTTCCACATTTTCGGCGGTTTTTGTTCCGCAGCCGGTCAGCACAGATAGACCTATCACCAATGCCGCAAATGCAGAAATAAGGCGGTGCAATGTTCTTTTGCTCATCAAATCGTTCTCCTCACAACTCTTGGGCAGCTGCCGTTCTGCACTCCCGAATACCACAAAAAGGCATCGATACAGCACGACAGAACTATAGGAATATTTTACCACCGCCATGAGGGATTTTCAATAAAATTTCATATGTTGATTCATAAAAGCAGCGCGTGTCCGATTTCTTTGCGCCAGTCGATGCAGCTTTTTTGAACAGTATATATACCAACGCATACAGTATGTATATGTAACATTATAACAGAAGCATTTCAAGGGTTCATGCTTGTGAATCCTGCTTATGTTCTATTATTATCACTTGATAAAAAGGCAGCTTTGGCCTGTTGGGTTATTTTGCTCCCCGTGGCCCGAGCAGGCCCTGCGGGCCAACATCCACTGCCAGATCTCGCTGGCTCTCAACCGCATCTACACCGAGTGGTACCCCAGCAAGGGCTACAGTTTCAACATCACCAACTCCACCAGCTACGACCAATACTACGTCCATGGCCGGACAGTGTTCGACGTCATGGTGCGGCTGACGGACGACATCTTCAACACCTATATCCGCAAGACCGGCACCGTGAACCCCTACTACGCCGAGTACTGCGACGGAAAATCCGTCACCTGCCCCGGCCTCAAGCAGTGGGGGACGGTCACGCTGGCCAATCAGGGCCGCAGCGCACTGAGCATCCTCAAATACTACTACGGCAGCAACATCGAGATCATCCGCACCAACAACATCCAGTCCATCCCCCAGAGCTACCCCGGAAGCCCTCTGCGGCAGGGCAGCACCGGAGCGGCGGTGTTCACCCTGCAGCGGCAGCTCAACCGCATCACCAAAGACTATCCCTTCCTCGGCCTGCTGACGGTGGACGGCATCTTCGGCCGCAAGATGACCGAGACGGTCAAAAAGTTCCAGAAGCAGTTCAACCTCACCGCCGACGGCGTGGTGGGCCGCAGCACCTGGTATAAGATCAGCTATATCTATGTCTCGGTGAAGGACCTCGCCGAGCTGACCAGTGAAGGCGAGACCTTCAGCGGCACCCTCTCGGACGGCTCATGGAACTTCGGCAGCAGCGTCCTCAAACAGGGCTCCACCGGCAGCAAGGTAGAGCAGATGCAGTTCTGGCTGAGTACGCTGGCTCAGTATGAGAGCAGCATCCCCTCTGTCACGGTGGACGGCGTCTACGGCAGCGGCACAGCGGCGGCTGTCCGGGCGTTCCAGCGGCGCTACGGCCTGACGGTGGACGGCATCGTGGGCCGCACCACATGGACCGAGCTGTACGACCAGTTCCGCAGCATCCAGTCCGACAACGGCACCCCCAACGCCTACCCCGGCACCGCCCTGCGCCAGGGCAGCAGCGGCCAGAACGTCCGGCTGGTGCAGTTCTGGCTGAAGATCGCGCGGACGGTCTATTCCAGTCTCAACAATGTCACCGTGGACGGCATCTTCGGCTCGTCTACCGCAGCGGCCGTGCGGCGGTTCCAGACCTACTTCGGCCTCACCAGCGACGGCGTCGTGGGCCGGACGACATGGAACAAGCTCTACGAAGTCTACAACGACATTGCCAACCGCCTGCTTTCGCCCAGCCTGCGGCCCGGCGAGTACCCGGGCGTGCTGCGCAATGGCTCCACCGGCACCGCCGTCCGGGAGCTGCAATTCTATCTCTACCTCATGAGCGCCTACCAGAGCAGCATCCCCTCTGTCTCCATCGACGGCCGTTTCGGCGCGGCCACCGAGGCCGCCGTGCGGGCCTACCAGCGGTTCGCCGGGCTGACGGTGGACGGCATCGTAGGCCGGAAGACATGGGATTCGCTCTACGGCAAAGCGTCGGCCCTCCGCTCGTCCGGGCCGGTGGTCACCCTCAAGCGTCTCCCCTACCCCGGCACGCCGCTCACCGTCGGCACCGACAGCAGCGCCGTGCTCTACTACACCCTGCTTTTGCAGCGCATCGCCTACTACTACGACAGTGTGGCGTCCCCCGCGCTTTCCAGCCAGTACACACAGGAGACCGCGAACGCCACCGCCAGCGCGCAGGAGCTTCTGGGCCTGCCCGCCACCGGCGTGGCAGACGCCGAGACGTGGACAGCAGTGGAAGCCCTGAGCTTACAGCTGGCGGCCTTCACCCCCAACCCCGACCGGCATCCCGGGCAGGGGCCGGACTACCCGGACCGGGCCATGAAGGAGGGCAGCGTGGGCGCTGATGTCCGCCTCATCGAGGGCTGGCTCAATGACCGCTCCCAGCTCTACTGCGAGGAGGACTACGTCGCCGACAACGCTGTCTTCGGCCCGGAGGATACCGCCGCTGTAAAAGACACGCAGCAGCGGGCGGGCCTTGAGCCGAACGGCGTCGTGGACCGGCCCACCTGGGCCGCACTCCGCGCCCAGAGCCATACTGCCTGCGACAGCTGCACCGAGGAGGGATGAGAGATGGCACGCTTACTGGTCTATGACGCCTACGAGAACAGAGTCTACACCTATTCGAGCCTGCGCGAGAACGACCCCATGCCCTACAGCACCGGCAGGACTCTGACCGTGCGGGAGTTCCGGGGCAAATCGAACAGCCCGGTGCTCTGGACGACCATCGCGGCAATGGAAGCGTGGAACCTCACCCGCCGCAAATACGGCAGGGGCATCCCGGTGGGATACGCCTTCCGCCGCATCTGGGAGGGAGGCCACGGCACCCGCAGCCAGCACTATGCCGGCGTGGCCTTCGATGTGGGGCAGAGCTTCAGCCGGACCCAGCGCACCGCCATCTACAACGCCGCCCGCTCCACCGGGGCGTGGGGCTATGTCGAGCCGCTGAGCCAGACCCCCACATGGGTCCACTTCGACCGGCGCTACGGCACGCCTGCCTGCAGAGGCACCACGGCAGGCTACCCCACCCTCCGCCGGGGCAGCCGGGGCTGCTACGTCATGATCCTCCAGGACGCCCTCTCGACGCTGGGCTACCAGACCGGGAACCGCATCGACGGCATCTTCGGCAGCCGGACGGAAGAAGCCCTCAGGGGCTTCCAGCGGCGCACCAGCCTGCGCGCCGACGGCGTCTGCGGCTGCAACAGCTGGAAGAAGATCTCCACCGCCGTGCTGGGTGTGGGACGGACGAAGACGACGATCGATTGATTTTTAATAGTAGTGTAAAATAAAAAGGCTGCTGCAAAGTACAACCTCTCCGTCTCGCTATCGCTCGACAGCTCCCCTAGTAGGGGAGCCTCTGGCGAAGAGATGGGGCTTTCCGCCATGCCAAAGCCTCCCCTCGATAGGGGAGGTGGCACGGCAAAGCCGTGACGGAGAGGTTGCTTGCAGCGGCCTCTTATTTTTTATCATTCAGTCGTCCAGCACAACATCCTCGCTGAGCACCTGTCCGATGGGCTTTGCAATGCACAGATCGGCCTCGGCGTCCGCATTCGTAGGCTGCATATTGATGACCACGAGGTGGTCGCCCCGGAAGTACCGGATGAGTCCCGCCGCCGGGTAGACCACAAGGCTGGTACCGCCGATGATGAGGGTATCAGCGCGGCGGATGGCCGAGACGGCGCCGGACAATACCTGCTCATCCAGCCCCTCTTCGTAGAGGACGACGTCCGGCTTGATGATACCGCCGCATCTGGGGCAGCGCGGCACACCGGTGCTGTTGGCGATGAAGTCCACATCGTAGAACGCGCCGCACTTGACGCAGTAGTTGCGCAGGGTGCTGCCGTGGAGCTCGTACACCGTCTTGGAGCCTGCCGCCTGATGGAGGCCGTCGATGTTCTGGGTGATGACGGCTTTCAGCCTGCCCTCCCGCTCGAGCTTCGCCAGACGCAGATGCGCCGCGTTGGGCTTTGCTCCCTTGACGATGAGCTTATCGCGGTAGAAGCGGTAGAACTCCTCGGGGCGCTCTTCCCAGAAGGTGTGGCTCAAGATCGTCTCGGGCGGGTAATCGTATTTCTGATGGTAGAGGCCGTCCACACTGCGGAAGTCCGGGATGCCGCTCTCGGTGGACACGCCCGCACCGCCGAAAAAGACGATGTTCTGGCTCTGCGAAATGATTTTTTCCAACTTTTCAACCATATTCAACACCTCTTTTGTATCTATCGACGGAAATCAGTGCAAAATTTTATGGATTCTGCATTTTGTTTTTCACATTTCAACGGTCATTTTCCGCAAATATCTGCCCCAGATGGGCGAAAATATCCTGCGGGAGCATCCCGTACTCGCCTTTTTGGCGGGCGGCACGGTCAGCGGCGGCACCGTGGAGCCAGACCGCACAGGCGGCGGCTTCGCAGGCGGACAGACCGCAGGCCAGCAGGGCCGACATCATACCGGCCAGCACATCGCCGCTCCCACCCCGGGCAAGTCCGGGATTGCCGGTGGGGTTGACGCAGACGCGGCCATCCGGGGCGGCGACCACGGTCCGCGCCCCTTTCAGCACCACCACCGCATTCCACTGAGCGGCATACCGCCGGGCGACACCCTCCCGGTCGGCCTGAACGGCCTCCACCGAAAGCCCCGTCAGCCGGGACATCTCCCCCGGGTGGGGCGTCAAAATCAGCTCTTTGGCCGGGCGCGG